>Ga0136611_10000966_pt1 | contig 19624 bp, 17 predicted proteins | sample AntDrymUQ2232306_2_FD_106645 | JGI IMG/M metagenome (GOLD analysis project Ga0136611, IMG submission 106645) | Polar desert sand microbial communities from Dry Valleys, Antarctica - metaG UQ223 (23.06) | ecosystem: Environmental > Terrestrial > Soil > Desert | place: Antarctica: Dry Valley...
CGGTTGGCACCGCCATTATCTCAACAGGACGTGCTGCCTCGACGTAGGGTCCGCGCTTCATGCCGGACCGCGCTCGCCCCATGACCAACTCGTTTCGAAGCCGATAACCCCGCACCTCGCACCAGCGGTCTGTACGGCCTATAGTCCGCTCATCCGCACGACCTCAACCCCCCGCTCCTCGATGGCGGTGATGTAGCGGTTGATGCCGATCAGGTCGCTGGAGATGTGACCAGTCACGATCAGATTGCCTGTGGCTTCGGATTCGCGCAGGCGGGAAACTTCGTCCCCTGCGCAATGAATGTACAGCACCGTCCCAACGCCGTGATCGAAGAACGCCTGGGCAATGCGCGCGCCGCCGTTCGTCCCAGCGCCGTGGACGATGGCCAGCTTGCCGAGCGGCTCATCGACCGCGCCGACCGGCACCATGATCTGTGTGTCGGCCTGCTGGTATTCCGGCAGCGTCATCAGCGCGTCGATCGCGTCCTGAACATGTGGGGCGTGGTCGAGGCCAGTAACGTGATCCTCGACGGTCTGCACCATGATCTGGCGTCCAAGCTCATCCAGCGGAAGATGCATGTTCATGAGCGGCATCCCCAGGAGCCGCGCGACCGAAGGGACGTGATCTGCGTTGGCTGAGTGCCCGCCCATGATGCTGCGCGAGATCAGCGGCTGGGCTGCTGTGCGTGCCGCCTCCAGGGGCACGCCGTGGGCGACCATGAAGTCGATCTGGCGAGTGAGAACATTGGCGAAGTGGCGTGTCGCGCTGCCGCCGGTCGGATGATGTGCGATGACGCCGTCGCAACCGAGCGTTTTCGCCAACTGCAGTTCCGATGTCCCAATGTCGATGCCGAACATGACACGAGTCATCGACTCGCCCGGCACGAGAACACACGAGTCGTCCGGCAGCCGCTCCATCCCGGAAATCTCAAGCGCCAGCGCAACCAGTTCGTTTGATGAGATCGGCAAAGCACGTTCCTTCCGTATACCTGTCCAACGCGTCATGGGCAGTGTACGGCATGTGCCACGGGCGATCTCTGTTCGAGCCGATCACCAACCGACAATCAAGAAATACGCGTTGCAGAAGTAGTGTTGTAGTGTATGTATCGCGGAACTCGCTGTACGATTGTCGCAACGATTAGCCGTTTCGACTCATTCAACAACCAACGAGGTGACGAAAGATGACCGCTGGACAGGTGCTACTCGACGTAACTGACGCAACATTCGCGACCGATGTCCTCGAACAATCGAAGACGAAGACGGTTGTGGTCGATTTCTGGGCAGCCTGGTGTGGACCGTGCCGCATGCTCGGACCGATCATCGAGCGAGTGGCCGAAGAATTCGCCGACGATGTTGTTCTGAAGAAACTGGATACCGACGCGAATACAGCAACGGCTAGCCAGTATCGTGTGTCCAGCCTGCCAACGGTCAAAGCGTTCCGCGATGGCCGCGTCGTCAACGAGTTCACCGGCGCACTGCCGGAGCCACGTGTCCGTGCGTTCTTCCAGACGCTCGCCCCGACAGCAGCCGAGAAGGCCGCGAAGGCGGCTGAAGCGCTCATCGCGGGCGGTGACGAGGCAGGCGCGGAGCAGTTGTACCGCGAGGCACTGGACAAGACTCCGGACAATCCGGATGCCGTTGTCGGACTTGCGACAATCCTGGCAAAGCGTGGCGAGACGAAGGAAGCGGAAGGGCTGCTCAGGCGCGTTCCGGCCGACCGACGTGCCAAGGTGCTGAAGCACCGCATCTTCCTTGAAAGCTACGCCGCCCGCCACGCCGACGAAAACCTGGAGACGGACGCGGCTAGCAATCCGCGCGACCCACGTGCCCGCTACCGCTACGGACTGCTGCTGGCCGCCCGCGAGGATTACCGCGCCGCGCTCGACGAGTTGATCGAGTCAGTCCGCTGGGACAAGCATTGGGAGGACGGCGCAGCCCGCAAGTCCGTCCTCGCTATCTTCGACATTCTCGGCCTGGACGACCCGATGACCCGGGAGTACCAGCGTAAGCTGGAGAACGTACTGTTCTAGAGTCGCAGGGGCGATTCGTATTCGCCCCTGCGACCGAGCCGGGGACGCGTTCTCATACCTCGTTCTCGGGCGTCTGGGGTGCGTCCATGTCCCGTATACGCTCGATTCCATTGAGTATCAGATCGAGTCCGAACTCGAACTCACCTTCACCTTCACCCTCACCATCTTCGTCGTGGCTGGTGTCGCTGATGTGGTACTCGATGTGTTCGGCCAGGTAGGGATGATCTTCAATAACAAGCGTCTGGAGAAAATTCGCTCCGATCTCTTTGAGCCCTTCCGCAGTGGCCGGCAGGCTCACCGCCCAGAGCGTGAATCCCACGATGTGGCTGTCCAGCGCGTGATACGCGTGGTGAGTCAGCTCAGCCGAGAAGCCCGATTCGCGGAGACATCCGAGTACTGAGTCCATCCAGCGTAGCCGCGCGGGAGAGATGGCAGCCGGCGACATCATCAGGCTGCACGCCCAACGGTGCCGCCAAAGCGCTTCGTGGGCCGAGATCGCACTCCTGCGTATCTCCGCCTTCCAGTCCCCATCGCGGGACGGCAGGGCAATTTCGCTGGTGACCATCTCGATGATGCCGTTGAGGATATCGTCCTTGTTCGCCACATGATTGTAGAGCGACATCGCCTCAACTCCGAGTGCCTGGCCGAGCCGTCGCATGGTGAGTGACTCCATGCCGTCGGAATCGGCCAGCGCAATAGCGGCGTCCAGCACCCGTTCCCTGCTCAGCAGACCACGTTGATGCGCAGTTGCTTCTACTTGCGTAGTCATCTCTTTCTTCCCAGACTGCCCCCGAGGGCGGGAGGGGCGATACCATACTTGACAAACTTACGGCGTATGTATACCATGAACTTACGCTGTAAGTAATTACTGTCGAGAGATTTAGACCCGACGCGTGGACCAGATTCATGTACCAGCGAGGAGAATGTGATGCCCGTGAACTTGATGGATCGGGAGAGCACGGTAATTACCGATGTGACGGATGGCAGGCGCACGATGCAGGCGATCGTTCAGTTCAGGTACGGCTCACCGGCTGACCTTGAGGTTCGAGAAATTGCCGTACCTGAGCTGGACGATGATGGGGTACTCGTCAGAGTGCGTGCGGCGTCCGTCAACGCCTATGACTGGCACATCATGCGCGGAAAGCCATACCTCGTTCGCGCGGTCGAAGGACTCCGTGCGCCAAAGCAGAACGTGCTGGGCGTCGATATGGCCGGGATCGTTGAGGCAGTTGGCAGGAATGTGACGCAGTTTCGACCGGGTGATGACGTATTCGGCGAGCATGAACGGGCTTTCGCTGAGTACGTGTGCGCCCCGGAACGCGCCCTGGCGTTGAAGCCGACTAACCTGACGTTCGAGCAGGCGGCGGCCATCCCGATGGCAGGATTCACCGCCCTTCAAGCGCTACGTGATGCAGGGCAGATTCAGGCAGGGCAGGCGGTCCTCATTCACGGCGCTGCGGGCGGTGTTGGCACGTTCGCCGTGCAGCTTGCCAAAGCGTTCGGTGCGGAAGTAACCGGTGTATGCAGCACCGGTAACGTAGACATGGTGCGTTCGATCGGCGCGGATTACGTCATCGACTACACCCGCGAGGATGTCATGACACGTCGGCAGCGCTACGACCTGATCCTCGATGTCGCGGGGAACCGGTCGCTGTCAGACTACCGACGCCTCCTCGTACCCAAAGGCACGCTCGTGCTGGTCGGCGCACCGCAGGGGCAGTGGATCGGACCGCTCGTTCGTCCACTCACTGCGCTGGTGTGGTCACGGTTCGTGAGTCAGCGTATGCGAACGCTGCTGGCGAAGCGCAGCAATGCGGATATGGTGATGCTGAAGGAACTCATCGAAGCTGGAAAAGTCACCCCGGTCATCGACCGAACCTACCCGCTGGGCGAAACCGCCGACGCCATCCGCTATGTCGAAGTGGGACACGCTCAAGGCAAAGTCGTCATTACTGTGTGAGGTGTCACGCTCAGTCGCAGCGTCTCAATCGAGACACGTACGTTCATCTAAGCTCGATATGGCCGTCTCGGCGGTTCGACCGCCAGTCGAAGAACGCGAGTAGACCTGCGATGAACAGGCAGCCCACGCCAACCACGAGCAGCGGAATTTCCACCCAATCCATATCCTGCCCCTTGAGCATAGCGTCGGACGCTCGGGAGAGCCAGAAGGTTCCGATCAGTGTCTTCGATCGTCTTCGCATCATGAGCCACGAGCGGCGCTCAGGATCGCGGATCGTGAGTAGCACATCAAGGAAATTTCCGATTCCGAGTGCGCCGCTCAAACTGGCGGTGATAACCCAGCCAGGGACATCATTCAGCATTGCACCTGCATTCTTCGTCCACTATCTGGTGACTGCATCGGTATTGGACTGATGTTCACGCACGGGTTAATGATACAAACGCGAGAAGTTCTCTCGTTTGACGCGCAACGTATTCGCCGCCTATCATCACGATCGTAGTCGCTGGATAAACCTGAAATTCATGCAGGTAGTTGGTGAGAACTCTAGATGCAGACGCGTGACGACATACGATTGACGACGCTCGCCTCCTGCGCTGGCTGAGCGGCCAAGCTCGCGCCGGGGTCTCTGGCGCAGGTACTCGCACCGCTGGCGTTGCGGACGGACCCGAATCTTCTGGTCGGGTTGCAGACGAGCGACGACGCGGCAGTCTACAAGCTGTCGGACGACATGGCGCTCGTCCAGACGGTCGATTTCTTCCCACCCGTCGTCGATGACCCGTACACCTACGGAGCCATCGCGGCGGCGAACTCGCTATCGGACGTGTTCGCGATGGGCGGCGAAGCCATGTTCGCGCTCAACATAGCTGCCTTCCCGGACAACCTGCCGCTGGATATCCTGACTGAGATATTTCGGGGCGGAGCGGATAAGGCTCAGGAGGCCGGCATCGTCATCGCGGGTGGGCATACCGTCACTGATGACGAACCGAAGTACGGCCTCGTCGTGACCGGAAAGATCGATCCCCGCCAGATTCTGACAAAAGCTGGCGCTCAACCAGGCGACCGGCTGTTCGTGACCAAGCGTTTCGGTACCGGACTGATCACGACCGCGCTGAAGCAGCAAGCTGTGACGCAAGAGGATGCCGACGCCGCGATCGAGAGCATGTTGCAATTGAACATGGCGGCATCCCGAGTCGTGCGCGCGGTCGGCGTGAACGCCTGCACCGATGTGACCGGCTTCGGGCTGCTCGGCCATGCGACAGAAGTTGCGCTCAAGAGCGGCGTCTCGATCGAGATCGACCATGCGGCGCTTCCGTGGCTGCCCGGCGTTGCGCGCTACGCGGCAGAAGGGCGCTTCCCTGGCGGCGCGAACCGCAATCGCGAGTTCTACGAAACGATGCCGGAAGCAGGCGTGACCTTCGCGGATGGCGTCTCGCCCGATATCCAGCAATTGCTGTTCAATCCTGAAACGTCGGGAGGACTTCTGCTTTCAGTCGCAGCCGATCGTTGTGACGCGCTCGTCGCGGCGTTCGCGGCGGCTGATCTGGGCCTGTGGGAGATCGGATCGGCAGGTGAGGGGCGTGGACTCCACGTCCGCTGACGCGCCGAGCCTGCGCGAGCGCATGGCGGTGCTCGGTGTCACGCCGAGTAAGGGCATGGGTCAGAACTTCCTGCACGATCGCGGCATCGTCCGACGCATCGCGGAGAGCGCGGGAATCAAGCCGGACGATACTGTGCTGGAGATCGGCCCTGGCCTCGGTATCCTGACCGAGGAACTGGCGACACGCGCCCGCCGCGTCGTCGCCGTCGAACTGGACGATAGGCTGGCGGAGCACCTGCCGGACGTGATGCCGGACAACGTCGAAGTCGTGCATGCCGACGCGCTGGAGATCGATCCGGCGAGCCTGACCGGCCCGGCGTATCTGGTCGTCGCGAATCTGCCGTACTCGGTCGGAACAGCGGTCGTCCGGCGCATTCAGGAAGCGAATCCGCCGCCACGTTCGCTGACGGTCATGCTCCAGCGTGAAGTTGCGGAGCGCATGGCGGCGGTACCGCCACGCATGAGCCTGCTGGCCGTCGGTGTGCAGTTCCACGGTGTGCCGCGCATCCTGTTCCGAGTTGGAGGCGGCGCGTTCATTCCGGCACCGAACGTCGAATCTGCCGTCCTGCGGATCGAATCGCATCCGCCACCATTGCCAATCGAGGAGCGCGACGATTTCTTCCGTATCGTCACGGCCGGGTTCTCCCAGCGTCGCAAGCAGCTCGTGAACACGTTGATGCACGGCATGTTGATCGACCGACCGACGGTGAACGCCGCGCTTGAAGCCGCCGGTATCCCGCTCACCGAGCGCGCCGAACGGCTGACAATCGACGACTGGGTGCGCGTCTACCTCGCACTACGCGACGTGTTGCCGGAGCGAGGTTGACGCGGCCCACGCAACTGCACGCCGTCGCGCCAGCCAAGGTGAACCTGGGGCTGGAGATCGTCGATCGCCGTGCTGACGGCTATCATGACCTGGTGACGATCTTTCAGGCCGTGTCACTCTACGATCTGTTCGAGTGGACCGCGACCGACGCGACGTTCATCTACACGGGACCACCCGACGTGCCTGCGGAATCCGACCTCGTCGCCCGCGTGCTGGCGAGCGCACCGGATCGCGCGAGTTGGACGGGACACCTGCGGCTCGTGAAGCGCATCCCGATGGCGGCGGGACTCGGCGGCGGATCGACGGACGCGGCGCTGGCGCTTCGGCTGGCGTTCCCTCAGTCGTCACCAGAAGAACTGCATGAGCGGGCCTCGGCACTTGGCGCGGACGTACCGTTCTTCCTGCGCGGCGGATCGGCGCTGGCGACTGGAACTGGCACAACACTCATAGAGTTACTGACATCGCATTGCTGGCTTGTCCTCGTAACGCCGACACTGGTGATCGAGCGGAAGACGGCGGTGTTGTACGGCGGGCTGGAGCAGGGTGATTTCAGCGATGGAACGAGGGTGCTCGCCGTGGCGGCGGAGTTGTCATCGTCCTGCCGTAGTGGCGGTTCGGTGAATCGCCCACGTCGGTCCCGAACACCGTTGCCGAGCGAGAACATGCCCGTCAGCCTCCCTGCGACCATCGCGGGCGATCAGGTGCATGGCCCCTACGGCCTGGACAACAACCGTCGGTCAGATATTCCAAACAGCTTCATCCGCCAACTGCTCGAATATGAATCGGTGCGATACGCTTACGATGCGCTACAACGAGCTGGTGCGGGAGACGAAAACGTATCCGTATCCGTCAGCGGTGCGGGACCGACGGTGTATGCGTTGACCGGCACCTGGCGCGAGGCAGCCTACATTGCCGAACGGCTGCCACATGCCGCGGGTACCGTGCGGATTGTCCGTTCGATCGGCCCGCAGGTATCTGATCTGGCAGTTGAACACATGGCGCACGCGCTGCGCGGCGATCTGAGCGACCAATACGTTACTGGCAGCTAAGGGCTGAGAGGATCATTGGTGGAGGAACGCGTCCTCAATGGGCGATATCGCCTCGGTGAGGTGATCGGCGAAGGGGGCATGGCGATCGTCTATCGCGGCCACGACCTGCTCCTCAACCGTCCCGTCGCCATCAAGTCGCTGCGCGGTCAGTACGCGTCCGACACCAATTTTCTGCGCCGCTTCGAGCGTGAAGCACAGGCGGCTGCGGGCTTCTCGCACCCCAATATCGTCAACGTTTACGATGTCGGCACCGATGGCGATCAGCACTATATCGTCATGGAGTACATTCGCGGCCCGAGCCTGAAGGAGCTGATCCGACGACAGGGACCGTTTTCGGTTGATGGCGCGGTCTTCGTCATTTCGCAGGTATCGTCGGCGCTCGACTATGCGCACCAGCGCGGGTTGATCCATCGCGATATCAAGCCGCAGAACATCCTCGTCGACCGCGACGGGAACGCTAAGGTCGTCGATTTTGGCATTGCCAAGGGCATGCGCGACATGAATTTGACCGAGGCCGGTACCGGCATGGGGACAGTCCACTATGTCTCGCCCGAACAGGCGCGCGGTGAACCGGCTATCCCGGAATCCGACCTCTATTCGACCGGCGTCGTCCTGTTCGAGATGCTGACGAAGCGCCTGCCGTTCGAGGCTGATACGCCCGTCGGCGTCGCGATGAAGCATGTCAACGAGCCGCCTCCCTCGCCCTCGCAGCTCAATCCGGCCATCCCGCCAGAAGTTGACGCGATCGTGCTGAAGGCGCTGGCGAAAGACCCTCGCGATCGCTACCCGAGCGGTGGGCAGCTAGCGTCCGCACTCAAACATTGGGATCTGCCAGCGATGGTGCGTCCGGACCGCGTCGATCGAACGCAATCCTCGCCGATCGTCCCGCCGCACGCTCCCACGCAAGCGCAGCCCCACCAACGTACGACCGCGATGCCAACAACTGGCGTTGTGCCGGCCCCGCGCGGTGCACGCGATGCAGGCGTGGCATCAAGTGGTTCGCGGCAGCGGCAAGCGCGCACAGGAGGGCGGGCTGCGGCAACTGGCGTTGGGGTCGGGGTGTCGCCAACGCGGCCGCCGCGCACCGCAGCTCGGCCTTCGTCTGTCAGCGACGAGGCCAACCATCGCGACGATGTAGGCTGTGTGACCTGGCTGATCGGCTCAGCGATCCTGATCGGTATTGTCGGCATCATCGTGATCGCGTTCAAGCTTGGCCCTGATGCGCTCTCATCCTCGACCGGCGATCCAGCCGCGATGGAGACCGCGACTGTAGTGGGGATGATCCCATTCGCGACAACGACTGCTACGATCCCGTCAGATCCCATCGCATCTCCGACGCCAACTGGCTCAGGTACCAGTCTCTCAACAGACCAGGCGACAGGCCCAGCGGGTGCATTGACGACGCCGACGCCGCTCGCGACTGAGCCGGCCCTTCACACTGCAACTCCAGCAGCAGCGACGGCCACCCCAACGACCGCGATCGTCACCGCCATCGTGCCGTCGTTCATTGGCGAGACGGTGGGGGATGCAAGTGGTGCGACCGGCGATTTCTGGTTCCTTGAGGTGGTCGAGGAATCCAGCGACGATGTTGCCGAAGGCTTCATCATCCGTCAGTCTCCAGCCGCAGGAACCAGTCTGCAGGAGGGCGAAACTGTCATGGTCGTGGTCTCCAGCGGCCCCGAGGACGTCTCGATCCCGGATGTGCGCGGCCTGGAGGCGGATTCGGCGCAGGCAACGCTCGAAGACATCGGGTTCGTGATCGGATACGCTGAGGAGATCAACGGCGATTATGCTGAAGGGACCGTCATCCGTACTGCGCCATCGATCAGCGCACCGTTTGGCTCCACAGTGACGATCGTGGTCAGCCTGGGAAATTCGACGACCGTGCCGGATGTGTTCGGCTACTATTATGGTGACGCCGAAGCAATTCTCGAAGAGGCTGGTCTGACGGTTGGTGATGTCTCTGGCTATCCGTGCGCGATTATTCTGGTCACGATCGACCCGAACTTCGATTGCACCAACTTCGCCGAGGGCGGCGTCATTATCCAGTCGCTCGATGCTGGCACGACGGTCGACAACGGCACGACGGTCGACCTGATCTATTATGATCCGTTCCTGTAGTCGCGTAGACGCCAACAACTGGTCCTGGTGGCCCTGAGCAGGCGGTGACACATGCGAGTGGACGAGCACCCAGAGCATCTTCCTCGGAGTCGTTTGCCGCTGCCAGAGGCATTGATCCCGCAGCGACCAATGCCGGTTGATAGCGCCCGGCGACCGGAATACCTGCCGGAACCTGAGCTGGCCAGGGATCGTCAACGTTCGCGTCGGATGTGGTGTGCCGCGCTGATAGGCTTTGTCCTGACGATTGCGCTCCCGCTGCTGGCGATCGCGGAGATGACCGATGAGCCACCGGAAGTTCGCGTGCTCCAGACCGACGGTCGGGTCTCGTCGCTGATCGCAGATGGAGCGGTGCGTATCCTCGTGCTCAACACTACCGATCCACGGACCGCACTCTCCGCACTTGGTGAGGCGCGGCCCTGGGAACCCGCTCCGCAGGTAATTATCGCTCCATCGGACAATGAGGCGGCGGTTGGTCTGCTGGCGGTGATTCGAGCCGCGAACCCGCAGGCGGTCATCGTCGCCGGCCTTCCCGGTGCCAATCTCGAGTGGCACCTCCTTGAGCGCGAGTGCCGTGAGCGGGGTATTGATCTGGAGTTCACTGTCGGGAACATGCGTATTGCTGGCGAATCGCTGAGTGTCACCGTGTCCGGAGTTGGAACCGATATGGACGTTGGCCGCGTGGTTGTCGTGCGTCGTGACGATAATGGCGCTACGCTCGCTCTGGCGCTGGACCGTGGCGTGCCGGATGTCTCGGCGCACGCACTGGTGACGACCGGCAAGGCTGAGGCTGCTCAGGCAGTTCTGACGATCACGACCAGCGACGAGCCGCGCCGAGTGACCCACGCCGAGGTCGCGTTGGGCTTTCGGGAACGGGCGCGCATCGTGTTGGCACGCGGTGGAATTGAAATCTTTGGCGGCACCTTCCGCGCCGCATCCAACGTTGAGGGGAACTAATCCATTGGTTGATGCCGAACAGAGAGCCGTTACCGTCACCGTCCGACCTGGTCGATTTGACGACATCGACGCCGAAGCCGCACTTAGCCGCGAAGTAGACTGGTGCTTTGACGAGCGCAATACGCTGGCGGAGTACCACGATGACGCCTACGAGCCGTCGTCCGTCCTGATCGCCGAGGTGGAGGGCGAAGTCGTCGGGAAGATGGAGCTGTTCTTCGCCTGGAAATCGACCCATGGCCGCTTCGGTCTGATCCGCCGCTTCGTCGTCAAGGACGGCTGGCGTGGCCGGGGAATCGGCCTCCAGATGCTGGATGTCGCCACTGAACGCGCGAAGACCGAAGGGTGTGCCTTCATCGAGCTGACCGTCGATGTCACCAATCCCGAAGCGCACGCCCTCTACAAGCGCGAAGGCTTCGTGGCCGACCGCGTCGAAGTCATCATGCGCAAGCCGCTGATCTGACACTCCATAAACAGGCTGACACGTGGATCAGCGGGCAATGCCGCGTGAGATTGGTCTTTGGAGTCGATATACAGCAACGCCTCTGTCCTCTGAGGATAGAGACGCTGCTGTATATCGCACGTCGAAGGCATTTGGACGATTGTGGACCGTGATCGTCAATGTGGCATGATTGATACTCGCGTCAAATGTCCAGACCGTCCATGCGCGCCATCTCTGGACCCACTAACTCCGTGATTGTCGGCATGAGGCGACGAATCGTTTGCTCGACGGACGAGACGCGCTGTCTCTGCGTCGGAGTCAATGGCTCCTGACGATCGCGTGCAACGACTTGGTCCCACCAACTCGCAAGCAACGGCCAATCCGCATCAAACTCACTGATTTCTGTAGCAGAACGCTCGTGGACATGCGAGAGAATCGAGTCAGCTTCGTCCCACTCGTGTTCAAGAATTTCGATGAGCCAGTTGACATCTGGAACCTGGCGGCGTTCTATGGTCGTAGCCATATTCCCTGCTTCTCTCGGGTTTTGCTGCTGCTGCTCAGCATGTGTTCTGTCAAGATCAATCCATCCTCAGCATTATAAACGACGAGAATCTGCGGGGCGACTCCAGCCCCTTGATCTGATATGGGAACGATATTGTCGGTACTTGCAAAAAAATACACTGTCGTTCGGTCGATATAGTCGGTACTGAGCAGGATTTCGGTACGCATATGCATGATGGTGTTTCGAACGTACCGCAAGTAGTCTATCGCTGACAGTCGAGGATCCCATTGTTCCTGTAGGACGACATGCTTCGCCCAATGATATGTAAGGCTGTCGCCGCGATTGCTCAACGTGTGTCCATATCGATGAGCTGCTACCTGCATTGCCTTGGAGATGGATTTTCGTGACGATGGGAATAATCCCGCGGCGATTCGCTGAATGATCTGCCGAACCTCTCCGATCGTCGGGGACTCCTGACTCGCTAACAGGTCACGGATCAGTACATCGGTCGGATCATTACTCACGGATTCGCTGCTAACGGACGAGAACACCGCAATACTCCTGTCTGACGGGGAGTGTTCGTCGTCCGCGTTCGGCTCACGGTACGACGTTTTCACGATCACCGCTGGCAGGTTATTGCATGCTATCGGCTTCGACAGTCGGATATCAACAACGTCTCACACACGAGCGACACTCAGATGTAGCGGTGACTTCAACGGGCGACCATCTAGAGGGGACAACCTCTGCTTCGCGCCTCAGATCTTTGAGACTGTCTTCGGGATCTTGTCCTGCAACGAATCGCAGATGATCAGCATTGCGCGAGTCGTCCGGACCGATCTCTTCTTCTCCATGCACATCGAAGTCCGCTCCCTAAGTGTCGAGGAGTACTGGTAGCGATGAGGTTGCCGTTACCCAGTTGCAGTGATCGCGTCATTCTTCACTTCACCGTCCCACAGTTCGGGCAGATCGAGACATCCGGAGAGAGGACGGCGTGGCAGTTCGTGCAGCGGGTGTATCCAGGGGCGAGGCCGGAATCGTCGACAGGCGCGACAGATGGTGGAGACGGGCGTTCGGTGTCGGAGGGCGCAAGATCTGACGCCTGAGACGGGACGATGATGTGCTGGTCGGTATCGCTCATGCGATCGGCAGATGAGGAGTGTGGGACCGATGCTGGCTCGGCCGTTGCCTGTGGCTCGCTGACGATCAGGGGGCGCGTTTCGGCGGTGGGCTTGCGGCGACGCTGAGGCGCGTCGGCCTTGTACGCGGCGGCTGCCGTGCTCGCCGAGGTGGTTCGTGGCGTCGCTGGCACGCGCGGTGGAAGCGCACCAGTGGATTGATCGGTCGTGCGGATGCGCTGGCGAGTGGCAACGGGGGACGGCTCCACGTACGTCTCGTCGTAGTCGTACTCTTCATCGTAATCGTCATAATCAGGTTCATAGGCGCGTCGACCTGTGATTACCAGATAGAGCAGCAGCGGCAGGGCGAAAAACGCGGCCAGCAGCAGCACCCAGCCGATGCCATCCAGCAGGAACTGCGCGACATACGAATCCTCAAGCGATTCTTCATTGGAGTCAGACAGCAGGAACAGTCGTACGTACTGGAGGGAGAACGACAGCAGCAGCATGCCGTTGAGCGCGCTGACGACCGCCCCGAGCAGGCGCGCTGGCCAGCCGTGCCAGGCTGGATAGAGCGTTGCGCCGAGGCCGTAGCCCAGAATGAAGGTCGAGGCAACGAGGAAGGACCAGGCGACGATGAACGAGCCACTGCCCGCTGTCAGCGCAGTCATATCGCTCAGGTCGCGACCCCACGGACGCGCCCAGTAGTCGGCCAGGAGGATGCCGAACAGGACGCCAAGCGTGACGTACAGCTCCTTCACCGGACCGCGCCACCAGCCAATCGGTAGCAATAGCGACAGGAGTGCGATGAGCAGAATATCGAGCCCTAGAAAAATTGTCATCGGTCCGCGTTTACTCCCGCCTCGTCGCGCTGGCTGATTCCGCCGGTAGCATCACTCTGCCGCTGGTGTCCGTACGTTGCGAGTCTAACATGTGACGTGCGTACCTCCCGGATTCGTACCGGATCGGCGGCGAAATGCGATGATAGTCACGCCGGATTGATACACTTCCTGCCAGGCAGGAAACATGCACACCTGCTGGCCGACTCCCACATCCGGTGATCGCGTCGGCTGTATTGGCCATTCAGAAGGGTACGATTATCTATTGAGCAGGAGCAGACGCTCCCGCTCCAGCGATCGCAGCCAACGCGACCCGCGCTTCGATAGTGAGCGCGACATGGTGTGGCGGCGCATGGATCTGCACATTCATACCCCCGCATCGGCCGATTACCAGGAGCCGGACATCAGCTACCTGGATATTCTCCGCAAGGCCGACGCGCGTGGAGCGGATCTGATTGCCTTCACCGACCATAATTCGGTCCGTGGGTTTGCGAATCTCTGGCGGGAGATTGAAGACCTGGAGCTGCTCGAAGCGCTGGACCGCCTGGCCCCCGCCGAACAGCGACGACTTGAAGAGTATCGTCGCCTGATGCAGAAGATGCGGGTTCTGCCAGGGTTCGAGTTCACAGCGACCTTCGGGTTCCACATTCTCGCGATCTTCCCGGAAGGCACTTCCATCCGGGTTATCGAGCACGTTCTGCTCGAATTGAACATCCCCGAAGACAAGGTCGATCTCGGCAGCAGCGAGGTCGGCGCGACGACAGACGTGCTCAATGCGTATGAGATTCTCCACGAAGCGGGCGCGCTCGTCATCCCGGCGCACGTGAACTCGACTCATGGCGTCGCGATGCAGCATCTGCCGTTCGGCGGGCAGACGAAGATTGCCTTCACGCAGAGTCCGTACATCGACGCGCTCGAAGCAACTGATCTGGAATCGACCAGCCGACGGGCCACCTCGCGCTTCTTCAACGGGTCAAAGCCGGAGTATCCGCGTCGGATGCATATCGTCCAGGGTTCCGATGCGCACCGATTGAACCGCGACCCCAACCGCGAGTCGAACCTCGGCGTTGGCGACCGCATGACCGAAGCACTGCTACCGGAGGTTTCATGGGCGGCGCTGGCCGACCTGTTCCACTCGGAGCAGTTCAATCGTATTCGCCCCTATCGCCCTTCCCACGATCCGTATGACTTTGTGCGGATGTCTCGCTCTGAAGGCGAAACGATCGTCCAGGCTTTCCACGACCAGATTCCGCCGCGCCGTGGTCGGCAGTCGCCAATCGTGCGTGATGCCGCCGCGTTCGCGAACGGCAATGGCGGAACCATCTTTGTTGGCTTGTCCGCCCATCCAACCGAGATCATTCTCGGTGTGCCGGACGCCCCGGGCGAGGCGCGAGCGATCGCGGAAGACCTGGCGCGCTTTGTGACACCCCCAGTCGCTGGCACCATTGAGATTCACACGACCGACAACAAGCAGATCATCGTTATCTCGATCCCACCGGGCGCGGACAAGCCGTATGCTGTCCTGCCGAGCACGATCTTCGTGCGCCAGGAGGGCGAGACGACGATTGCGCTGCGCGACGAGATCGTGCAGCTCGTCCGTGCGGCTTCCGACACCAACGGCGAACGCGTACCGGCGATCGTTCCAGCAGCGACGACCCGCACAGTCACTCCTTCTGCAAGCGGAGTCGGACCATACTTCGCAGTGCCGACTGCTGCGGTCGTCGCGGCGATCAGTGACCCGTCCCTGGCCGACGACAATGACGACGATGGGGATGCAGCTGACGAATTCCAGCCAGCCATGCGGTCATCGCGACGGCGACGCGGCGGTCGAGGACGCGGACGAGGGCCGGGACAGGAACTTGCCACCGATCCCGACGACACCGCAGATACGGTGGTCTCCGAGAGCAGCATCGCTGGAGTTGAATCCTTCGCAGCATCGACTGCGCTCCCGGAACCACCAGACCAGATCGAGGTAGCGGACGAAACCATCGCCGAGATGGATGCATCGTCGCCGACGAGTACGGTGCAGTCTCAGGAGCGCGAAGACATTCCGTATCCGCGCACGGGTGTCGAGATCGTTGAATCGGTTGAGCGCGACGGTGTCATCTATCATGCAATGCGCGATCTGCGGAATCTTAAGGTCGTTCACAACGTGACCCGCGACTCAGCGCGCCGTCTCTGGCGCTACGCGATTACGCAGCGCGAAACACAGGTGCTGAACCCAGATGACGTGACGTGGTTCGAGGATGGACGCGGCTTCTGGAAGGCGTACAAGCAGCGCGGCGGCGAGCAGCGTTTCAATCTCGCCTACCGCCACGACGAGCATCTCCACATCTTCTTTGGCGTGACCGATGAGGGACTCGATGACGAATGGCGGGCCCTCATCCCCGCCGACAAGCTGCCGCCGCCAGCAACTGAATCCGGCACCGATGATGTGGTGTATGAGGATGTCGCCACATCGGCTGAAGACTTTATCGTTGCACCGCGCACCGAGCCTGCGGTGTCACCACCGCCAGAGCCACCTGCTCCTGCTCCTGCTCGCATGCCTGCACAGGCGGAGCCGACAGTAGTCCCCGTGCCGATTCGCACGGCGCTGTCTCCACCAACGCCATCAGCCTCGTTGGGCTGGGCGGAAAAAGTAGCGGCAGCGCTTGCTGCCGCTACCGGAGGCGTAGCCACACCAACTACAGCATCAACAGTCGAACCAGAACCAGAACCAGAACCAGAACCCGTACCGGAATCCCTGATTGAATCTGCTCCAGTCGAAGAAACTCAGCCAGAAGCAGCTGCCGTGACGACATCTGCTCCACGCCGTCGTCCACCGCGCAGGAAGCCGGAATCATCTGTTGAAGTGCCGCCGGAGCTGCCGACGGAGCTGTCGTTCGATCCGCAGTCGCAGCCGCAGCCGCAGCCGCAGATGGAATCTTTCGAGGAACCGGAACCGATCGAATCGGTTGTCGAAGCGCCGCCAGTCGCGTTGGGCTGGGCAGAGGCGGTCGCAGCTGCGCTTGCCGCCGCGACCGCTGGCGCATCACCATCCATCGAGGCTGTGACACCGGGAATCGTCGCGGTTCCGGAACCAGAGCCGGACACGGAGCCAGCGCCGAAGCCTGCATCACGTCGTCGTCCGCCGCGTCGCAAGCCAGAGGTAGTGGTTGAGCCTCAGCCGACTGAAACGACGCTCCCGGACGTTGACGTGACGGCCGATGTAGTGCCAGCACCACCTGCATCAGCGGAGGCCGAACCAGCGCCGAAGCGTCGCCGTCCGCCACGTAGGAAGCCCGAACCAGTGGAGCAGACGGAACCGGCGGAACAGGTCATCGACTCAGGTTCGGAGCCAACGTGCGTCGTGGAGCCTGAGGCGGAGTCGACTCCGGCACCAAAGCGCCGCCGCGCACCGCGCAGGAAGATTGAACCGACCACCGTCGAGGCACCCGTTGAGGGGGCGACCGAGCCGTAGCCGAGGACGATACTGACGGAGGACATGAGATGGTCGAACCAGGTGGGACAACGTCGTCCGAACCGCTGAAGATTCGGGTCGGCACCGCCGCCTGGGCCGACCATCTCGAGTTCTATCCAAAGGGAACCAAGCCGGGAGACCGGATTTCCTACTACGCGAAGCACTTCCCGGTCGTCGAGGTGAACGCCAGCTACTACCACATCATGCCGGAGCGCAATTACGCGCTCTGGACCGACAAGACGCCCGATGACTTCCGCTTCATCGTCAAGGCGTTCGGCGAACTGACCGGTCACCATCGTGGTGATCCCGCCCCACCGGCGACGTTCGATGCTTTCCGCGCCTCATATGCTCCAATGCAGGAAGCCGGCAAGGTCAGCGCCGTCCTGTTCGGCTTCCCACCGTGGTTCGACGCTACAGACCGCAATCGGCAGGAGATCGCGCGCTGCGTCGAACTGATGGCCGACGACCCGATCCTGGTGGAATTTCGCAACACTTCGTGGCTCGCGCCTGACGAGCGCGACGCGTCGCTCGCTTTTCTGAAGGAGTTGGGGCTGTCGTACGTGACGGTCGACGCGCCGCAGATCGGCACTGGCACCACGCCGCTCGTCCCGGCGGTCACGAACACGCGCCTGGCCTACTTGCGGATGCACGGACGCAATCGCGAGACCTGGTACAAGAAAGTCGAGACCACCGGCGAACGTTTCAACTACCTCTACAACGAGCAGGAGATCGACGAACTGGCCGATGTCGCCCGTGGACTGTCCGAGCAGGCGCACGAGCTCATGGTTGTCTTCAACAACAACATGCAGAACTACGCCGTTACGAATGCTCGCCAGATGATCGATGCCCTTGGCCTGGGTGGAACCTGGGGCAGCGATGAGCCGCGCCAACGTGGTCTCGGTATCTGATCTCTAATCCGATACAACAAATCCGTCTACGTCCACCCGCCGTCCGGTTGCGTCTGCATGCTGTGTTCCGGTAACACGAACGGTGAGCGAATGTGAACCATCCGACAGACCGTGCAGTGCGTACGCGATTCGGCGGTTTAGGGTAGTCGGCGCAAAGAGATCGACGGTCGCGACGAACGCGCCATCAAGGCGGACTTCGGCAATGCCGCGATTTGGGCCGAGCGTCGAGACCCAGGCGATGCTGTTGCCAGTGAATGCGAATGTGGCGGTGCGCCCGGCGGCGGTTGCGAAGCGTAATGATCCTCCGTATGCAGTGGATGTCTGCCCGTGCTGCCATGTGCCCTGATACGTGACGCGGCTGTCGTCTTCCTGCGCCGGAGTGAGTGTGAACGTTAGGCCGACAGACCAGGTTCCGATGTTTCCGGCTCGATCAATTGCGCGGACTCGGTACTGGTAGGTATTGCCGGGAGCCAGTGCAACGTTCAGCGTGGTACGCGACGATCTGGCGTGCAACTCCCAGACGACTCCGGCGCGACGCTGCAGATCATAGCGATCGATCCCGCTGCCGCCAGCGTCGGTGCCGCTCCATGACAGATTGACTGGAACGGTGAACGAATTGATTGATCTTCCAGCGATCAGGCGCTCAACTGGCAAGGTGACGGTTGGTGCAATCGTGTCAGCCGGAGCGTCCGAGAGTGTGAGGACGGGCGGGTCATGGTCCGAGGCGCGGTGGCCGTCTGGTGAGCCGTCCAGCGTCGTGCGTCGATCGTAGTAGTCGTTGTTGATATGGGCGTAGCGGAAGTCGCGGATAGCGTTGTCGAGTCCTTCCGTGACGAGAATGTGGTCGAGTGTTTGCAGCCTGCCACTGAAAGCGAACGAGTAGCGCTCCTCGGCGGGTGCCAACGACCAGAGGTTCGTCAACGTTGTCGTGTCGTCCTGAAGGATCGCCAGGGCTGGTTCGTCCTCGAAGGCGTTCAGATCACCAACGACGATGGCCTGTTTCCCAGCAGCCTCGACGTCTGCGACGCGGTCGCGCACGAACGACGCCTGTGCCTCGCGGCAGGCGTCTGGCGCGGCTTTCGAGGCGAAGTGGTTGTTGACAATCGTGAACGCCAGACCGTTGGGAGCGACGATGTCGAGCAGCAGCGGCGGTCGGTCGAACAGCCGTCCGGTCACGTCCGAGCAGGAGACTCCATTCGGACCCGCAGTCGTCGTTCCACGCTGACGGAGATTCGACGTGGTGACCGTGTCCGCGACGAGAAAGCCCACGTTGATGCCGCGCTCGTCATTCCCGTCAATGAGATAGGCGTGATACCCGCCCAATTCGTCAGCAAGCGACTCCAGCAACCCAAGTGTTTCTACTTCCTGCACCGCGATCACGTCCGGACGCCGGAGTAATCGGTCAATCGCGTCGGCGATACGTGTGCGTTTTTCGGCTTCCTCCTCAGCGGTAACGAGCGACAGATCGTTCTCCGAGCCTTCTGCCAGATAGTTTCCCAGGTTGAACGAGGCAACGCGCATGTCGCTCACGCCCGGCGCGGGCGGGCTGGTGTATGGGTACGCCGTCGGGCCATGGGTGACGCGCGGTAGCCTGCCGGGTTGGACCATGATCTTGTACTCATTGAATGAGAACGCCAGCGGACCGATTGCGTCGTCGACGCGGTCGAAGAGGTCAGCTTGTACTTCGGTCGTCGAACCATCTGGGTCTTCGAACGGATTGGATGGATTGCCCGCTCCGGCGTCCGCATCCAGTGCCAGCAACGCGGGGGTCGTGTCAGTCCGAAAGACACGTTCGGGTGTCGTTCCCGGAACGAGGAAAAGTTCACC
>Ga0136611_10000967_pt1 | contig 19620 bp, 18 predicted proteins | sample AntDrymUQ2232306_2_FD_106645 | JGI IMG/M metagenome (GOLD analysis project Ga0136611, IMG submission 106645) | Polar desert sand microbial communities from Dry Valleys, Antarctica - metaG UQ223 (23.06) | ecosystem: Environmental > Terrestrial > Soil > Desert | place: Antarctica: Dry Valley...
CTAGGAGCCGGGCCCAGTCCGCCTTCGTAGCCCCTCCGAAACGAGCAGGCCTGGCGCCTCGGCCTCTGACACCCAATCTCAGGCCCGTTGAGTCTTTGGTCCCGGACGGTCGGGCACTAGGCCCGTGGAAACCATGGGACTCGTCCTCGATGCTGGAGACATGGACAAGGAAGCCACGACTCCACACACCATCGTTGTTGGCGTAGACGGCTCGGACGACGGGCGACGCGCCGTCAACTGGGCTGCCGGTCAGGCCACCTTGGAGCACATAACGTTGACCCTGCTCCACGCGGTCCCGCCCGTTGAGGCGCTCGCCTCGTCGTACCTCATGGGCGCCGGCGTGGACCCCATCGCGCTCGAGGAGGAGAGTCTGACCGCTGCACGGACCGCGCTCGAGGCCGAGGTCGAGCGCGTGCTGCGCACGCACTCCTCGTTGACCGTGAAGACCGTGGTCGTGCACCGCGACCCCCGCGACGCTTTGCTCGCTGCCTCACTCACGGCCTCACTGGTCGTGGTCGGCTCGCGAGGGCTAGGCATGTTCACGAGTGTGCTGCTGGGCTCCGTGAGCCTGGCCGTCACACGGGAGGCGGCGTGCCCGGTCGTGGTCGTGCGTCCCGGTGGGGAGCCCCGCCGGCCCGGGGTCCTCGTCGGTGCGGACGGGACGGCCAGCAGCGTGGCGGTCCTGGAGTTCGCGTTCCGACAGGCGTCGCTCCGTGGCGTCCCGCTCACGGTGGCGCACTGCTTCTGGGACGCGGTCGTGGTCGGGGACGGCATCCGTCGCGAGGCGACCGACGAGCTCGCCCACGAAGACCTGCGGATGTTGATGGCTGAGTCGGTAAGTGGCCTGGGCGAGAAGTTCCCCGACGTGCAGGTCCACACGGATCTGCTGCGGGGGCTCGTCGACGCTTCGCTGGGCGAGGCAGCCGAGTCGCACGACCTGGTCGTGATCGGGTGCCACCATCGCCCGAACCTGTCCCGACTCATCTGGGGCTCCGTCGCCACCACCGTCGTGGAGCGCGCACACGGGCCGGTAGCAGTCGTGCCTCAACAGTAGGGGTCGGGTGGATCGGAATGTTCGGCAACGGAGTGACATGCCGGGTTGGCTGTTCTTCGGTCTCCTCATGATCCTGGGGGCGGTGCTACTCGTGCTGGTTGCAGTCCGGGTCCTGATGGGCGGAGTCCGGCGGGGCGACGTGGACGAACCCGTTCGCCCGCGTGGTCGCCCCGAACGTGAAGCCACGCAGCGAACCTCTCGGGGTTCGACGGGTCGCCCGAGTCGCTGCGGAAGATGCAGCTCGAGTACGGCGCCGAGATCGGCCGGGCCATGGTCAACTTCGACGGGCCGATCGTCTTCTGCGTCGTGTCGCGGTACCACGGCGGCGCCTTTGTCGTGTTCTCCGGAGTCCTGAACGACAACATGGAGGTTGTAGCGGTGGAGGGCTCCTACGCCTCGGTCATCGGAGGTGCGCCGGCAGCGGCGGTCGTCTTCGCCCGGGAGGTCACCTCGCGGACCTCGAAGGACCCCCGCTTTGCTGAGCTCGAGGCCGAGCTGACGACCGAGGAGGGCCGACAGGCGCAGATCCGGTTGGAGCTCGCCGAGCTGAGGACAGCGGTGCGGTCGGAGAAGCTCGGCGAGGTGGCCGAGAAGTTCGAGCAGGTGCACAACATCGAGCGAGCACGGGCCGTGGGATCAGTTGACGCCATCATCTCGGCGCGTGACCTCCGCCCGTACCTTGTTGGTGCGGTCGAGCGAGGAATGAGCCGCGCCAGACGGTGACCCAGCCGCGTCGGACTACCTGACCTTCCCTGCCACCCATCCAACCCAGTCGAACAGGATCTGTGATGCACCCTTTCCTTCTCAACCGCCACGACCGGATCGTCTTCCCCTCCAACTTCGTTCCCGAGCTCGACCTGTCCGTCATCGACAGTCTCGACCAGCTGGACAGCGTGATCAGGCGTGACTTCGAGACGAAGGCCCCGACCGGGTCGGACATCCTGCGACGGGTGGAGGAAGGTGCCTACACCAGCAGGTATGAGTTGATGCGTGATATTGCGCTCAACATGTTCTGGGTGGGGCGGTACGCCATGACGATGTACGAGAAGCGCCCGACCCGCTGGGGCGACGTACCACGCCGCCGCAACGACGTGTTCGTGCCGACCGTGGAGCGGTGGGAGGACGGGGACGTCAAGGTTGAGGCAGTCAAGAGTGCCTACGACGCACTGTCACCTGCCTGGGACGCCGAAGCGGAGGACCGGATCTTCGCAATTCTCTTCGACGTGTTCGGGCACCGGAAGCACCACGCCACCGAGCTGTCGGCGATCAAACCGACTGTCGCCGGCATTCTCGCCGACCCGACCAACCTCACCTTCCGACTCAAAGGGTACGACCCTGACTTTCCAGTCTTCGAGCTCGGCGACATCATCGACTGTGCCGAGGACGCTCCCGAGCTCGAAGCCCTGCACCGTTGGGCGATGGTGCTGCACAACCAGTACCCGTGGGACCGATCCCAGGCCGAGCTCGTCGAGGTCGGCCAGCTCGACGACGACGACTACGTGGTCGTCTTCCACCCGCGCGACCAGGAGGTCCGCCACTTCCTGCGACGGCTCGAGGCCGGGAGGACACCCGTCACCAGCCCGCCGGCGAGGGATGCGACACCTCCCATCCGGCCCTATCCCACGGTGGACGTGCGGGCCCAGTTCTCGGTGATGCCCCGCATCGAGGCACTGGCCGCAGTCCACGGCGACCGTGCCTGCACCAACGAGGACCTGATCCGCAACGCGGCGTACAACTGGTCACCGATGGCCGCGGACGAGATCCGAGACAAGACCGGGATCGAGCAGCGGCTCTACACCTCTGGCACGTTGGAGGAGATGGCCCTGCAAGCGGCCGAGCAGGCTCTCGAGCGAGCCGGGCGCGGGCCGGAGGAGATCGGGGCGGTCATCGTGTGCACCTGCACCAGCACCCGCCTGATTCCCTCGGTGGCCACGTGGATCTCCGGTCAGCTGGGCATCCAGCAGACCCACGCTTCCTACGACCTGGTGGCTGCGTGTGCAGGGCTCCCCTACGGACTGTCCGAGGCGGTCCGAATTCTCCAGGAGGTTGAGCGACCCGTCCTCGTCGTCTGTGCCGAGAAGTTCTCGGACAAGATCGGCAACGTCCGGCCCTCACGGATGATCTTCGGTGACGGCGCCGCCGCCGTCGTCGTGGGGGTCGCGCCGGAGGGGGAGGAGCCCGACATCGAGTACCTGCAGACCTACGCCAGTGGTCCTGCGACGGAGGTCAACTCGATCATCTGGCCGAACCCGGAGTTCGACAACAACATCACGGTCTACGGTCCCGAGGTCAAGTCGCTCGCCGGCCGCTATCTCGCCCAGATGATCGACGAGCTCAAGACGCTTCCACCGGCGGAGGGGGACGAGGGGACGCTGCTGGACAGCATCGACCTCATCGTGCCGCACCAGGCCAACAAGACGATGGTGGTGCAGCTGGCGGTGGCCGCGGGCCTGTCGGAGGACAGTCTCTACTTCAACATCAGCAACGTGGGCAACGCCTCGTCGGCGAGCATCCCGCTGGCCATCCACGACGCGGTGCGCGACGGCGTCATCAAGGAACCGATGCGGATCTTCGCGCCGGGGTTCGGGGCCGGTGCCGTCGCCGGCTACAGCGTGATGCGGATCGACCCGGACGTGGTGGCGATCTCGGAGGCGCGGCCACGCCAGGCGGCCGCTGCCGGTGACGGCGTGGATCGGCCGGAGCCTCCCGACCAGTCCGCCGACAACGTCGGGATCGCGTTCGGCTAGCGGTGGTCAGCCGATCGCGAGCGCCTTCGCGATGATCGTGGTCTCCTCGTCGAGGGAGGTCGGCTGGTGGTAGCCCTCAACGCCAGGCTGGTCGGACTGGTCGATCTGGGCGAGGTGGTCGCGGACGGCCTCCGCGCTGTTCTCGGGCAGCACGACTCCGTGGGTCTCGACGACGACGATCCGGGCGATCCGGCCGCCGGCCACGGAGTACACGTTGCCGCTGACCGAGCAGTCCTCGTGTGCCAGGTAGGCAACCAGAGGACTGACCGACTCCGGAGAGACCCGCGTCGCCAGCTCACCGAGAAGGTCAACGGTCATCCGCGTCGACGCGATCGGTGCTATCGCATTGACCGTGATGCCGTGTCCGGCACCTTCCAGGGCGAGGACGCGCGTCAGGCCGGCCAGACCGGCCTTGGCCGCCCCGTAGTTGGCCTGACCGAAGTTGCCGAAGAGCCCCGAGGCCGAGCTGGTGTTGATGATGCGGCCGTAGCCCTGTTCGCGCATCAATCGGAATGCTGGCTGGCTGACGTAGAACGCGCCCTTGAGGTGAACGTCGAGCACGGCGTCGATCGTGGCCGGGTCCATCTTGTGGAACGCCTTGTCACGAAGGATGCCGGCGTTGTTGACCAGGACGTCGACCTGGCCGAAGGCCGAGAGCGCTGCCTGCACGATGGACTCTCCACCGGCGGCGGAGGCGACGCTGTCGTGGTTGGCCACGGCCCGCCCACCGAACGACTCGATCTCGTCGACCACCCGCTGCGCAGACGAGGACGACGAGCCGATGCCGTTCACGGAACCGCCGACGTCGTTGACCAGGACCTTCGCGCCACGACGAGCCAGCTCGAGCGCGTGGGAACGCCCCAGGCCGCCGCCGGCTCCGGTGATGATGCACACTCGTCCGTCGAAACGCATTTCGGGCATGGTCATGGAAGGTCCTGTCTCTTCTCTGTCGAGTGGGGTGTCTTGCGGCTGCAGCCGAGGTCGGGTCGTGCGCTGGTCAGACCTGCGTCAACCCGGGGTCACGCGGGGGCGCGCACGTAGCTGCCCGGCGCGGGCTCGATCGGCGGGTACTCCTTGCTGCCGATCTTGCGAGGGGCTGCGACCATGGGACCGCCCTGGCCGGCGATCCATTTCGACCAGTCCTCCCACCAAGTGGCTTCCCGCAACTGCGCCCCTTCCCTCCACGTCTGCGGGTCGGCCGGGAGTTCGTCTTCGTTGACCCAGTGCTTCGCTTTCGGGCTGGGCGGGTTGACGATCCCCGCGATGTGGCCCGAGGAACTGAGCACGAACCGGTTGCGACCACCGAGCAGCTGACTCGTCTTGTACCCGGAGACCCACGGGACGATGTGGTCGTCCACGGCAGCGAGCACGTAGGTATCGATATCGACCTTGCCGGGATCGACCTTGTTTCCCTCGACCTCGAACTCGCCCTTGGCGAACTCGTTGTGCAGGTAGCACGACCGGAGGTACTGGGAGTGCATCTTCGCCGGCATCCGGGTGCTGTCCTTGTTCCACACCAGAAGGTCAAAGGCCGGTGGACGCTTGCCGAGCAGCCAGTTGTTGACGACGTAGGAGAACACCAGATCGTTGGCCCGAAGCGCATCGAACGTGTGCGCCATCTTCTCGGAGTCCAGAAAACCGCGCTTGGCCATCTTCTTCTCCAGGCCGGCGATCGTGGCCTCGTCGGTGAAAACCCCCAGCATGCCCTGGGTGCTGAAGTCGGTGTGGGTGTTGAGGAACGTGGCCGACTTGATCGAGTCGTCGCCGATGGCCGCGTTGTGCGCCAGGCCGATGGCTGTCAGCGTGCCACCGAGACACACCGAAAGGGTGTTGACCTTCGGGGATCCGGTGATCTCCTTGACGACCCTCACCGCATCCAGGGGGCCCTGCACGAGATAGTCCTCGAAACCCAGTTCCCGCATGGACGCGTCAGGGTTGCGGTAGCTGATGGCGAAGCAGGTGTGACCGTGCTGGACGGCCCATTCGATCAGGCTCTTCCCGGGGGCGAGGTCCATGATGTAGTACTTGTTGATCCACGGCGGGCAGAACAACAGCGGCACCGAGTGCACCTGCTTGCCCTGGGGCTCGTACTGGATCAGCTCGATCAGCTCACTGCGATAGACCACCTGGCCCGGTGTGGCCGCCATGTTGACTCCGACCTCGAAGCCGCTGCCGTCAACCTGCGAGGGCCATCCTCCGTTGTGCCGGATGTCGCCTAGCATGTTCCTCGCTCCCCGGACCAGGCTCTTTCCACCCGTGTCGAAGACCTGCCGCAGCGCCGCAGGGTTTCCCAGCAGTGTGTTGGTGGGCGCCAGCGCATCCAGCATGAATTTCGCGGCAAACCGCGCCTTGGCATCCTGGCCGGCTTCCAGCCGTGCCGCGTCGAGCAACTCGGTGACCAACTTGTCGAGCAGCAGGTACTGCTGCGCGAGCAAGAAGTACAAGGGGTTCTCGTCGTAGGCCAGGTCCTTGAATCGTTTGTCGCCCCTCGACGGAGACACCGGACCAACAGAGTCGCGACCGATCGCCCGCCCGGCCGTGGCGCGAAGCGCGGACGCGAGTCCGAGCACCAGCCGGCCGTTCGCGGCGGCGGCTCCTACCGGGTTCCGGGCGAGAGCCGTGGCGGCCGCGGCAAGCGAGCGCAGGAACGACACCGGGTCCGCCCCAATCAACGGGTCCTCGACAATGCCGAGGCGATCCAGGACCGCGACCCCGCTCGTCCGCGTGTTGGTTGTTGCTTGCATGGCGAAGTACTCCTCTCGATGAGACGCGGGTCAGATCAGGTCACGTGCTCGTCGTTCGCTTTGAGGCCAACGGTTGTCAGTCATGACGACTTCGCGGGGACGAGCACTCCCGTGAGATGCACGGCATGTGCCCTGGGCGTCCAGAGTGTGATGGGGATCGTTCCGCTCTTACTCGTTGCCATCTGGACTCCTCGCGATGCGCCGTGTGGCACCGCGCTGTGCTCAGCATACACAGCATCTGCTTGGTATGACAGGCATGATGAAGATGTACGACGGCTACATGTCCATGCCGCCGTTGACGCCCCACACCTGACCAGTGATGTAGGCGGAGCCGTCCGCGGCGAGGAAATGGACCACGCGGGCGATCTCCTCCGGACGGCAAAGGCGACCGACGGGGATCTGGGACCTGACCCTGTCCAGCGCCTTCTCCGGGATGGCCTCGACCATCTCGGTGGCCACGTAGCCGGGTGTCACAGTGTTCACGGTGAGGCCGATGCCCTCGTCGTCCTGTTTGCCCGACCGCTTGAGGATGAAGGCCGCTTCCTTCGCCAGGGTCTTGGTGAGCCCGAGCATGCCTGCCTTGGAGGCAGCGTAGTTGGCCTGACCGATGTTGCCCGTCTCCCCGATGACCGAGGAGACGAAGATGATGCGGCCGGTGCCGCGTTCGGCCATGTGCTCCAGCGCCGGTTGGGCCATGTAGAACGACCCGGAGAGATTCACCGCGAGCACCGTGTCCCAGTCCTCGACCGACATCTGCATGGCCATCTTGTCGATGGTGATGCCGGCGTTGTTGATCAAGATGTCGAGGCGGCCGTGCTGGTCGAGCACCTCGGCGATGACTCGGCGGCAGTCCTCGGGACGGGAGACGTTGCCCTGGTGGACCGTCGCTCGAGACGTCTCCGGGAAGTCCTCCCGGAACGAGCTAAGGAATTCCTCTGCCCTGACCTTCTGGCCGCTGTACCCGGCTGCCACGGAGGCGCCCTGGCTGGCGAGGCTCCGGCAAATCGCAGCACCGATACCGCGCGTCCCGCCGGTGACCAGGGCTACACGGCCGGACAACTTTTCGCCGGCCATGACCTGGCGTCCTGTTCCGGACGTGGTCTCGAGTTCGTTCACGTTCTACCTCCAAAGGGGTCCGGAGCATGCGCCGAACCCTGCCGAGCAACTTGCTGTGGGTGTCGTACGTGTCGGGACTAAACGTCTCCGTTCGAAGGGCAAACGGTGAATATCGCTCTTCAGCGACACTAGGCCCCGCGTCCGGACCGGCACAATGACTCCTGGCGAAAGGCTTCACTGGAGTACGCCAACGCGCATTCTCGAAGGACCGTCGCGGTGGCGAGGCCCACGGCGCAGTGGCGGGATCGCCAACAGGGGAGGCGCCGGAGCATCCAGCCGCCTCCGAGGCGATGGAGTTGGGGATCGACGGGAGCATCGCGGTGCGGATGGGTGTGGCACAGAACACGGCATAGTGCTTGTTATACCAAGCGCATGCATGGTGTGATGTACGAGCAAGCCTCGTACTACCACCCACGAACAAGGGAGCGCCACAATGTCCTACACAATCGACACCGCCACCAAGTTCCATGATCGCCAGGTTGCCGCTGTCAGCACTCTTCAGTCGCTGCTGGTCAAGGCCGTCGAGACCCTGTCCGGACTCACAGACAAGGCCCCGAAGGCGCCCGAGAAGCTGAGCAGCACTGTGGACGAGGTTGCGGCTCCGTTGACCAAGATCGTCGGCACCCCAAGTGAGGTGCAGGCCTACGCGGTAGCCAGTTCCCGCGACTGGCTCGAGGTTCAGCACAAGTTCCAGACGGCGCTCCTGGACGCGGTGACTCCCTCGGCCGTGACCGCCGAGGTGCCGAAGAAGACCACTGCCAAGAAGAGCTGACCGACTCAACCCAACTTGTGCTCCGGGTACCAGGCGTTTACTGCTGGGCCCGGGGCACTTTGGTGTCAAGATGTGCTTCTGGGCAGCGCGGATAGGAGAGCGGCGATGTGACCGAGTCAGGTGGCCCGCTGGGCAGGTTCCTGCGGGAGCAACGCGCCTTGGCCAGGCTCTCGATTAGAGAGATGGCCCGGATGGCGCAGGTTTCCAACGCGTATCTCAGCCAGGTCGAGCGTGGCATGCACGCACCGTCCTTACGCGTGATGCGGGCGTTGGCCGACGCACTCGAGGTGCCGGTCGAGGATCTGGTGCGTCTCAGCGACAGCGACGAGCAGCGAGCGTCGTCCCCGACGCCGTCGTCGAATGACGTGGAGTCGGCGATCAAACGAGACCCGCGATTGACCGAAGCCCACAAGCAGGCTCTGCTCGCCGTATATCGCAGCTATGTCGACAAGCCCCCGGGCGAATGACTGACCGCTCGGGGCCACACCTCGACGCCAGGCCTCTGGTCACGCATGCCGCAACGCATACCGTGTAGGCATGAGCGGGACGCCGGATGTGATGGATCCGCACTGCCCCACCCGTGGACAGCCACTTCGACACGGCGGTTACCTGTCGCCCGCGAACGCAGCGTTCCTCACCGCCTCCGGCAACGCCGGCGTCACCTTCGAGACGCAGGGCAGATGCGAGAACGAAGCCTGCCTGGACTACGGACGCGAGTTCGCACCAGGCGAGTGGCTTCAGCCCGGGGACGGACAGGACTCACGCGGATCGTTTGCGGTAGCGCGCGAGAGCCAGGCTGGGCAATGACCGGCGTCTCAGGCACCGAGGCCGTCTGGTTTGGTTCACCGAAGGTTTCGATGACGCGAGAGCCATTCGAGCAAAGCCTCGTGAGCGCGTTCGGGCTGGTCGGTGAAGAACAGGTGGTTCGCGTCGGGGATCATCACCAGCTCGGCCCCCGGTACGTTCGCCGCGATGCGTCGGCCGTTCTCGGCAGGGACCAACCGGTCGTCCTCACCATGTAGAACGATTGTGGGAACGCGTACGGATGGCAGCCGCTCGAGGCCCGACCCCGAGCGCCAGCAGGATGCCGGTGGCCGCGAACCGTGACGGAAGGCCCGGTCTCGTCGCCATGGGTGCACCCGATCCATTCCCCGACCCCGCCACGGGGACAGGCCGCTACTGTCACCGCCGTGGACGTGGTGATCTGGGTGACAGCAGGCCTGATGGTGGCGCTCGCCGTCGTCTGCGCACTCGCCGCGCTGGGACTACCGCTCGAGCGGCTCGGCCGGATCGGCGTCGAGATCGCCGAGGGCGCGATGTTCCTGGTCGTGGCCGTCGACCTGCTCGCCTGGGCGGTCGGCGACGCCCCCGACGACACGTTCACCCACGTCGGCTACGTGGTGGCCGCCGTCGCGGTCATCCCGATCCTGACCCGTCGCCCGAAGATCGAGGGTGAGCCCGAACCGGAGCCGCCGTCGCTGTGGGTGCTGGCGATCGCGGCGCTGGCGGTCGCGGTCGTGCTCTGGCGTCTCGTGGCCACTCGATGAGCAGCCCATGAGCGCCGGCCGCCAGGTCCTGGTCGCGGTGTACGCCGTGTTCGCGCTCGCCGCGGGCGCCCGGTCGCTCGTGCAGCTCGCGACCAGGGCCGACGAGGCGCCGCTGGCCTACTCGCTGTCGCTGGTCGCGGCGGCGGTCTACCTGGTGGCGACCCTGGCCCTGCGCCGCTCCGGGCCGACGGCCTACCGCATCGCGCTGGCGGCGGTCGCCTTCGAGCTGGTCGGGGTGCTCGTGGTCGGCACCCTGACGGTGCTGGACGACGAGCTGTTCGCGGACCAGACGGTCTGGTCGACCTACGGCATCGGCTACGGCTTCGTGCCGCTGGTGCTCCCGATCGCCGGGCTGTGGTGGCTGCTCCGGCACCGGTTGATGGAGACCACACCCGTCAGGTGATCGTCATCCCGCCGTCCACCGGCAGCGTCTGCCCGGTGATGTAGCCGGCGGCGTCGGAGGCGAGGAAGACCACGGTCGCCGACAGTTCCGACAGCTCGCCCTTCCGGCCGGCGGGGATCCGCGCCTCCTGGGCCTCGAGGTAGCCCGAGGGGTACTGCTCGGTCATCTCGGAGGCGAAGAACCCCGGCGCGACCGAGTTGACCCGGATGCCCTTGCGGCCGGTCCACTGCTGGGCCAGGTCGCGGGTCAGGCCGTTGAGCCCGGCCTTCGACGCGGCGTACGCCGCCTGGGGGAGGCCCGCGGTGGTGATGCCGAGCACCGAGGAGATGTTGACGATGCTGGAGCCGGGCTGCATCACGCGACCGCAGGACTGGGCCATCCAGTAGGCGCCGTTGAGGTTGACGTCGATGACCTGGCGGAACTGGTCGGGGGTCTCGTGGGTGGCCGGCACCGCGGTGCCGATCCCGGCGTTGTTGACCAGCACGTCGACCCGACCGAACTCGGCCATCGCGGCGTCCACGAGCGCCTGGCACTGCTCGGGCGAGGAGACGTCGGTGGCGACGGTCAGCACCCGCCGGCCGGCGTCGAGCACGAGCTGCGCGGTCTCCTCCAGGCGGTCGACGCGGCGGGCACCGAGCACCACGTCCGCACCGGCCTCCGCGAGGGCTTGCGCGAACGCGACGCCAAGGCCGCTGGAGGCTCCGGTGACGATCGCGACGCGGTCGTCGAGACGGAAGAGGTCGGTGACGGTCATGCAACGGACCCTACTGACCCCGGGTCGTCCCCGGTGCGACCCCGAGAGCGGAACAACGTGGCCCGGTCGCATGGTTGTGTGGAGTAGCAACAGGTCCCGACAGGCTCGACTAACGGCTGAGGAGCAACATCATGAGCGAACCCGCCTACACTTACCCCTCCGAGCAGACGCCGATCTCGCCGGGCGCGAACGCAACCTGGGCGCGATCAGCCACGTCGTCCCGGCGGTCGCGATGGTGCTGAGCGCCGGCCTCCTCGGGTTCGTCGGCTCGCTGGTGATCTACCTGATCTACAAGGACCGGGGTCCCTTCGTGCGCCAGCACGCCGCCAACTCGCTCAACGTGCAGATCCTGACCGGCGTCGTCCTGCTGGTCTCGTTGCCCCTGATGCTGATCCTGGTCGGCTTCGTCACGTACGCCGTCGCGCTGGTCGTGGCGTTCGTGCTGCACGTCGTCGGGGCCCTCAAGGCGAGCAACGGTGAGTGGTGGAACCCGCCCCTCACGCCCCGCTTCGTGCGGTGACGCACGGGCTCCCGGCGGACTGGCTCGCCCCGGTCCCACCCGGGCGGTAGCATGGCAACCATGCGCAGGATCCTGCTTCTTCCCTAGCCGCGTCGATCGAGCACACCTCGACGCGGCTGCCCCTCATGCGTGAGGGGCTTTTTTGTGCCCCGGATCCCCCGCCCACAGACGTGAGAGAGACCGCCATGAGCGAGCAGGACGAGACCCAGGCCGCGTCGTACGACGTGCACGCCACCGAGGCGAAGTGGCTGCCGGTCTGGGAGCGGTTGGACCAGTTCCGCGCCGACGACGACAGCCCGCGCGAGAAGCGCTACGCGCTGACCATGTTCACCTACCCCAGCGGGGACCTGCACATGGGCCACGCCGAGGTGTTCGCCCTGCACGACGTGGTGGCGCGGCACTGGTGGCAGCGCGGCTACGAGGTGCTGAACCCGATCGGCTGGGACTCCTTCGGCCTGCCCGCCGAGAACGCCGCGATCCGCAACGACGCCCATCCGGCGACCTACACCTACGCCAACATCGAGACCCAGTTCGAGTCGTTCAAGAACTACGGCATCGCCTTCGACTGGTCCCGTCGCTTCAACACCTCCGACCCGGAGTACTACCGGTGGACGCAGTGGCTGTTCCTGAGGTTCCGTGAGCGCGGGCTGGCCTACCGCAAGAACAGCCCGGTCAACTGGTGCCCCGTCGACCAGACGGTGCTGGCCAACGAGCAGGTCGTCGACGGGCACTGCGAGCGTTGCGGAGCGGAGGTCACCAAGCGTGAGCTGACCCAGTGGTACTTCAAGATCACCGACTACGCCCAGGAGCTGCTGGACGAGCTGGAGGTGCTGGCCCCCACCTGGCCGGACCGGGTCGTCACCGCGCAGCGGAACTGGATCGGTCGCTCCGAGGGTGCGCACGTGGACTTTCGGGTCGAGGGCCGCGATGAGCCCATCACCGTCTACACGACGCGACCCGACACCGTCTTCGGGGCGACGTTCATGGTCGTGGCCGCCGACGCCAGGCTGGCCGACGAGCTGGTCACCGACGAGCAACGTCCCGCGTTCGAGGCCTACCGCGAGCAGGTGCGCCGCTCGACCGAGCTGGAGCGCCAGCTGACCGACCGGCCGAAGACCGGCGTCTTCCTGGGCGTGCACGCCGACAACCCGGTGACCGGGCAGCCGATCCCGGTCTGGGCCAGTGACTACGTGCTGGCCGACTACGGCACCGGCGCGATCATGGCGGTGCCCGGTCAGGACCAGCGTGACTGGGACTTCGCCAGGCAGTTCGACCTGCCGGTCGTGCGGACCGTGCAGCCCCCCGAGGACTGGGAGGGCGAGGCGTACGTCGGTCAGGGGCCGGCGATCAACTCCACCAACGAGGCGCTGACGCTGGACGGTCTGGGCGTGGCCGAGGCCAAGTCCACGATCATCCGCTGGCTGGAGGAGACCCGTGGCGGCCGCGGCACCGTCAACTTCCGGCTGCGCGACTGGCTGCTGAGCCGGCAGCGCTACTGGGGCGCGCCGATCCCGATCATCCACTGCGACGCCTGCGGCGAGGTCCCTGTCCCCGAGGACCAGCTGCCCGTGGTGCTGCCCGAGCTGCGCGGGGTGGACCTGAAGCCCAAGGGCGTCTCGCCGCTAGCGGCCGCGACCGACTGGGTGGACGTCGCTTGCCCGCAGTGCGGTGGGCCGGCCCAGCGCGACACCGACACGATGGACACCTTCGTCGACTCGTCGTGGTACTTCCTGCGCTACTGCTCGCCGCACGATGACACCCAGCCGTTCGACCGCGCGCTGGTCGACACGTGGGGGCCGTGCGACATCTACATCGGGGGCCAGGAGCACGCCGTCCTGCACACGCTGTACTCCCGGTTCTTCACCAAGGTGCTGAACGACCTGGACCTGGTGGGTTTCCGCGAGCCGTTCGCGGCGCACCTGAACCAAGGCTTCGTCATCAACCAGGGCAAGAAGATGAGCAAGTCCCTGGGCAACGGCGTCAGCCTGGGGGACCAGCTGGCGACGTACGGCGTGGACGCGGTCCGGCTGACCCTGGTCTTCGCGGGACCGCCGGAGGACGACATCGACTGGGCCGACATGTCGCCCGGGGGCTCGCTGCGCTTCCTGCAGCGGGTCTGGCGGCTGAGCGGCGACGTCACCTCCGAGCCGGGTACGCCGGCCGAGGGCGGGGACGTCGCCCTGCGCCGGGTCACCCATCACACCGTGCACGAGGTCGCCGGTCTGCTGGAGGCCCACCGCTTCAACGTGGTGGTCGCCCGGACGATGGAGCTGGTCAACGCGACCCGCAAGGCAATCGACTCCGGCTGCGGCGGAGCCGACCCGGCCGTGCGGGAGGCAGCCGAGACGGTGGCGATCCTGCTGTCCCTGGTGGCGCCGTACACCGCCGAGGAGATGTGGGAGCGGCTGGGCCACGAGCCCACCGTGTCCCGAGTGCTGTGGCCGGAGGTCGACCCGACACTGCTGGTCGAGGAGTCGGTGACCGCGGTGGTGCAGATCCAGGGCAAGGTCCGTGGCCGCCTGGAGGTCTCGCCGGAGATCTCCGAGACGGACCTGGAGGCGGCCGCGCTGGCGGACGCCGACGTGCTGCGTGCCCTGGACGGCCGGCCGGTCCGCAAGGTGGTAGTGCGGGCGCCCAAGCTGGTCAACATCGTCGTCTGACCCGCCGGGAGTGCCGTTCCCGGTCGTGAGACCGGGCAGGTCAGCTCTCCGAGGGATTCGGGGAGCCGAGCAGCGCCCGGGTCATCTGGTTGCGGGTGTCGAGCAGCTCCCCGAGCGCCGAGTCCAGGTCGTCGGTGGACACGCGCAACGGTCCGTCGGCGCCCGCCCCTCGCTCGGCGGCCATCACCGCCGACCGCCGGAGCAGCTCCTTGAGGAAGGACGCCGTGACCCCGTCGGTGCGGTCGAGGATGTCGTCGAGGCGGCTGATGTCGAGGTCGAGGCCGGCGCGGTAGAGCTCCACCAGCCGCCGCCGCGAGTCACGGTCCGGGAGGTCGATGTGCACGGCCTGGTCGACGCGTCCCGGTCGTGACGCCAACGCGGGCTCGAGCAGGTCGGCGCGGTTGGTGGTCAGCAGGAAGACCACGTCGGCGTCGTCGTCGAGCCCGTCCATCTCGTTGAGCAGGGTGAAGAGCAGCGGGGTCTGCCCGCCGTAGTGGTCGCGCTGCTCGGCGATCAGGTCGACGTCCTCGACGACGATCATCGCCGGCTGGAGCGTGCGCGCGATCGAGCAGGCCTCCTTGATGGCCGGCAGCGTGTCGCCGGTGAGCTCCACGATGGTCGTGTCGGTGAGCTCACCGACCAGGTAACGGACCGTGTGCGTCTTGCCGACGCCCGGCGGGCCGTAGAGCAACAGCCCGCGCTTCAGGTGCTGACCGGCCGCCCGCAGCACGTCGCGGTTGCGGGCGACGCCGACGACCTGCCGCCTCAGGTCGGCGAAGGTCTGTGCGGGCAGGATCAGTGCGCTCTCCGCCAGCCGGGTGCGGTGGTGGAAACGCAGGATGGCGCCGTGCTCGCCGAAGACGGAGTGCCCGAAGGAGACGACCTGGCCGCGGTGCACGTTGTGCCGGACGGTCAGCTCACGCAGGGCGGCGGCGAGTCGCGGTCCGGCGTCGGGCTGGTTGCTGACGATCTCGATCGAGACGCCCCGCCGGTCGTCGTCCGGGTCCGCACCGCGCAGCAGCAGCGCCGTCCGCTGGTCGCCCTCGCTGACCAGCACGACCGCGGCCCGCAGGCACTCGCGGGTCTCGCCGTCCGGACCGATCGGCAGTGAGACCCGGGAGACGTTGCCGGGCCGGGGTCCGTGCATCGACTCCATCTCCCCGGCCGCGAGGAGGTCGGAGATGCCGAAGGGACCCCGGTGGCGGTAGCCGATGATCCCGACCACGCGGTGGGTCCGGCCGGGCTCCGCCAGCCACGCGTCCAGGGCCGACTGCACGTTGACGTGCTCGTAGCCCGGCCAGTGCTCCTCGGTGACCGGGAGCCGGTCCGCGGCCGTGCCGAGGTGCTCGGGGATCAGCCGGTCGAAACGCTGTCGCTCGCTCTCGCGTGCCTGGCTGACGAAGCGGCGCACCAGCCGCTCGCCGTACCGACGCACGTCGCGGAGCTCGAGCGCCCGGTCCAGGGGAGCGGTTTCCGGGTCGTTGCCGAACGTGACGGTGGTTCCGAACGATGCCATGGGGGAGAGGCTAGGTGTTCTCGGTGCCGGACGACCCGCGACTTTGGTCGTCACCTGGTCGTCGCCCGCCGGCCACCTTGCTGTCCGGCCGGCGGGCGCCCGCCGGGTTGGCTGACGGCATGCAGACATCTCGGAGAACCATCCTGTCCGCCGGACTCGTCACCGGGTCCGCCGCCCTCGTCGGCAACCTCACCCTCCTCGACACGCGCGCCACCGCGGCCAGCCCCCGGCTCCCGGTCGACCCCTTCACCCTCGGCGTGGCCTCGGGCGATCCTGCCCCGGACGGCTTCGTGATCTGGACCCGGCTCGCCCCGTCGCCGCTCGACGACGACGGGTTGGGCGGGATGCCGGCGCGCCGCTACCAGGTCAACTGGCAGGTCGCCACCGACGAGCGCTTCGCCGACGTGGTGCGCGCGGGTGCGGTGGCCGCCGGCCCGGAGAGTGCGCACGCGGTCCACGTCGAGGTCGCTGGGCTTCTCCCCGGGCGGGAGTACCACTACCGCTTCCGGGTCGGCCCCTGGCTCTCCGGTACCGGGCGGAGCGTGACCACCCCGGCCCTCGGCGCCGCGGTCTCCTCGCTGTCGATGGCCTTCGTGTCGTGCTCGAACTACCCGGCCGGGTACTTCACGGCGTACCGGCACCTGGCCGAGGAGCGTCCCGACCTGATCCTGCACCTCGGCGACTACCAGTACGAGGGTGGCGCCGCGGCGAACACGCTCGGTCGCCCGCACATCGGGCCGGAGACGAAGACGCTGGCGAACTACCGCCAGCGGCAGGCGCTCTACAAGAGCGACCCGGACCTGCAGCTCGCCCACGCCGCGGCCCCGTGGCTCGCGGTCTGGGACGACCACGAGGTCGACAACAACTACGCCGACGAGATCGCCGACCGCGCCGTCGAGCAGCCCGGTTTCGTCGAGCGTCGGGCCGCTGCCTACCTGGCGTACTACGAGAACATGCCGCTACGGCGTACGTCGGTCCCAAGCGGCCCCGACCTCCAGCTGTTCCGCCGGGTCGCCTGGGGCAATCTCGCGAACTTCCACATGCTCGACACCCGGCAATACCGCTCCGACCAGGCCTGCGGCGACGGCTACAAGGACTGTCCCGACGCCGCCGACCCGGCCCGCTCGCTGCCCGGTCTCGCCCAGGAGCAGTGGCTGCTCGACGGGTTCGCCCAGTCGACCGCGACCTGGGACCTGCTGGGACAGCAGGTGTTCTTCGGCCGTCGCGACAACGACCCGGGCGCGGCGACCACGGTCTCGATGGATGCCTGGGACGGCTACCCGGCGTCGCGGGACCGGGTCGTGCAGGGCTGGGTCGACACCGGGGTCCGCAACCCGGTCGTGCTCACCGGCGACGTGCACGCCTGCTGGGCCTCCGACGTACTGGCCGACTACGCCGACCCGGCGTCGCCGGTGCTCGGCTCCGAGCTGGTCACCACCTCGATCACGTCGGGCGGCAACGGCTACGACTCGCCCACGGGGGAGCACCCGTGGTCGGCGTGGAACCCCAACATCCGCTTCTGGACCAACCTGCGCGACTACGTGAGCACCACCATCACCCCCGAGTCGCTGACCGCCGACTTCCGCTGCGTGCGGCAGGTGACGGTGCCGGACTCGGAGGTCTTCACCCGGACGTCGTTCGTGATCGCCGACGGGGTGCGCGGTCTCCAACAGGTGGCCGACAACCCGCTCCCAGCCGACTCCGGGGCGAGGCGGCGGCTGCCCGACGACGCGCAGATCATCGAGGACACGATCCGCGAGGAGACCGGGGGCTGACGGCACGTTCCTCCGCGGCGGGGGCGGTGAGCGCCCGGTAGCCTTCGCGGCATGTCCGGTCGCACCGTGATCGTCACCGACTCGACGGCGTCCCTGCCGCCCGAGGTCGCTGCCGCGCGCGGCATCGTCGTGGTGCCGTTGCAGGTGGTGATCGGGGCAGCGTCGTACGACGAGGGCAGCCCGGAGGTGAGCCCGGACAAGGTGGCGGCCGCGTTGCGCGAGTTCCTCCCGATCAGCACCTCGCGCCCGGCTCCCGCCGCGATGGCGGAAGTCTATGAGAAGCTCGCCGCCGACGGCGTCGGCGAGATCGTCTCCGTCCACCTCTCCGGTGACATGAGCGGCACGTTCGAGTCGGCCCAGGTGGCGGCCCGGCGGGCGCCGGTCCCGGTCACGACCGTCGACAGCCGCCAGGTCGGCATCGCGACCGGGTTCGCCGTGCTGACCGCGGCCGACGTGCTCGAGGCCGGCGGCACGGCGCAGGAAGCCGCGGCCGCGGCGGCCGCCCGCGCCGCGGCGGCGTCGTCGCTCTTCTACGTAGACACGCTGGAGTACCTCCGTCGTGGAGGCCGCATCGGTGCCGCAGCGGCCCTCTTCGGCGGGGCGCTGGCCGTCAAGCCGCTGCTGGCCATCGCCGACGGCAGGGTCACCACGCTGGAGAAGGTCCGGACCTCGGGCCGTGCCCTTGCCCGGCTCGAGGACCTCGCCGTCGAGGCGGCGGGGGAGCGACCGGTCGACGTGTCGGTGGCCCACCTGGCCAACGCCGAGCGCGCGGACGCACTTGCCGACCGACTGCGCGACCGGCTCGCCGCCAACCTGGAGGGCCGCGACCTGTGGTGCGGCGAGCTCGGTGCCGTGCTCGGCGCGCATGTCGGCCCCGGGATGCTCGCGGTCTGCGTCGCCCCACGCGACTGACGGCCCACCGACCGTCCACAGCCTGGCACCCGCTGTGGGTCGTCCCCAGGCCTGGCGGCACCGACCCGGGAGCATCGTGAGGCGCTCCTACTGTCCTCGGCATGCGCAGCCACCGCCCGAGCCCCGAGCACCAGCAGGCCGTCTCCCGACGGCTCGCGCTGCTCAGCGCCGAGCTCACGGCTGTGCGCGACGCCGACGGGTTCGGCCCACCGGTCGACGCCTCACCGGTCGAGGGCCTACCGGTCGACGGGCCGACCGGGGGGCAGCCCGTCGACCGGTGGGCAGCGCCGGCGACCCACACCCGGGTGCGCGCCGACCGGTGGGAGGACGTGCCGGTCCCCGGCGCCGATCCCGTGCCACCGGCGGCCGTGCCCGTCCCGGGTCGCCACGCACGCCGTCGGGCAGCGGCCGGGCTGCGTGACCTCGTGCCCGATTCCTGGCGCGGTCGGGTGGCCCTGGGTCCGGGGCAGCTGGCGTTGGTGACCGCCGCGGTCGTGGTGGGGCTCGCGGTCACCGGCTGGTGGCTGGTGCGCGGCAGCCCGACCGAGATCGTCGCGCCGGGCGACAACGATCTCGCCCCGGTCGTCGCTGACCCGCTGGTCAGCGGACCGGCGAGCGCGGTGCCCTCCGGGGCTGCCACCACTCCGACGACGGACCTGGTGGTCGACGTGGCCGGCAAGGTGCGCCGGCCCGGCATCGCGGTCCTCGAGCCGGGCAGCCGGGTGGTCGACGCGCTCGAGGCCGCCGGTGGGGCCCGGCCCGGAATCGATCTCTCCGCGCTCAACCTGGCCCGACAGCTCGTCGACGGCGAGCAGATCCTGGTGGGACTCGCTCCGGCCGCGGGGACCGCGGCCGGGATGGTGGCGAGCCCGACCACGCCGCCGGGCTCGGGCGGACCGCTGGTCAGCCTCAACGTCGCCGGTCAGGTCGAGCTGGAGGCGCTGCCGGAGGTCGGCCCGGTGACGGCGCAGGCGATCATCGCCTGGCGCGAGGAGCACGGCGGGTTCACTGCCGTCGACGAGCTGCTGGAGGTGGACGGGATCGGGGAGACGACCCTCGGCCAGCTCGCGCCGCTTGTCACCCTCTGAGCGGTGCCGGAC
>Ga0136611_10000968_pt1 | contig 19613 bp, 19 predicted proteins | sample AntDrymUQ2232306_2_FD_106645 | JGI IMG/M metagenome (GOLD analysis project Ga0136611, IMG submission 106645) | Polar desert sand microbial communities from Dry Valleys, Antarctica - metaG UQ223 (23.06) | ecosystem: Environmental > Terrestrial > Soil > Desert | place: Antarctica: Dry Valley...
AGTCGGGGGCGTCGCCGAGGAAGTCGACGACCTCGAACGCCGCGGTCTTCTGACCCTGGAGCCGGACCGGGTTGACCGAGTTGACCAGGCAGACCGGGTAGTCCCAGGCCAGCCCGCGAGCCACCTGCAGGCAGTGGTCGAAGTTGCCGCGGACCATGATGATCTGGGCTCCGTGGACGATCGCCTGGGCCATCTTGCCAGCGGCGATCTTGCCCTCGGGGATCAGCACGATCGGCTTGAGGCCGGCACGCGCGGCGTACGCCGCCATCGACGCCGAGGTGTTGCCGGTCGAGGCGCAGACGACGGCCTCGGCCCCCTCGTGCTTGGCCACGCTGATCGCGGCGGTCATGCCGCGGTCCTTGAAGGAGCCCGTCGGATTGTCACCCTCGACCTTGAGGAAGACCCGGCCGCCGGTGAGTCCGGAGAGCCATCCGGAGGACACCAGCGGGGTGCCGCCCTCGCCGAGGGTCACTGCCTCCAGGTCGTCGGGGACCAGATCGAGCAGGGGGCGGTACTCCTCGATGACGCCGCGCCAACCGGTCACTCGTCGTCCCCGCCCTCGACACGCATCACCGAGGTGACCTCGCGGACGGTCTCCATGGCCCGGAGCTGGTCGACGGTGGCCGACAGCTGGGCGTCGGTGGCCCGGTGGGAGACCACGACCAGCTGGGCGTCGAGCCCGCGGCCCTCCTGACGCACCGTCTGGATTGAGACGCCGTGATCGGCGAAGGCGGTCGCCACGGCGGCGAGCACTCCCGCGCGGTCATCGACGTCGATCGCGACGTGGTAGCGGGTCATCGTGCTCCCCATCGGCAGCACCGCGCGGTCGGCGTAGGCGGACTCCCCCATGCCACGGGTGCCGGCGAGCCGGTTGCGGGCCACGGTGACCAGGTCGCCGAGCACCGCGCTCGCGGTGGGTGAGCCACCCGCGCCGGGCCCGTAGAACATCAGCTGTCCGGCCGCCTCGGACTCGACGAAGACCGCGTTGAACGCCTCGCGGACGCTGGCCAACGGGTGTGAGCGCGGGATCATCGACGGGTGCACACGCACCGAGACCGCCGCGTCCCGGCTGCCGGTCGGGACCAGCTCGGCGATCGCGAGCAGCTTGACGACCGAGCCCATCTCGCGGGCCGACTGCACGTCGGACGCGGTCACCTCGGAGATGCCCTCGCGGTAGACGTCGGCGGCGGTGACGCGGGTGTGGAAGGCCAGGCTCGCGAGGATGGCCGCCTTGGCGGCGGCATCGAAGCCCTCGACGTCGGCGGTGGGGTCGGCCTCGGCGTAGCCGAGCTCCTGAGCCTCCTCGAGCGCCTCGGAGAAGCCGCTGCCGGCGGTGTCCATCTTGTCGAGGATGAAGTTGGTGGTGCCGTTGACGATGCCCAGCACCCGGGTGACCGTGTCGCCTGCGAGCGACTCGCGCAGCGGGCGCAGGATCGGGATCGCCCCGGCGACGGCGGCCTCGTAGTAGAGGTCGCGGCCGCTCTTCTCGGCGGCCTCGAAGAGCGTGGGTCCGTCCTCGGCGAGCAGCGCCTTGTTGGCGGTCACCACCGAGGCACCGTGCTCGAGGGCGGCCAGGATCAGGGTGCGGGCGGGCTCGATGCCACCGATCACCTCGACCACGACGTCGAGGTCACCCCTGGTCACCAGGGCCTGGGCGTCGGTGGTGAGGAGACCCTCGGGCACCTCGACCTCGCGCGACGCGTCGATACGGCGTACGGCGACGCCGACGAGCTCGACGGACGCGCCCACCCGTGCCGTCAGGTCGGCCGCCTGCTCGGCGAGCAGCCGCACGACCTGGGAGCCGACCGACCCGCAGCCGAGCACGGCAACGCGCAGGGGTCGGCCCTCGGCTGGGTGAGGCTGGTTCATCGCATCCCTACGTCCGTGGCCAACAGGTCGTCCTCAGTCTCGCGGCGCAGGAGCACCGAGGCGACCCCGTCCCGAACCGCGATCACCGGCGGCCGCAGCGCGTGGTTGTAGTTGGAGGCCATCGAGCGGCAGTAGGCACCGGTGCCGGGCACGGCCAGCAGGTCGCCGGGCCGCACGTCGCCGGGCAGGAACTCGTCCTTGACCACGATGTCGCCGGCCTCGCAGTGCTTGCCGACGACCCGGGTCAGCACCGGGGCGGCCTCGCTGTGCCGGGAGGCCAGTGTGCAGGAGTAGTCGGCGTCGTAGAGGGCGGTGCGGATGTTGTCGCTCATGCCGCCGTCGACCGAGACGTAGGAGCGCCGGGCGCCGCCGTCGAGCGCGACCTCCTTGACGGTGCCGACGGTGTAGACGGTGCACATCGCCGGCCCGACGATCGCGCGGCCGGGCTCGATGGACAGCCGCGGCTGCTCGATGCCGAGGGCGCGGCACTCGTGCTCGACGATCTTGGTCATCTCCGTCGCGAGCTGCTCGGGGTCGGAGGGGTCGTCCTGGGTGGTGTAGGCGATGCCGAAGCCGCCGCCGAGGTCCATCTCCGGCAGCTCGACCCCGAGCTCGTCGGAGACCCGCGCGTGCAGGGCGAGCACGCGGCGGGCCGCCACCTCGAACCCCGACGAGTCGAAGATCTGCGACCCGATGTGGGAGTGCAGGCCGAGCAGCTCGAGGCCCGGGGCGGCGAGCACCCGGCGTACGGCCTCGAAGGCGTCGCCGGAGGTGATCGAGAAGCCGAACTTCTGGTCCTCGTGGGCCGTGGCGATGTACTCGTGGGTGTGCGCCTCCACGCCGGCGGTCACCCGCACCAGGACCCGCGTCGCCGCCGCAGCAGCACGGGCCTCCCGCGGCTCCGCGGTGATCTGGGCCAAACGCTCGATCTCGGTGAAGCTGTCGACGATGATCCGCCCCACCCCGGCGACGACCGCCCGCCGCAGCTCGGGGTGGCTCTTGTTGTTGCCGTGGTAGCCGATCCGCGCGGGATCGAAGCCGGCCGTCAGCGCCACGGAGAGCTCGCCCGGGCTGCACACGTCGAGGTGGAGCCCCTCCTCGGCGACCCAGCGGGCCACCGTCGTGCAGAGGAACGCCTTGCCGGCGTAGAAGACGTCGTACGCCGCGAACGCGTCGCGGAAGGCCCGCGCCCGGGACCGGAAGTCGTCCTCGTCGAGGACGTAGGCAGGGGTGTTGTGCTGGGCGACCAGGTCGGCGACGGCCAGCCCGCCGACGTGGAGGTCCCCGTGGGTCTTGTGGGCGGTGCGCGACCACAGGCCGGGGACCAGCCGGTTGGTGTCCACGGGTTCGCGGAGCCAGGCCGGACCCTTGAGAGCCCCGTCGGCGTGCGCCCAGCCGGCCTCGTGCGAGGGCACCGGCTACATCCGCTCGGGGGCGGAGACCCCGAGCAGCGCGAGCCCGTTGGCGAGCACGTTGCGGGTGGCGTCGACGAGCAGCAGCCGCGCGCGGTGGAGGTCGCCGGGCTCCTCGTCGCCCATCGGCAGCACCCGGCAGGAGTCGTAGAAGCGGTGGTAGGAGCCAGCGGTCTCCTCGAGGTAGCGAGCGATCCGGTGCGGCTCGCGCAGCTCGGTCGCCGTGGCGACGACCCCCGGGAAGGCGGCGAGCGCGCGCAGCAGGTCGCCCTCGCGCTCATGGGTGAGCAGGCCGACGTGCGTGGGATCGCCGGCCAGGCCGAGGTCGGCGGCGTTGCGCAGGATCGAGGACACCCGGGCGTGGGCGTACTGCACGTAGAAGACCGGGTTGTCGCTGGTCGCCTTGGCCCACAGGTCGATGTCGATGTCGAGGTTGACGTCCATCGAGTTGCGGACCAGGGCGTAGCGCGCGGCGTCGACGCCGATCGACTCGACCAGGTCGTCGAGGGTGACGATGTTGCCGGTCCGCTTGCCCATCCGCACGACCGAGCCGTGGCTGAGGAGATTGACCATCTGACCGATGATCAGCTCCAGGTTGGTGCCCGGGGTGTCGCCGAACGCGGCGCACATCGCCATCATCCGGCCGACGTAGCCGTGGTGGTCGGCGCCGAGCAGGATGATGCAGCGGTCGAAGCCACGCTCGCGCTTGTCGAGGTAGTAGGCCAGGTCGCCGGAGAGGTAGGCCGGCTGGCCGTTGGACCGGACGATCACCCGGTTCTTGTCGTCACCGAACTTCTCGGTGGCGAGCCAGAGCGCACCGTCCTGCTCGAAGGTGTTGCCGAGCGCGGTGAGCTTGTCGATGGCCTTCTGGACCGCGCCACTCCGGTGCAGGTCGTCCTCGTGGAAGTAGACGTCGAAGTCGACCCGGAAGTCCTTCAGGGTCTGCTTGATCTCGACGAACATCAGCTCGACGCCGTGCCGGCGGAACGACTCGAACGCCGCTTCGTCGTCCTGGTCGGCGACCTCGGGGTGGGCGGCGAGGATCTGCTCCGCGAGCTCGGCGACATAGCTGGCGGGGTAGCCGTCCTCGGGCACGTCGCGGCCCCGGCCACGCGCCAGCAGGGAGGTCGCGAGACTGTCGATCTGCGCGCCGTGGTCGTTGAAGTAGTACTCCCGGGTGACCTCGGACCCGGTGGCCTCGAGCAGCCGGGCGATGGTGTCGCCGACCGCGGCCCAGCGGGCGGAGGCCAGGGTGACCGGGCCGGTCGGGTTGGCGGAGACGAACTCGAGGTCGACCCGCTCCCCCGAGCCGGTGGCCGAGGTGCCGTACGCCGCCCCCGCGGTCACGATCTCGGCCGCGACCCGCCCCTGGGCGCCGGCGTCGACGGTGATGTTGAGGAAGCCCGGCCCGGCGATGTCGACCGCGGCGATGCCGCCGACGGCCTTGAGGCGGCTCGCCACTAGCTCGGCGAGAGCCCGCGGGTTGATCCCGGCGGGCTTGGCGAGCTGGAGCGCGACGTTGGTCGCGTAGTCGCCGTGCTCGCGTTGGCGCGGACGCTCGACCGCGACCGTCTCGGGTGCCCCGTCGGGCAGGTGGACGTCACCGTCGGCCACGAGGTCGCGGAGGACGGCAGCGATCGCGGTCGAGAGCTGCTCGGGAGTCACCGCTCCAGCCTATCGGCGCGGCCCGGTCGACCCCGCACCGGTTTCACTCCCTGTCACGCAGGCCGGTATGGTCGGCGTCGCACCTGGAGCCCCCGTAGCTCAGGGGATAGAGCGCCGCCCTCCGGAGGCGGAAGCGTAGGTTCGAATCCTACCGGGGGTACTATCCGAATTCGGCCGCTGACCTGCGGCAGGGTGGTGGTCTTCCCCGCACCGGCGCCTCCTTCGATGACCACCAAATCCCCCTTGCCGGCCAGGGCCGCGGCAGCGCGGCGTTGACCGGTGAGAGGATGCGGGACTGCAATCGCCTCAAGATCCTTGATGCGCTGACGGATCCACTGGTAACCGGTCAACCGGCAATTTCATTGCGTCCGGTGGTGTGCTCTTACGCATCGTCTCCGGCGAGCACCAGCCGCCAGGTTTCACCGTCGTCGGTGGACTCGTACACGCCGCTCTCGGTGGCGGCATGCCAACGCCCGGCAATCGCGTCCAGTGCTTCTGTAGGTCCGTCGAGGCTCCCTGATGCACGCCACGTGCTGTTGTCGTCGCTGATCATGACAGTTCCGTCAGGGGCGACGCCCACGAGTGGGCCCTCGGGCTGCCAGTCGATGCCCGTCAGAGCGGGCGCACCCTCGACGGGCACCGGGTCGGCCCCATCGGTCGATGCCACTAGGACACCTCGGTCGGTGGTGGCGTAGACGGTTCCGGGGTCAGCGGGGTTGGCTGCGAGGTCGTACAGCGGTTGCTGGCTGATGGTGTCCCAAGACTCTCTGTCATCGCTGATGAGCAGCGTCCCGGAGTGGGAGTCGTAGGCGTAGATGCGGTCCCCGACGGCTTCGATGGAATGGAAGTCGGCGTCGCCTTGCAACGACAGGGACTCCCACGTCTGTGCGCCGTCGGTGGACTCGATGAGACCAAGGCTGGAGGGCAGGTCTTCGCGCATGTCGGGGTGGCCGCTGCCCAGGAAGTGTCCGGGTCCGACGATGGCGAAGCCCATGGTGTCCTGCCATCGGTCTGCGACCCGCTCAGGCGTGCCGTCCTGGCTGACCTGAAAGACCCCGAAGTGGGAGGCGACGTAGAGGGTGCCGTCGGCGGGGTCGACACCGACCCCGTGGACGTGCCCCAGCGCGGTCTGTGCGGCGTCGTCGGAGAGCCCCTCGGGTACGGGTGAGTCATTGGAGGCACACCCGGCTGCGGTCAGCACGAGGGCCGCGAGTGCGCTTACAACGGTGGTGTCTCGAAGCATGGTGGACGCTCCTAGGGAAACGAACTGGTGGCGGGCGAGATCACTGTGCTGGCGCGAGTCGATCGATTTGGTGCGGGAGGAGCCGAACCGGCTATCTGCGGCGGTCGCGATCGTCGGCTCCTCCCGTTCGGTTTCGGGTCAGGCTGGAACGACGGTCTCGTGGCGTCGGCTGAGCCACTTGACGACGGGGTAGCCGGTGATGAGGCCGAGAACGATGCCGATCTGCATGAGGAACCAGAACGAGCCCTCGCTTGCTGCTGGCATGAACTCGTTGAAGTGCAAGAGCAGCATCCACCCGCCCATCCCGATGTCAAAGGCCAAGACGGTCAGCACCGCTGCGATCACAGCGGCACCGACGGGCATGGCAACTGCGCGAGCGTGGCGGCTCGCGACTCGTTCATAGACAAACAGGAAAGCCATGGCAAGCAGTCCAATGACGATGATCATGACCCATAGGTTGATTCCGGCGATGGTGAGACCGGACGCGATGACGAGGGGTACGCCGATGAGGTGGGCGACTGCGGATGCCCCGCCCCCCGGGAGCCCGGCAACGGCGGTCGGCCTCACGTCGGTCTCTCCGGTGCTGGACGAGGGCTCAGCGGCAGTGCGCCCGCTCCACGACGACGGTGTTGTGGCGGTGACGACGAGCGAAGATGTCGAGCGCAATCGCGGCAGCGCTGAGCAGCGCCAGTGCTATGAAGAGCCAGGCGACGGGGGTGAGCCAGTCGGGCACACGGTTAGTCATCTGCATGTCCATGACGAGTAGGTCCTTTGGGTTCGTGTTGATCGCGCCCAGCCCCTAGGGGGTGCCGGGACGCGCGGTTGGGTGTGGGCTGACCTCAAGGCCAGCAGGCGCACGAACGGCCGCGTTCGGGCACCGGGTGGTGGGCTCAGAAGGACTCTGAGCGGCCTGTCACACCCTCCACAAGCACAACGACGCTGGGGAAAGCAGGGACCAGCCTCGCCACGCAAAGCGTTCGCGCCGCACGCGGAAGGCTCGGGTCTTCCTGGGCAACATGCCCAGATAGGACACGCGCCTGCGGGTGAGGAGAAGACCCAGCAGCGCCGAGGGAGCCGCCACCGCCGTTGTGGAGACCCGGTGGTGGTGACAGAAGCGCACACCCCGTCACACATGCCCGCCATCAGAGCAGGCACCGCCGAGGCGACCTGCTCGACGTCTCCGACGGCCAAGTCCATCGAAGCCGGCATCGGCTCCATGTCCGCTGGGCGAAGCATCGTTGCGCTCCCGAAGACGCAGCTCGCGCACATCCAAGTCAGGCCCACCGTCACGGCCACCATCAGGGCGCGCCGCCACCAGCTCACACTCCTGACGGCGCCGGGGCTCGAGCACTCCCGAACCATATCCGAGGGTTCGTCACGCGCAGACATCCAAGACCTACCGGACCGAGTCGAGAGAGAGCTGGGTGTTCATTCAAGCGACATCCTCGCCGCGCCGTGCGCGTCAACCAAGCGGAATGATCGATCACGTTTGGTGCTCGCGGACCCGGTGAGAGCAATGTGGGTACTCAAGCAGGATCCGCGTCCCGATGAGCCGGAGACGTGCAAGCGGGATCGTCGAGCGGCGCACTCGCGGGACTGCATGAGCGACGACGTTCAAGCCTGAGCACGCGGGGACTACGGTGGATCCATGACCAGCGAGCAGTTGAACCACGGTCTCCCGAGTGTGGATCAACCCGCGAGTCCAGACAGGCCCCGGCGACCCGCCATTTTGGTGTTCGACGTCAACGAGACACTCTCGGACATGTCACCGATGGCTGGGCGCTTCGAAGATGTCGGCGCGCCTGCCCACCTGGCGAAGTTCTGGTTCGCGGGGCTCCTCCGGGACGGCTTTGCCCTCACCGTCGTCGACGCAGGCTCGTCCTTCGCCCACCTTGCCTCAGAGGCTCTCCGGGTCAATTTCGAGCCTCTGTCTTTGAACCGGGGGACCGAGGAGGCGGTGCAGCACATCATGGACGGGTTCGGCGCGCTCGAGGTGCACCCCGATGTGCCTGACGGCATCCGCGCCATGAGCGCTCTCGGGATCCGGCTGGTGACGCTGAGCAACGGATCTGCCTCCGTGGCCGAGGGACTGTTCGAGCGGGCCGACATCCGGGACCACTGCGAGCAATGTCTCTCGGTTGAGGACGCTGGCATCTGGAAACCCGCAGCAGGCGCATACGCCTACGCCCTCGAACGGTGCGGTGTCGACCCGATGGACGCGATGCTCGTTGCGGTGCACCCCTGGGACATCGACGGCGCTTCGCGCGCTGGCATCGGCACTGCCTGGGTCAACCGGACCGGCGGCCCGTACCCGGACTACTTCCGGGCGCCTGATCTCCGACCCGCGTCCATGGCGGACCTAGCCGACCAGCTGCGTTAACCCGACGGCGCCATCCCGGTGGCACCAGCAGCTCAGCCCCGTCGGCGCAGAAGGACCGCGGTGAACTGCTGGCGGCTCCCCCACGGCGTCACGTGGTCCTCGCCGCTGGTCGAGACCAGCTCGAAAGTCGGGAACTCCGCGGCCAGCTCCTCGTGGGTGTAGCGGACGATCGGCAGGCCGCTGCAAGTGGTCGGGCCGTCGGGGCCGAAGGTGGCCACTACCGCCCAGCCCCGCGGCTGCAGTGACCGCTCCAGGGAGATGCGGTAATCGTCGCGCTCGTCCGGCTCGGTCAGGAAGTGGAAGACCGCGCGGTCGTGCCACAGGGCGTACTCCTTGGCGCGGCGCAGATCGAGCACGTCGGCGACCTCGAGCACGACAGCGTCCCCGGCCGGTCCCAGACGCTCCCGGATAGTACGCAGCGCGGTGGCGGAGAGGTCGACGGCGGTGAGGTCCTCGAAACCGCGCTCCAGCAGGTGGTCTACCAGCGTCGACCAGCCGGCCCCCACGTCGATGACCGCGTCCACCTGGCTGACGCCGGCGCGGTCGACCAGGTCCAAGGACAGCTCCGGTACCGACTGCCACCAGGAGACCCCGTCGACCTCGGTGCCGTCGTGCACGCCCTCCCAGAAGTCCTTGCGGGTGCTGGGATCGCCCGGCCGGGAGGCGGCTGCGCTGCTCACGTTCGTGCTCCTCTCGGCGAGCCAGCTTCTCGAGCAGCTGGGAAACGTCAGCGGATCGTCACATCCGCCGATGGCGGCGTTCGGGTGGAACTATAGGGTAGGGCGATGACCAGCTCCCGGGATCTCGCTTCTGAATCGACGCCGCTCGGCAAGGTCGCCACGCTCATCGACGGCGGCGACATGGATTGCGGCAGCGGCCTGCTGCTGCTCATCACTCGCGCCATGCGGCGCCTGGACGAGGGCCAGCTGCTGGGTATTCGCAGCGCCGAGCACTCGGTGACCACCGATCTCCCCGTCTGGGCCGAGCTCGTCGGCCACACCATCGACCACGAGGTCGCCGAGACACCCGACGGGCCGTGGTGGTTCACGGTCCGTAAGGCCGCCCCCGTCGAGCAGATCACCGTGTTCAGCCAGGGGTCAGGCACGCCAGTCGGACAGCGGCTGTGGGCCTACACCAACTTCGACTGCAACCTCGCCTGCCTCTACTGCTGCGCCGAGTCCTCGCCCCGTGCCGACGCCCGCCGGCTGGACCCGCTCGTGGCCCGCGAGGCGTTCAAGGAGTTCGCCGGGCTGGGCGGCCGCGAGGTCTACCTGACCGGGGGTGAGCCGTTCATGCACCCCGAGCTCGGTGCGCTTGTCGAGGCGGGGGAAGGCCTGGAGCGGACGATCCTGACGAACGCGATGGTGTTCTCGCGCGGCAACCGACTGCGAACTCTCCAGGAGATGGATCGCTCGGTGACCCTGCAGGTGAGTCTCGACTCGGCCACCGCCGAGGTGCACGACAAGCAGCGCGGAGCCGGCTCCTGGGCGCGCGCACTCGAGGGCATCGGCCTGGCTCGCTCGCTGGACTTCACGGTCCGGGTCGCGGCGACGATGTACGACGAGGACCCGGTCGGTGTCGAGGCTCTGCACCGGCGGCTCGACGAGATCGGCATCGACAAGGCGGACCGGGTGATCCGGCCGGTGGCCCAGGAGGGCTTCGCCGAGACCGGCGTGCACGTGTCCATCGACACCCTGGAGCCCGAGCCCACCATCACCGCGGACGGAGCCTGGTGGCACCCGGTCGCGGTCACCAACCCCAACATGCGCATCGCCGACTCCCCGTTGCCGGTGGCGGAGATCTTCGGCGTCGTCCGCGACACCCTCGACGTGCAGGGCGCGGCCGCCCGGTCGGGTCGCGAGGTGTTCCGATGCGCCTGAGCGCACCGCTGCGGTGGCTGACCGCACCCGCCGTCGAGCCGGTGCCGCGCCTCCAGGCGGGCGCCGCCGCGGCGCTCCGGATCCTGGTCGGGCTGCTGTGGCTCTACAACGTGGCCTGGAAGCGCGCTCCCGACTTCGGCCAGGAGGCCGAGAACGGGTTGTTCAAGTTCACGTCGTACGCCGTCAGCCACCCGGTGTTCCCGCCGTACAGCTGGGTAGTCGAGAACATCGTGCTGAAGGCGTTCACCCCCTTCGGCTGGATGGTCCTGCTCGCCGAGACCACCCTCGCCGTCCTGCTCCTCACCGGGTCCTGGGTCCGGCTGGCCGCCGTCCTGGGGTTGGCGCAGTCGGTCGCCATTGGCCTCTCGGTCGCGTTCGCGCCGGAGGAGTGGCCATGGTCGTACTGGCTGATGATCGGCGCTCACGGGCTTCTGCTCTTCAGCTCGGCCGGGCGGGTCCTGGCCGTCGACGGCGTCCGGGCCGGTGTCACGTCCGCGCGCCGGCTGGGTCAGGTCTGGGGATGGGCCGCCGTCGTGGTCGCGGCCTACAGCGTGGTGGCGTCCCTCGACGACCCGCTGGCCCCAGGAGGTCCCGGTCTGGCGTCAAGCGACTGGTCCCTCAGCCTCGGCAGGTACAACCTCGTGGGCGGAGTGGTCCTTGCCCTGGTCGGGGCGCTACTCGTCGCGGCCGCGCACACCCGCACCACGCAGCTGGCCCGCGCGGCCGCCGTGGTGGCGGCCCTCGCCGGCCTCTCGCTGCACGCGCAGCTCGGGTTCAGTGACCCGATCCTCGGTGGCAACGCCACCTCTGCGGCGGTGTACTTCTCCGTCGCCCTGGTCGGGCTAGCCGTCTCGTGGCGGCCCACGCCTGACCACGGCCCCACCGACAGCGCCGACGACGGAACCGGCGTCGGAGCAGCAAGGAACCCGTCATGACGCAGTGCGCACCCGACCGCCGTACCTTTCTGCTCGGCGCGGCGGGCCTCGCCCTCCTCAGCGCCTGCGGTGAGGGGGAGAGCTCCGGCGACGCCACCACGACCGGGCCACTAGGCATCTCCGCGATCCCCGATCAGGACCCCGAGCTGCTCGACCGGCTCTACCCCGATGTCGCGTCGCGGTTTGCCGAGGCCACCGGGCTGGAGGTCTCCTACAAGCCCGTCACCGACTACACCGCGGTGGTGCGTGCCTTCGAGGTGGGCGACATCCACCTGGCGTGGATGGGCGGCCTGACCGGGGTGCAGGCCCGGGTCCGGGTGCCCGGGGCGACCGCGATCGTGCAGCGCGACATCGACGCCGACTTCCACAGCCTCTTCATCGCCAACACGAGTTCGGGACTGCAGCCGTTCGATGACGCCGACGGGCTCCGTGAGCTCGCCGGCCACACCCTGACCTACGGCAGCGAGACCTCGACCTCCGGCCGGCTGATGCCGCAGTACTTCATGGAGCAGGGCGGCCTGGACGAGGCGGACCTCAAGGGCACTCCGGGCTTCTCCGGCTCCCACGACGCGACCATCGAGGCGGTGGCATCGGGGAGCTTCGAGGTCGGCGCCGTCAACGAGCAGGTCTGGACAGCCACCCAGGAGGCCGGCGAGGTCGACCTGAGCGACGTGGTCGTGTTGTGGCGCACACCGGGGTACGCCGACTACCACTGGCTGGCGCGACCCGATCTCGACGAAACCTTTGGCGACGGGACTACGCAGGCAGTCATCGACCTGCTGCTCGGCCTCGACGTGTCCGCGTCCGACGACGCGGCGATCCTGGAGCTCTTCGGCGCCCAGTCTTTCGTAACGACCGAGAACGGCAACTACGACCAGATCGAGGACGTCGCCGCCGAGCAGGGACTGCTGGGGTGAGTGCGGCGGTGCCCTGCGTGAGCCTGCGGGGAGCCGGACGCCGCTTCGGCGCCAACCCGGCGCTCCTGGACCTCGACCTCGACATCGACGCCGGCGAGCGGGTCGCGCTGCTCGGGCCCAGCGGCGCCGGCAAGAGCACCCTGCTGGCGATGATCGGGGCCGCGCTGCCGCCGACGGAGGGACGCGTCGAGCTCTTCGGCCAGGACGTCGACGGGCTGTCGGCCCGGCGTCTGCGGGCGCTACAGAGGCGGATCGGGACCATCTCGCAGCGCCTCGACCTGATCGAGCAGGTCCGGGTGGTGCACAACGTCAACGCAGGTCGGCTCGGCCAGTGGAGCACGACCCGGGCGCTGGCCTCCCTGTGCTGGCCGTTGTCGATCGACGACGTCAGGGAGGCCCTGGGCCGGGTCGGGATGGAGTGGGCGCTCTTCGAGCGCACCGAGCGGCTCTCGGGCGGTGAGCGCCAGCGAGTCGCCATCGCCCGGCTCCTCGTGCAGTCCCCCGAGCTGGTCCTAGCCGACGAGCCCGTTGCCAGCCTGGACCCCAGCCGGGCCGCGGAGATCCTGACCCTGCTGAGCGCCCCGGCCGAGCGGTCCACCCTGGTGGTCAGCTTGCACCAGCCGGAGCTGGCGGTTCGGCACTGCACCCGCGCGCTGGGACTGCGCGACGGTCGACTGGTCTTCGACGTACCCGCGGCGCGCCTCGATGACCACATCCTCACCGACCTCTACGCCCTGACGTGACCCAACAGCTGGACCACGAGGAGGTCTACACCCCCGGCACCTTGCCCCGGGCGCGGCGTTCGGTCTCGGCCGGGGAGGTGGCCGGGCGGCGGGTGGTCACCGTCCTGCTGCTCGTGGTGCCCGTGGTGTGGGCTCTGCACCGCGCCGTCCCCGGCGGCGCCGCCCTGGTCAACGTCGGCGGCGTACCGCTGGTCGGCGACCTGTTCGCCTCGGCGTTCGACCCGGCACTCTCCCGCGACTTCTTGATGCTCACCCTCGACGCCGCGGTCATCACCCTCGTCTACGCGGCCATCGGCACTGTGGGGGCGCTCGTCATCGGCACGATCGGCGGCTGGGTCCTCAGCGACGTCACCTGGGGGCGCACCCCGCCAAGGCCGGTGCGGCTCCTGCGGCTGGCCCTGCGGGGCATCCTCGTGGCGACCCGCTCGATCCACGAGCTGGTCTGGGCACTCCTCTTCGTCTCGGTGCTGGGCCTCGACCCGCTGGTGGCAGTGCTGGCCATCGCCGTGCCGTTCGGGGCGCAGACCGCCAAGGTGTTCGCCGAGACCCTCGACGGGGTCTCGCCGCGCCAGCTCGACGCCCTGCGCGGGGCCGGCGCCAGACCGGCCTCGGCGCTCTTCTACGGCCTGGTCCCCGCCGCGACCCCGCTGCTGCTCTCCTACTCGTTCTGCCGCTTCGAGTGCGCTGTGCGGTCAACGGTGCTGCTCGGGGTGGCGGGCGTGGGCGGATTGGGCCAAGAGCTGGTGGTCAGCCTTCAGTCGCGCAACTGGGACGAGGTCTGGACCCTGATCTGGGCGCTGTTGCTGCTCTCCGCCGTCATCGACCTGTGGAGCTCCCTGGTCCGCCGAGACGCGGCCGTGGTGAGCTGCTCGGAGTGGTCCGGTGGCCAGGCGCGACGGCGTCCCGGCCGCAACGGCGGCACTGCACGCTGGGCCCGCTGGTCGGCGGTCCTCGTCCTGCCCGCAGTTGCTCTGGCGTGGGTGACCTCGGGGGTGTCGCTCACGGGGCTGACCTCCCCACGGGCCCGGGAGCTCACCGGTCGGCTCTTCGACGACCTCTGGCCGCCCGCGCTACCGGGCGACGGCTGGTCGGTGCTGGCCGGGGCGATGCTCGACACCGTCGCGATGGCCGTGCTCGCCATGGCGGTGGCCGTCCTGGTCACCGTGCTGGTCGCCCCGTGGGCGGCCCGCCCCCGCGCCGACGCGTCGTCCTCGGTCTCCGGCCGCCGTGGTGCCCCGGTCCGGTTCGTGCTCTGGTTCCTGGCTCGACTCGTCCTCCTGGTGCTGCGCTCCGTACCGCCGACGGTGTGGGCCGTCATCGCCTTGCTGGCGCTCTTCCCGGGGGTGCTCCCCGGCGCCCTCGCCCTGGGTCTCTACACCGGCGGCATCCTCGGCAGGCTGGTCGCCGAGGCCTGGGAAAGCATGGACACCCGGGCCCGCGACGCGTTGCAGCAGGCCGGCGTACGCCGCCCGATCGCCGCCCTAGCGTCGATGATGCCGCCCTCCGCCCACCACCTGCTCACCTACACGCTCTACCGGTTCGAGATCTGCGTGCGCGACACCGCGGTGGTCGGGGTCGTGGGTGCCGCGGGCCTCGGGCGGCTCCTCGGGGAGAGCCTGGCCGCGTTCCGTTTCCCGGTGGTGACCACCCTGTTGCTGGGCTTCTTCACGCTCAACCTGGCCGCCGAGCTCGTCGGGCGCCAACTGCGCAAGGCACTCCGTCCCTGAACCTTCACGCTTGGCCCGCGCCGGCCCTCTTGCCGCACGGTGTGCGAGCCCCTACTGCGGACAATCTCCAGGCCCCGCCTACTGGTTGCCCCCGCGGCCCACCCTGGTTGTCCGCTGACGCTTGATGACCAGCGCGGAGCCGGCCAGGAGCGCGAGGACAACAGCGAACGTGAGCGGTCCCAGCTCGTCCACCCCACGGGCAACCCGATTCTGGATGGCCGATGCGGCGGAGATCACCGGGTCAGCGGCGGACTGCCCGGCAAAGACCCTCAGCTCGTACCAGCCGTACCAGCTGACGTACGCGCCGACGAGGACGAGGAGAGCACCGGCTAGCCGACCGAGCGCTGGAGCAAGCCGTCGCAAGGTGCCGGCCGTGGACCGACCCACGAGCGCAGCTCCGACAGCGAGAACGCCGACCACCAGACCCATCCCCACGGCGTACGCGACGTAGGCAGTCACTCCCGTTGCGAGGTTTCCGGCACGGAAGGTGATGGCCGTGACGACGAGGAAAGGGCCGATCGTGCAGCCCAGTGACGCGACCGCGTAGGAGACCCCGTAGAGCACCATCGTGCCCGGGCTCGCGGTCGGATCGTGCGAGAGTCGCAGGAGCGGGAGGCGCAGGCTGACGCTCCGGCCGGCCAGCAAGCGGAGGCCGAGCCCGATCAGCACCACGCCGATGACCACAGTGGCAACGGGCAGCCATCGTTGCACGGCGGAAGCGACCGGAGTGAGGACCAGACCGAAGGTCGCGAAGACAGCAACGAACCCGACAGTCATGGCCCCCGTCGCCGTCAGAGCCCTGCCCACCGACGCCCCGGCCGACGGTCGCTCATCGGGGTCCGCGCCCACGATGAACAAGGAGAGGTAGGCCGGCAACATCGCGAAGCCGCAAGGGTTCACCGCCGCCAACGTCCCGGCGACCAGCGCAAAGCCGAGAGTCTCGACCGGCACGAGCGGTCAGTTGCCAGTCAGCGTGGCCAGGTGTTCAGAGATCCCGTCCTCGCCAAGCTCGCCGCGGACCACCTCGATGGTGCCGCCACTGTCGATGAAGGCATACGCCGGTTGCTGAACGACGCCGAATCGCTGCCAGACGCTCCCGTCCAGATCAGCGACGTGCTCGAAGGCGTCCAGTCCATAGTCGTCTACGAAGTCCCGCATGGCGCCGGTCTCCCCGAGACCTGCAACGCCGAGGAAGGCGACCTCTGGGTTGTCCGACTGGGACTTCGCCAGCAACGGCGCCTCACGGCGGCACTGCGTGCACCACGGTGCCCAGAACCAAACAACGGCGTCCTTGCCGGCCAGTGATATCCCCTCGAAGGTCTCTTGACTTAGGGTGGGCGCAGTGAACTCGAGCTCGTCGGTCAGTGTGGTGCCGGCGGCCAACTCGACTGAGTTCTCATCAGCGCCGGTCTGACTTGCGCAGGCCGTGAGTCCGAGCACGATCAACACGCATACGACTAGGGATCTCAACGGCTTCCTTCCGGTGGAGTCGAGTGCGCATGGCCCGGGGCGGCGGAGACTGGGCAGGTGCGGTGGGTCTGTATGCCGAAGAGGACCTACAACCACTGGCAGCAGCGCCGCCACCCACGATATGCCTCGAAGGTAGCCGACAGTCCCAAGTGCGGCGGACAGTGGTTTCTGCGATCAGCTCTCGGCTCGGGCCCGTCGCTCGATTCCGAAACCTCGGTCCTCGCGACTACCGCGGCACCGTCGACTATCGGTAGGGGGACCAATCTCCACCGCTCAGGTCGTTAGCGCGGTGCGCGTCCTCAAGACCCGTGGCTGACGTCGCTCACTCGAGCCGCCATCGATCGCGGTGATGATGACGGGCGAGCACCGGGCCGTGGGCAACGCTGGGGCAACCCACGAGGGCCACAACTGACCCTCAACCGCCATTGGTGATCACGAGTCCATATGCCGTCTGGGCTGCACAAACGTCATTTTCCGTATGGTGCGGCTGGTGAACGGCAAGGCGGTCGCGCGGTTCCGCGACCTCGGGCCTCGCGACTACCGCGTCACCGTCGACTATCTCGGCAAGGGATCAATCTCGCCCGCCCAGGTCGTGAGCGCGGTGCGCGTGCGCAAGAACCGTCGCCGCGGTTGATCGAGTCGGCGCAGATGGCGGCCGATTCCCGCCATCGTCGCCGACTCGGCTCACCATCTGCGCCGACTCGGCTAGAGACCCAGGTCGTCGAGGACCTCGGCGTTCGGCAGGCCGCCGAGCAAGGCCCCCGGGACCAGCAGCTTCGAGCGGCGTACGCCGGAGCCGATGATCGCGGCGTCGATGGCCAGCACCTTCGCGTCGACCAGCAGCCGCCAGTGGCCTGGGATGCCGACCGGCGTGATCCCGCCGTACTCCATCCCGGACTCCTCGACCGCTCGTTCCATCGAGAGGAACGACGCCTTGCGGACGTCGAGCGTCCGCTTGACCAGGCTGTTGACGTCGGCCCTCATGTCGGCGCGGACCACGCAGGCGGCGATCCTCTCCTGCCCGTCGCGGCGGCCGGAGACCACCACGCAGTTGGCGCTCTCCGCCAGCGGCACCGCGTAGGCCGCGCTCATCGCCGCCGTGTCGGCGAGGTCCGGGTCGATCTCGACGACCGCGACGCCGTCGGCACCCGGCCACCCGGCCAGGGCGGCCGCGACCGGCTTCGCCAGCAGCTCCGGATGGTCGAGGGCAGGCAGCGAACGGAGGGTCCCCAGGCTCGGCAGCGACATGCCCGCCAGTATGAGGGCCATGCCGAACCTCCCCCGGGTCATCGCCCACCGCGGCGCGAGCGGCTACCGCCCCGAGCACACGATGAGCTCCTACGAGCTCGCGGTGGAGCTCGGCGCCGACAGCCTCGAGGTGGACGTGGTCGCCACGGCGGACGGCGCCCTGGTCTGCCGCCACGAGCATGCGATCGGCGGCACCACCGACGTGGCACGGCACCCGGAGTTCGCGGACCGCCGGGTCACCCGCGCGATCCCGGGCCGGGCCGAGGAGACCTCGTGGTTCGTCGAGGACCTTGCCCTGGCCGAGCTGCGCACCCTGCGGGCCCGGGAGCGGATGCCGAGGACGAGGCCGTCCAACACGGCGTACGACGGGCTCGACCCGGTGCCCAGGCTGGACGAGGTGCTCACCTTGGTGCGTGAGACCCGGCTCTCGAGGCCGTTGGAGCTGATGATCGAGCTCAAGCACCCGGCCTACCTCGCCTCGCGGGGTCTCGACGTCGTCGACCTACTGCTAACGGCCCTGGCCCGCGCCGGTCTGGACGGGCCCGACGCCGACGTGGTGCTGGAGTGCTTCGAACCGACCATGCTGACGAGGCTGGCCGGCCTGACCGACCTCCCACTGGTGCAGCTGCTCGAGCTCGCCGACCGCAGGCCCGCCGACCTGGTCGCGGCCGGCGACCCGCGGACCTTCGGCGACCTGGCCACGTCCGCCGGTCTCGACGAGATGGCCGGCCGGGTCGCCGGGATCGGCGTGCACACCACGCACGTCTTCCCGGTCGACCCCGCGGGTGCCATCGGCGCGTTGTCATCACTGGTCGACGACGGGCACGCCCGAGGCCTGACGGTCACCGCCTTCACGCTCCGGCAGGAGAACCGCTTCCTCCCCCGCGAGCTGCGGGCCGGCACCGACCCGGCGGCCCCCGGCGACCTGGCGGCGCAGGTCCGCGCCTTCGCCGACGCCGGCGTGGACGGCCTGATCACCGACCACCCCGACGTGGTGCGCGCCGCGCTCCGCTGACGAGCCTCAGACGTCGGTCTCGACCTCGCGCAGCCAGTCGGACTTGACCTCGCGCCAGCGCTCGTCGGTGAAGGTGCGACGCCAGTACGGCGAGACCGACAGCCGCTCGCGCGGCACCCCCCGGTCACCGAGCAGGTGGCGGCGTACGGCGCGGGTCTCGACGGCCTCGCCGTGCACGAAGGCGTGCACGTCGTCGGCCGGGAAGCCGAGGGCCGCGACCGCTGCGACCAGCGCATCGTCGGCCGGCTGGTCCAGGGTCGAGCGGTGCACCCAGGTGACGGTGAGGTCCCCCGGACAGTCCAGGTCGAGCTCGCCGCCAGGCCCCTCGACCAGGGCGACGACGAGGGCCCGCGCGCCGGCGGGCACCGCCTCGAGGCTCGCGGCGATCGCCGGCAGGGCACTCTCGTCGCCGACCATCAGGTGCGTGCCGAGATCGGGGTCGGGCCGGTAGCCACCGCTGGGTCCGGCGAGCTGGAGCCGGTCACCTGGCCGGGCGTGCATGGCCCAGCGGCCGGCAGTGCCGGTGTCGCCGTGGGTCACGAAGTCGATGGTCAGTGCGCGCTGCGCGGAGTCCCAGCGCCGGACCGTGAACCGTCGCGGCACCGGCCACTGTTCCCGCGGCAGGGTGCGGGCCTCGGCCACGTCGTAGGGGACGGCGTACGGCGCGCCAGGCGGCACGAAGAGCAGGTTGACGTAGGCGTCGGTCGAGTCCGACGAGGCGAAGTCGTCGAGGCCGGGCCCGTCGAGCACCACTCGCACCAGGTCCCGGGGTCAGGGCGTCGACCGACCGGACCGTCCCGTAGATCGTTCCCGCTTTCGCTGCCACGCCTCCACGGTAGGGGGCCGGGTCACCCGGACCGTCAGCAGCGCCGGATGGTCGCGTCGTTGCGGGCGTCGTCGCCGTAGCGGCGGGCGGCGGCGTACGACGGGAACACGACGCTCTGGGCGCCCACGTTGCCGATGCCGCCCGGCACGACACAGCTGGTGATCCTGCCCGGCTCGACCTGGGCGACGGCTTGGGCGATCCGGAAGAGCTCGGCCGGCGGCAGGTCGGTGGCGAGGTGCTCGAGCACGGTCATCACGCCGCGCTCCATGAAGCCCGGCCGGGC
>Ga0136611_10000969_pt1 | contig 19604 bp, 13 predicted proteins | sample AntDrymUQ2232306_2_FD_106645 | JGI IMG/M metagenome (GOLD analysis project Ga0136611, IMG submission 106645) | Polar desert sand microbial communities from Dry Valleys, Antarctica - metaG UQ223 (23.06) | ecosystem: Environmental > Terrestrial > Soil > Desert | place: Antarctica: Dry Valley...
CTTGAAGGCCCGCATGACGTGGCCGATGTTCGCCTGCGGAATCTTGATCTCGCCGCGCCAGGGGCCGGCGGTGGCGCCGAGCTTCAACAGCGGCTCGTTCGGCCGCACCGTCTTCCGCGCGAGCTGGCTCCGGTTGTCGTCGTTGAGCACCGTCCAGCGACCGGGGTCGCTGCCGTTGATGAGGTCGGTTCGCGGCGCCTTCGCGTAGAAGTAGCCCGGCTCGTTCGGAACCATGTTGTTCTGACGGATGAGGCTCTCGATCAATCGTGGGATCGTCTCCTGCACCCCCTTCGCCTTCACGAGTTCCTTGCGGATTTCGAACTGGTTCTGGTCGGGCTTGTCGAGTTGGGGGGTGAGGACGCTGATGGTCTGGTTGGCGCTGGCCAGCTCGCGGCTGAGGTCGGCGTAGTTCTTCGCCAGCTCCGCGTTGTACAGCTTGATGAGCGGAGTATCGGGATAGATGTTCGCCGCGCCCGGCTTCGCGATGATCTCGATGATCTCGCCTTCGTGCGGGGCATAGACCTGCTTCACCTGCTCGGGCAAGAACTGCCCCTTCGCATCCATCTTGTGCGGATACGGCACGAGCACCATCGCGAGCGCCAGCAGGATCGCCGCGACCGCGCCGAGGGCCGTGTAGAACCGCGTCTTCCCGCCGAGGCCGTCCTGCACCTTGATGACCGGCCACCAGAGGAACTTGAACGGGATGCGCTTCAGCTCGGCCGCGTTGTAGAGCGCCGGGGCCGCGTGCTTGCCGACGATCTCCATCCGGCCGATCATCGCCGTCGTGTCTTCGGGGGGGTTGAAGCTCTCGACGAGCAGCACCGAACGCGCCGGCTTCGCGTCGTCCTTTTCGCGGTCGTCGCGGATCGGCTGCACGACGAGCAACTTCGGCTGGCTCTCCGCGAGGTACTCGTCGAGGGCCTTCAGCACGTCGGGCGGCAGCGCGTCGTCCCGGACGCCCGAGAAGGTGAGGCGGTCGTTGAACTTCAGCACGGCATCGAAGAGCCGGCGCATCCGGCGGACGTGGGTACTCGCTTTCTCGACCACATCGGCCCCGGACACCGATTCGACCGTGACCTTGCCGCCGTGCCGGACGCCGACGCAGAGCCGGTCGCACTCGATGAGCCGTCGGCCTTCATTGGCGACGTGGTAGGCGCACTCCGTCGGGTTTAGCGTGCCGTGGATGAGCCGGGCGAAGGCTTCGACCTGGGCGAAGACCTTCTCGGTACCCGCGTTGTTGCGGTTGCCCGTGAAGGTGTGGTACTGCGACGCGTACCCGGCCATCTGCAGGGTGTACTGCAAGTAGGTCTGGTAGAGCTTCGCGTCGTGGTTGGAATCCTGGAAGACTTCGAGCAGCCCGAGCGACTGCTTATCGGTGCCGACGATGGGGGCGAAGAGCGCGTAGTAGTCGGTGAGGTTCGCGGCCGGGGCGGCGCCCGCTTCGGAGGTCACGCCCGTCATCCGCGCCTGCGGTTCGAGCAGGATCGGCCGGGCCGGCGAAACTTGGAAGACCTGCCGGAGGACTTCGTTGTGGCACTGCCGGCCGCCGCGCTTGTCGTCGAGGCCGACCTTTTCGAGGTTCACCTGGCAGGCGACTTGGAGGAACCCTTGGGGGGTGCGCAGCCAAACGGCCCCGGCGGGGGCGTTGATGCCGCCGAGGGCGCGGGTGAGGAACTGCTCGTAGAAATCGGTCGGGGCCAGGGTCGAACCGGCGAGCCGCGAGGCTTCCGTGAAGGCTTCGTCGATCTGGCGGTTGAACCGCGCGCGATCGGCTTCACCACTGGGAGTCGGGGGCACAGAGGAACCTCAGCGCGGGGAGAACGGAGCCGTCCGCAAACTCGACACGACCGCCCCAATCATACATCACGATGCCGGGCCGGGGCAAGGCGGGAGTCGGGTTCATTCTGGGATAGCGGTTCTGCGGCCCGAAGGGGAACCGGCCGGTTTCCGGGAATTGTAGCGCGGAGGGGAAGGCCCAATGCGGAAAGCTTGCCCCGCTTCGCACCTCAAAGCACCTTCGCCCATACCAATCCCAAGATCACCCCGCCCAAAATCAAACGGTAGACGACGAAGACGAGCATGCTGTAGCGCTTCAAGAACCCGAGCAGGAACGCGATCGACAGATAGCCCACGACGGCCGACACGAGCGTCGCCAGAATCAGCGGGATCGCCTCTTCGCGGGAGGCGAAGAGTTTGCCGCCGTCCTTGTACAGATCCTTCAACCCCGCTCCAAGTACGCTCGGCAGCGAGAGCAGGAACGAAAATCGCGCGGCCGCCGGGCGACTCAGGCCCGCGAACAGCCCTCCCGTGATCGTCGTCCCGGAGCGACTGCCGCCGGGCATGAGGGCGAGCATCTGCCAGAGGCCGACCCAGACTGCTTCGCGGATGGTGATCTGAGTTTCGACCGACTCGGGCAGGCCCCGGTCGAGGGTTCGGATCTTGGTCCAGACTTCCGCCGCGAGCATCAGCAGCGCGAACAGGATCGCCACGGCGCCGATGCTCGTCGCGTCGTAGAAGTGCGACTTGATCCAATCGTGCAGCAGCGCCCCGGCGACCACGACCGGCAACGTGCCGAGAACGATGAGCCACGCGAGCCGGCTCTCCGGCGAAGATGCGAACTTCAAGCGGCGCAGATCGCGGAGGACGGCGAGCGCGAGTATGAGGATGTCCCGCCGGAAGTAGAGGAACACGGCCGCGAGCGTCCCGAGTTGGATGACCGTCGTGAATGCGTCCTTCGGATCGTCGTGCTCGAGCAGTTGCCGGGCGACGAGCAGGTGCGCCGTGCTGCTGATCGGCAGGAATTCCGTGAGGCCCTGGATGACCCCGAGCAGAATCGCTTCCTCCGGCGACATGGGCTGCGGCATCGGCGTCCCTAAGATTACCAAGCGAGTTCCGCCCGTCCGCAGGATCGCACCATGCCCCCGCGCTCCGCTCTCGTTATAGCACTCGCCGCCGCGACCCTCGGCTTCGCGGCCGCACCGGCCTCCGCGCACGCGATGAAGATGACGGTGATCGTGACGGCCGCCGACATCACCGTGAAGACGAGCTACAGCGGCGACGACCACGACGGCGGCGATGTGACCGTGAAAGTGTCGAAGCCGGGCAAGCACGCGATCGCGTCCGGCAAGATCGGGAAGGACGGCCTCTGGTCGATGCCGGCACCGCCGGTCGGGAAGTACACCGTGATCGCCGAGGACGATTTCGGCCACCGGGCCGAACAGGAGATCGAAGTCCGCCCGCCCGACGAGTCCAAGCCGACGGAATACAAGGCGAACGAACCGCCGCTCGGAACCGGTTTGGGGATGGCCCTCGGCATCGGCCTCATCGGGATCGCGACGCTGGTCGGGTACTGGTTCGTTTCGAGGAAGAAGGCCCCAACTTGACCCGTAAATTCCACCGCAAGCGCCGGACGAGGCCGGTGCCGCGCAGCACCCCGGACGGCGAGCACCGCTCCGTCCTCATGGATGACGTGCTGCGCGTGCTGAATCCCCGGCCGGGCCAAATCATCGTCGATGGCACCCTCGGCTTCGCCGGACACGCCCGCGAACTCCTCGCGCACCTCGGGCCGACCGGACTGCTCATCGCCACCGATCTCGACGCGGGGTCGATCCCCGTCGCCACCGAGAAGCTCGCGGCCGTCGGACACCCGTTCCGCGTCTTCCACAGCAATTTCGCAGGACTGCCAAGCGTCCTCGCCGAAGCGGGCGTCGAGCGCGTCGACGGCGTCCTCGCCGACCTCGGGATGTCTTCGATGCAGGTCGATGACCCCGAGCGCGGCTTCAGCTTCATGCGCGATGGCCCCCTCGATATGCGCATGGATCGCACCCGCGGCCGCACCGCGAAAGACCTCGTCTACGGACTCACCTATCAGGAACTCGCCGACGCCTTCACCGAGTTCGGCGACGAGCCGAACGCCGAGACCATCGCCGCGGCGATCGTGCTCGAACGGCACAAGCAGCCGCTGGAAACCACGAAGCAACTCCGGGCGCTCATCGACGCGGCCGCACCGGTGCAACTGCTGCTCGGGCCGGGCTACCCGCCCGTGCACAAGCAGAAGCTCCTCCCGGCGACTCGGGTCTTCCAAGCGCTGCGCATCCTCGTGAACCGCGAACTTGCGAACCTCACGCAGTTGCTCCGCGTACTGCCGAGTATCTTGAAGCCGGGCGGCACGGCCGCGATCATCAGCTTCCACAGCGGCGAGGATCGCCTCGTGAAGACGACCTTCCGCGACGGCGTGCGGACGGGTGTCTACGCTGAAGCGAGCGGCGATCCGATCCGCCCGAGCGAGGACGAAAAGCTCGCTAACCCGCGCTCGCGCTCGGCCAAGCTGCGGTGGGCGCGGACGCCACTCGGGTTGCTCGAAGGGCACTGAGGCGATTCATCGCCGCGTCCGCAACTGGAACCGTCTGACGCGATTCTCTTCGCCCACAGGGCGCACGATCATAGCTTGGGACTTCAGTCCCAGGCGTTCGTGATGGAGCGACGATGCGCGACCGGGGTTGAAACCCCCGGTCTACGCTCGACCGCCCTGCGGGAGAAGAAGGTGCATTCTCACATTCTCAACCCAGCTGTCACTCGCCTGCGCCGCTACTCCCCCGCGGATTCCTCGACGATCTTCCGGTAGATCCCGAGCGCTTTCTGGAATGCCGCTTCGGCCTCCTTGCGCTCGTCGGCTTTGATGTCCTTCGCGCGCACTTTCCAGAGCTGCTCGATCATGCCGATGCACCACTTCGCGCTCGCTTTGCCGGCGCGGATCGGCTTCCCGCCGACGAGCACCGGTACGGCGTTCGTGTGCAGTTGCGGGAAGTGCCGCAGCGCCACCCACGAACTCTCGGCGACCTTCAGATCGAACTCGATGGCGTGAGTCGCATCGTCGGCCGGAACGTCTTTGCTCGCGGCGACCTGCCCGTTCACGATCAGCTCGACCTTGCGCATCGCCCCCGTCGGCACCGTCGCGCCCGGCGCGGTTCCGAGGGCGGGATCTTTGGCGAACGCGACCTTCGCCGTCACCTTCACCGCTCCCGGCTTGTCGAGCTTCACGTCGCCGAACCCCGGAGCGATATCCTGCACTTTGAATTCGAGCGCGTGGGCGTAGCCGTCCGAGACGTAGGACTTGCCCTGCTGGATCCCCTTGCACCATGCGGCGTAGTCGATCCGCTCGGTCTTGCCGAGTTGGACGTAGACGCGCCCCTGGCCAACGCGACTCCCCGAAATGCAGGGGAAATCGGTCTCGCCCGATGCCTTCAGCGGGAAGCCGCAATTCATGAGGTGGTACCAGCAGTTCCACTCGGTCGCGCGGTCGGTGTCCATGGCCGAGATGAAATCGCAGACGCCGAGGGCCGTCGTCACGCCAATCTCTTGGGCGCCGATGCCGTTCATTTCCGGGATGTTCAAGTTCGGCAACTTCCCGAGAACGCGCTGCGATCCCTTCGCCAGTTCCACCTCGGTGACTTTGCCATCGCCGTCATCATCGAGTGCCCCGAAGGACTCGGGCAGCGGCCACATCCCGGCGACCGCATCCTCCTTCGTCACGAATCCTTTGCCGCCGCGGTCGAGGGCTACGAAAAGCCGCCGCGTCGCTGCGGCCGGATTCACGTTCAGCCCGTTCGCCGAGTGGGCGTAGCCGGTCACGGCCCCCTGATCTTTGCCCCACTTCATCAGCGGGGTCGTCCAGGTCGGCCAGCCCTTGGTCTTCGTCCCCTCGGAGCCGGGGTACGTTTGATCGCGGAGGTTCAGCAGGCAGACGTGGCCGAGCGCCTGCGAGCCGAAGCCGCTGACCTCCACGTCGTACTTCAGGATGGTGAAGGGTTCGGAGCGCTCCCACGGTTTGGGGTCGAAGAACTTGCGCTGGTAGTCGTAGCACGGCCCCCACGTCAGGCAGCTCCCGACGTTCAGCCCCTCCCCCTTCACGTAGAGGAACATGTGCTCGGGCAGCACCCCTTCGGTCGGGTTCGTGTAGTGGGCGCACCCCGCCGCGTGGATGTGGTGATCGCCGCTGTACCAACCCGACCCGGAGGGGTCGATCCAGCGTTCGAACTTCACCGCCAAGTCCATCGGCCCGGCGCCGTCCTTGCCCGTCCCCGCGACGACGATCTTCTTTCCGAGCGTGCGGTACTCCGGCCCGCGGCCGTACTCCATCGCGAACGCCCCCGGCGGCAGCAGCACCGTGCCGCCGTCGGCGCGGTAGACCTGCTTCTGGAAGAAGAGGTCGGGCGCGAGCCGCTTCGCCTGCGGCGGGTAGACGTGACCCGCCGAGTCGGTGAAGGTGAACCGGCCGACGGTCGGCTTCCCGTCGGCGTCCTTCACGCCGAGCTTCACCTTCACGGCCGGTTTGACGTCGAACAGCACCGGCACCTCGGCGCGGAAGCCCAAGTCCTGATTCCCCTGGCCGACATCGAAGGCGATCGTCGCTTCGCGCTTCCCCGCTTCGGAGGAATAGAGCAGCGCGATGGCGTACTCGACGCGCAGGCCGCTGAGGTCGGCCGTCATCGGCGGCGCGGTGAAGAGTTCGGCTTGCAGGAAGCGGTCGACGACCTTCGGATCGGCCTTCGGATCGCGGGCCTGCCCGCCCGCGCCGCCGAAAACGGGGCCCGACTGCGGACTGCCGATCCGCAGCGGCTTTTTCACGGTGCTGTCGTTCGTCACCTTCACCAGCACGGGCACATACCCGGACTGCTGGAGGTTCGCCTCGGCGGGGCCGCGCGCGGCCTTCACCCGCGATTCCGGATTGATGGTCACGACGAAGAGCACGCGCGCATCGAGCGCCTTCTGGACGCCCTTGGCATCCTTGGCGTCGATGGCGGTCGCCAGTTCCTTCGCGCTCGCCTCCGGAAGCGGCATGCCGAGGAACTCGAGCGCCTTGACGAGCCGCGCGGCATTCGCCGCGAGCGGTTGGCCCTCGACATCGACGATGATCGGTGGCGGTTCGACCGCCGGCAGCGCGGTGGAACCGGCGAGCAGCAAAATGAGGATCGACGTGAAGCGAAGCACGGGATGACTCCGAATGGGGAAGAGTGAATCCAGAGTGATGACAGTGTACCCGAGCACACATTGGCGAGGTCGGTTGCGGGCTTATTTCCGCAGACGCTCCGCGTCCTTCGCGCCGTTGCCGAGCACCTTCGTCCATTCGCCGTAGGCGGGGTTCGGGAGGATGATCCACGTCGTGCCGAACTTGGCGCGGAGTTCGTCCACGGCCCGGAAGCGGGCGGCGATGGCCCCTTCGAGCTGCGCGGGGTCGTCGGTCTTGCCTTCGGATTTGGTGTTGTCCACGGCGCTGCGGAAGGGCTTGTCGTCGAAGTCGCGCAGGTTGTCGCCGATCAGCATCACCACGTCGAAGGCGTCGAAGGCCTCCTTCCGGCGGCTGTCCTTGTTGCTGCGGGTCGCGTCGGTGGCGAGTTTCAAGCGGTCGCCGCCGAGCAGGGGCACGCCCAGCCGGCGGATGGTCGCGAGGGTCGGGTCGCGGAACTTCTCGTTGCGATTGCTGATGTAAACGAGCGCGATGCCGAGTTTCTCGGCGGCGACGAGAAAATCCTTGGCCCCCGGCACGAGGCGAACCTGTCCGCCGTCCTTCTCCTCGAAGGCGTCCCAGAGCTTCTGATCGTAGGCCAAGCCCTGCTGCACCTGGCGCGTTTGGAATGCGCCGTTGTCGAAGATCGTCTCGTCGAGGTCGAGGATGATCGCCATCTGATGGCCGTCGTTGACGCGGGTGCGGATGATTTCCTTCAGGCGCTCGAACGCGAAGTGGAACGTCTGGTAGCAGGCGGCGCGGTACTCGGCCGAAGTCTGCATGTACAAGTTCGCGTCGAGCGAGCGGTTCGGCGGATCCTCCCGTCCGGCGGGAGCGTCCGCCACTCCCGATTTCGGGGCCGCAGCGAAGTAAGTGCCGACCGCTCCGACGGCCAAGCCCACGATCAGCGCGGGCAGCATTCGCACCGAGACCATGTCGCACCTCGTCGGAGCATCGCATCGCAATTCCGAAAGCATACGGGTTCCGGAGAATCGCCGCGGCGCGAATCCTATGCGCCGGCCGCAATCGGCTCGGCGCATAGATAATGGTGCCGCCCTTCGCGCCGCAGTCGAATCCGTATGGGCGGGCCTGAACGCCGAGAGAATCGCCAGATACCGGGGTGACTATCCCGAGAAACTCACTGCGCACCTGTGCGAAGCGCTCTACTGGATAGTGCCCCATACCACTCCGCGGGATCGCGGAGCATTGGTCACGCATCAAGAATGATGGCCGGCCGCAACTCCGGGACACACGCTTCATGGACTCGACTCGCCCTACGATGCAACCCTTTCGGGTGGGTGTGAACGATCCGACGGCGATCACGCCGATGCCGAAGAAGCCGCTGCGCCTCGACGCGGCTCGCCACCCCGCGACGGCACCGAGTCCGGCGGCCGGGGAACCGACGCGCACGGTCTGCCTCCGCGGCCCGCACGTGACGGCCGACGGGCAGAGCGTCGCGATGCCGCGCATCGGCGATCTGTTCCTCGGCTTCAAGATCGTGGACAAGCTCGGCGAAGGGGGCTTCGGCTCGGTGTTCCTCGCGGAGCAACTGGGCCTGGCCGCGCGGCCCGTGGCCCTCAAGTTCACGAGCCGTCCGAACCACGAACCGGAGCGGCTCGCGAGCCTCCAGCACACGAACATCGTGCCGGTCTACTCCGTGCACACGATGCCGCCGATCCAGGTGCTCTGCATGCCCTACATGGGCCGCCAGACTTTGCACGACGTGCTGCAGTTGGTGACCGATATGAAGATGCTCCCCGCCACCGGCGCCGGCCTGCTCAGCACGGTCAACGCGCTCAAGCCGGACACGCGGAAGGCGTCGAAATCGAAATCGCGATCGGGCGACGCAGCGAAAGCGGCCGAAAGCGGTCGGCACGAAGTGCCCCGGCCGCAGCCCGTCCGCGAACTGCTCGGCCGGCTCTCGTTCCCCGATTCGGTCGCGTGGCTCTTCACGCGCTTGGCCGAAGCGCTCGCCCACGCCCACGACCGCGGCATCCTCCACTTGGATTTGAAGCCGAGCAACGTCCTCATCACGGACGACGGCGTGCCGATGATCCTCGACTTCGGCCTCGCGCACGACCTGCGCAGCGGCGAGTACGACCAGACCGGCGGCACGCTGCGATACATGGCCCCCGAGCAGCTCGCGGCCTACGCCGCCCAGCGCGGCGCGGCGCCCGACGCCCGCATGGATCTCTACTCGCTCGGCATCATGTTCTTCGAACTGCTGACGGGGCAGCACCCGTTCGAGCGGGCGATGGTGGCGGGGCTGCCGATGCCGGAGTTCCTCGAAGCCCGCAGCGGCTCCGCGCCGCGGCCGCGCACGCTGAACCCGAAGATCGAACCGGCCATCGAAGCTATCGTGCTCAAATTGCTGGAACCGGACGTCGAACGCCGCTACCGCTCCGCGACGGAGCTGCTCACGGATCTGACGCTGCACCGCGAGAACCGACCGCTGAAGTTCACGCGCAACCCCTCATTCGCCGAGCGCCTCCGGAAGTACCGCCGCCGCCACCCGGTGCTCGCGATGATGTTCGTGGCCGCCGCGCTCGGGCTGACGACCTTCGGCGCGGCGGGGGCCGCGATCCGCGAAGCGCGGCAGCGCACGGGCGTCGAAGCGTCGCTGAAGGCCAACCGGCTCGGCGAGAACATCGCCGGGCTGCGGATCGACCTGACGACCCTCGACCGTCCGAAGACCCGCGCGGAAGCGCTGACGCGATCCGAAGCGTGGTTCGAACACTACGGTGTCACCACCGATTCCAAGTGGCGCGAGCAGTTGGGCGTCCGCCGGCTCTCCGAAGCGGAGCGCGACCGCCTCGCGCAGGAACTCGGAGAACTGGCCCTGCTGAGCGCCAACGCCGAGCGGATGAACGCGAACGGCAAACCGGACGACGCGAAGGCCGCGGCGCTCCAGCGGGCGCTGAAGTGGAACCGCACGGCCCAGAATTGCTACGAGGGCTACGAAGTGCCGCTGGCCGTCCGCGAGCAGCGCGTCCGCCTCGCCGCCGAACTCGGGCAGCCCGAACTCGCCGACGAACTCGACGCGGCCAACTGCAGGAAAGAAGGCACGCTTGAATATTACCTGCGCGGCTGGACGCTGCTCGCCGACGGCAAGTATTACGACTCCGCCGAATCCCTGGAAACGCTCGTCGAGAAGGATGCGGGCCACGCGGCCGGTCAGTTCGCACTGGGCGTCGCCTACCAGTACCTCGGCCGCTACACCGAGGCGGCCGAGCGGTACCAGCTCGCCAAAGCGCTCAGCCCGCACGATTTCCGCCCCGCCTACAACCGCGGAACCGTGCTCATCGTGATGGGGAGATTGAAGGAGGCGGAGAGGGAGTATTCGGTCGCCATCGACCGTGAGCCGAAGCACCCGTCGGCGTATTACCACCGGGCCATCGCCCGCCATCGACTCGGGCAGTACGACGACGCCGCAGCCGATGCCACGCGGGCGCTCGAACTCGGCGAACCGGCGTTCCGGACATTCCTGCTGCGGGCGAGCATCCGGGCCGGCCGCAAGCCGGACGACGCGGCGCGGGATCTCGCGGCCGCCGCGAAGCTCGAACCGCACGACGAAGCCGATTACGTGGCGCGGGGCAACTCGAAGTTGCCGAAGGACGCCGCCGGGGCGCTCGCGGATTACGCCAAGGCCGCGGAGCTGAACCCGCGCTACCTCGCGGCGTGGCAGAACCAGTCGCACGTTCTGGCCGAGTACCTCGATCAGCCCGATCGCTCGCTCGACATGCTCGACAGAGCCGTCGAGGTGAACCCCGGCTTCGCCCCCGCCCTCGTCGGCCGCGCCGTAATCCACGCCCGCCTCGGCAAGCGGGAGGAAGCGCTCAAGGCCGCCGAGGCCGCGCTCAAGCAGTCGGACGACTCGCTCGTCCGCTTCCAGGTGGCCTGCGCCTACGCCCTCTCGGCGAAGGCGAATCCCGACGACGCCCGCCCCGCGCTCGACCACCTCCGCAAGGCCCTCCGCGACGGCTACTCCGACTTCCGCAACATCGCGAAGGACGGGGATCTCGACGGCATCCGAGAGCTGAAAGAGTTCAAGACGATCGTCGATTCCGCGAAGGAACTCTACGCGAAGTGAGGGAGCGCCAGCGCCTCCGGCGCGCAGACCAGCACGCATGCCCCGCACGACACGCAGTCGGCGGGGCGCGGCATCCAGACGAGCGGCCCGAGCATCTCCAAGCACTCCGTCGGGCAGATCGCGGCGCACGCCCCGCAGCCGTCGCAGCGGCCCGCGTCGAGCATCGGCAACTCCGGTTCGTTCACGGCGCCTCCTCGTAACCGCCCGACGCCAAATCGATGGCCTTCTCGGCACCGGGCCACTTCATCCGCTCCGTCAGCGCGCCCATCGCCCCGCTCAGAACGTCTTCGAGCACGGGCCGTGCGAACGGCGGGTAGAGCACCCAGCGGCAGCCGAGATCGAGCAGCGCGGCCGTCCACTCCGGCAGGTGATCCTCGGTGATCTTCGACCCGCTCACCGCCACGATCGCGACTTCGGGATGCTCGGAGGCCAGCAGCGCGATGGCCTCCGCGAGTTCGGATCGCACGGCGTGCGGGTCGAACGCGACGAGGGCGATGCTCGGCCGGCGCTCCTCGAACTGCTTCGCGAATGCGCCGAACTGCCGCGACTCCCGGAACAGCCACCGGTGTTCTGCAGCCACTTCGCGGAGCTGATTCGCGAGCCAGTCATCGACCGAGAAGAGGACGAGTTGCGGGGCCTTCACGAGTTCGGCTCCGGGGGCCGCGCGAGCTTCAGAGCTTCGATGCGCCGCGCCAGCCGCGCGCGGACGATGCCGAGCTTCGCGGCCGCTTCGGCCTGTCCGCCGCCCGACAGCGCCAGCGCGCGGGCGATCATGCGGCGCTCCACCGATTCCAGCACGGCGTCGAGACCCGGCAGTTTGCGTGGCGTCTGCGCACTCGACGCGATGAGAAAGTGTTCGCGGACATAGCGGGGCAGGTGCTCCGGGGCGACCGGCGCTCCGCCTCCGCGCCGCAGCGCGTCGTGCCAGGCGGCCGCCAACTCGTGGAAGTTCCCTGGCCACGGATGGCTCCGGAGAATACGGAGGACCTCTTCGCCGGGGGCAGCGGGCGAAGGTGCGATCCGCATGAGGAACCGCGGCAGTTCGGCGAAGCGTTCGCGGAGCGGGGGTACGCGCACTTCGAGCATCGCCAGTTGCATTTGGAACCGCGGGATGAGCTGGCCCGATGCGACCTGCTCCGCGACGGGGGCGGCGCTTGCGGACACGAGGTGCGGGCCACCGGCCGATCCGCACCACTCCGCGATCCGGTTTTGCAGATCGCGCGGCAGCTTCTCCGGATTCTTTAAATGCAGCGTGCCGACGGCGCGACCCGAAGCCAGCCCGCCTTTGCCGAAGAGGAGGCCTTCGAGCAGATAGGGCTGAAGTCCTCGGCAATCGAGGGCCACGAAGCGGCGCTCGCGCTCGCGGCCGACGGTGTGCGCTGCGCGGGTCAGCGATTCCTTGCCGGTGCCGGCTTCGGCGACGATCCAAGTCGGAGCGCCTTTCTCCGCGGCCCAGCGCAGTTGCGACTGCAAGCGCACGAGCGCGGGGGAATCGCCGACGAGCAGGTCGAAGGTGAAGTCGGCGCCGCGCCGCCGGCGGAGCGTCTCAAAGATCGCGGGGAGCTTCGCGGCTCCGCGCGGCGGCGTTTCCCCCACGATATCCAAGGTGCCGATGACGCCGAGGATTTTATCGCCACTGCCGCGCAGCGGGAGGTAGCTCGCATCCCACCAAGGAGGCCCGCAGTCGGCCCCCGGCGGCGCCCGGCGGACGCGCGCCGATTCCCCGCGCCAGACTTCCGGCGGAGGTGCGAGCGCGGCCCAGAGGGGCGATGCCGGAGTTCGCGACGCGGAGATCTTCGTCCCGCGCAGCTTCGCCGGCGAGACGCCGGTCGCCGCTTCCCAAGCGGGGTTCGCGTAGCGGAGCCGGCGGTTCCCACCGAGCACGAAGACGGCCGAGCGCGAGCGCCGGAAGAGCGAGCGCCACTTAGGCTCGCGCGGCTTCGGGGTCGGCTCGGCATTCGCGGGGTCGCTCGCCATGCCGGTATCCTATCATGACGGGATGCCCGAACCGACATCCGCCGCGATCCTCCCCGAAGCTCCACTCACCGGCCGCATCCTCCGCCTGGCGATCCCCGCGCTCGCCCAGCAGTACACCTTCTTCCTCATCCAGCAGTACGACCAATTCCTCGCCCGGAACTTCTCCGAAGAGCACCAGGCCGCGCTCACCACGGCGAACTACCTCTACTGGTTCATCAGCAGCTATTCCGTCGTCGTCAGCGCCGGGGCGACGGCGCTCGTCGGCCGCAGCGTCGGGGCGAAGGATTTCGCGCTCGCGAACCGCGCGACGGGTCAGGCGCTCGTCCTCGCGGTCGCGTTCGGATCGCTCGCCACACTCTTCGCCTTCGCCGGCCTCGACACGCTCATGGACGCGATCCGCCTGCGCGGCAACTCCCCGCAGATCGCCGCCGAGTACCTCACGCCCCTCGCCGCGATCCTCGTGCTGCAGATGCTGGAGACGGCCGGCATCGCCTGCCTCGTCGGCGCGGGCGACACGAAGACCGGCCTCGCCGTGCTCGTCGGCGTCGCCCTCGTGAATGTCCCCGTCGCGTGGGTGCTCTCGGGCGGCGGCGGGCCGGCGCTCGACTTCGGCTTCACCGGCATCGCCCTCGGCACGGCGGCCGCGCACTCCCTCGGCGGCTTCATCATCCTGGCTCTGCTGCTGCGCGGCCGCTCGGGGCTGAAGCTGAATTTCGCGCTGCTCGCCCCCGATCCCGCGATCCTGCGCCGCCTGCTGCGCGTGAGCGTCCCGGCCGCGTTCGACAGCCTGTCGATCGCCTGCTGCCAGCTCTGGTTCCTCAGCATCGTCAACGGACTCGGCACCGTGCCGGCCGCGGCGCACGGCATCGCGCTGCGCTGGGAGGCGCTCGGCTACTTGGCGGGGGCCGCGTTCGGCGCGGCGGCCTCGGCTACGGTCAGCCAGAGCCTGGGGCAGAAACGGCCCGACTCGGCCGCGCGGTACGGCTGGGGGGCCTACGGACTCGGCGGGGGGCTGATGACCGCGATGGGGTTGTTCTTCTACCTGCTCGCCGAGCCGATGTGCGAACTCTACAGCCCCGGCAAGCCGCAGGTGACGGCGCTCGCCGTGACCGCGCTGCGGACGATCGCGTTCGCGATGCCCGCCGTGGCCGCGTGGATCATCTTCACGGCCGCGCTGCGCGCGGCGGGCGACACCCGCGTGCTGGCGCTCTTCTCGTGGACGGGGTTTCTCGGCGTGCGCATCCCGCTGGCCCTCTGGCTGTCGCGGGAGAGCGTCGATCTCGGATCGCTCGGCACGCTTCCGGGAATGGGCTGGGGATTGCTCGGCGCCTGGATCGCGATGGTCGCCGACCTCTACTACCGCGGCGGGCTCTTCGTCGGCCGCTGGGCGAGCGGCCGGTGGAAGTCGGCACGGGTCTAGTGTCCTGGATTAGAAGTTCGTTCGTTCCTCTCGCGCTAGGCTTCGGTCGGCATTATGGTACTCCGAAAGGAGCCGCCATGCCCGCGAATCTGGGGCTGACCGCAGACGAGGTGTTCGGTTTGTTCGACATCAAAGCGCGGCCGAAGCGCGCGACGGGGTAAGAGGGAGTTTTCCGGTGCCGAGTTCCGTTGTGATTCCGATTCCGACGCATAACCACCCCCCCTCCATCCGAATCATCGCACAACGCTGGACTCAATAAGGAATCGCCTATTGATTAGCGGGGCAATGGCTTGCGCGTTGAGGTAGGATGGCAGTCTCATTAAGGCACTCGTGCGACCCCATCGGAATTGAAAAGCTTTGCGAGTTCCGTCGCCGACGGTCCGGCCGGGTACACCGGTGCGGCCGTGGCCGTGGTTCCGAACCCGCGCTATTACGTCGGGGCGGTTCGTCGCTGCGCCGAAGACGCGCCGGTCGGCGACTACACCTTCACGACGACCTTCGACCTGAGCGGCTTCAACGCGGCGACGGCATCGCTGAGCGGACGCTGGGTGATCGACAATATCGGGTTGGACATCCCTTTTGAACGGGGTTGTCGATCGGGGCGAGCCACGGCGGGGCGAACGATTCGGACGGAGTGCGGAGGTTCTTGGGTCGGGGGTGAGGTCTGGCCTGTGAAATCCGTGCACGCTGAGTCGTGCCAGAAAGATTTGCCACACCCCAGCTCTGCTCGAATGCTAATTACCCATCCCCTTGAATCCCACCCCACTCCTCCCGACGATGAACCCTGCCGCCCGCGCCCCTGCGCCTCCCGTGCGGCCCAGGAGTTCCCACCATGAGCCGCATCCCGTCCGTATTGCTGCTATGCTCGCTGGCCCTGCCGGCGATTTCCGGCCGAGAACCGAAGCCGGCCGCGCCGGCCGATCCGAAACTCGCCAAACCCAAGGAGCCGACGTTGCCCGATGGCATTACCAAGGGGAGCACCGTCGAAGGCCTCACCGAGTACAAGCTCAAAAACGGGCTGAAGGTCATCCTGCTCCCGGATGCGTCCAGCCCGAAGGTCACCGTCAACTGCACCGTCTTCGTCGGCAGCCGGCACGAGGGCTACGGCGAAACGGGCATGGCCCACCTCCTCGAACACATGGTCTTCAAGGGTTCGCCCAAGTTCCCCGACGTGCCCAAAGCGCTCCGCGATCACGGGGCGAACTTCAACGGCACCACGGCCGTGGACCGCACGAACTACTTCGAGACGATGACCGCCGGCGACGAGAATCTCGAGTTCGGCATCGAACTCGAAGCCGACCGGATGATGAACAGCTTCGTGAAGCGCGAAGACCTGATGAGCGAGTTCACGGTCGTCCGCAACGAGTTCGAGCGCGGCGAGAACAACCCCGTCGCCATCCTCTTCCAGCGCATGCAGTCGGCCGCGTTCGAGTGGCACAACTACGGCAAATCGACCATCGGCAACCGCACCGACATCGAGAAGGTGCCCATCGACAGCCTGAAGGCCTTCTACAAGAAGTACTATCGCCCGGACAACGCGATGCTCATCGTCGCGGGTCAGTTCGACGAGTCGAAGGCGCTGGCGCTGATCGCGAAGCACTTCGGCCCCATCCCCGCTCCGAAGGAAGCGATCCCCGCGACCTACACCGAAGAGCCGCCGCAGGACGGCGAGCGCATCGTCACGCTGCGGCGCGTCGGCGACACCGGCGCCGCCGGCCTCGTCTACCACATCCCGGCCGCGGCCCACGCCGACTACGCCGCGTGCGAAGTGCTCAACAGCGCGCTCACCACGGCCCCGACGGGCCGGCTCTACAAGTCGCTCGTCGAGACGAAGAAGGCGAGTCAGACCGGCGGCTTCGCCCGCAACACGCACGACCCGAGCACCATCACGCTGCTGGCCTTCACGGAACCGGACAAGGTCGAACCGGCCCGCGAAGCGCTCATCGAAACGGTCGAGACCCTCGCGAAATCGCCCATCACGAAGGACGAGGTCGAACGCGCGGTCCGCACCCTCACGCAGCAGCGCGAGCGGACGCTCTCGAACAGCCAGCTCTTCGCCATCAGCCTGTCCGACTGGGCCGCGTGCGGCGACTGGCGCCTGTTCTTCCTGCACCGCGACCGGATCGAAAAGGTCACGGCCGAGGACGTGAACCGCGTCGCGGCGAAGTACCTCATCCGCTCGAACCGCACCGTCGGCGTCTACATCCCGACGAAGCAGGCCGAGCGCGCGGCGGTGCCCAGTACGCCGGGGATCGACGAACTCGTGAAGGGCTACGTCGGCCGCGATGCCGTCGCCGCCGGAGAAGTGTTCGACCCGACGCCGGAGAACGTCGAGAAGCGCGTGACCCGCGGCGACATCGGCGGCGTCAAGTACGCCTTCCTCTCGAAGAAGACGCGCGGCGAGACGGTCACGGCCGTCATCAACCTGCGCTTCGGCAGCCTCGAAAGCCTGAAGGGGCAATCCGAAACGGCCGACTTCATGGGGTCGATGCTGCTGCGGGGCACGAAGACGAAGAGCCGCGAGCAGATCAAGGACGCGTTCGACAAGCTCAACGCCGTCGTGAGCATCCGGGCCGACGCCGGGGAGTTGACGGCGAGCGTGCAGACGAAGAAGGCGAGCCTCCCCGCCGTGCTGACGCTCCTGAAGGAAATCCTCCGCGAGCCGAGTTTCCCCGAAGCCGAGTTCGAAACGCTGAAACGCGAGGAGATCGAAGGCTTCGAGCAGAACAAGAGCGATCCGCAGGCGCTCGCGACGAACGCGCTCAATCGCAAGCTTTCGCCGTACCCGACCGACGACGTGCGCGCCACGCCGACGATGGAGGAAGCGGGCAAGCGCCTCAAAGCCGTGACGCTCGATGCGGTCAAGAAGCTCTACGAGACGCAGATCGGCGGGAAGCACGGGGAGATCGCCATCGTCGGCGACTTCGACCCGGTCGCCGTGAAGGGCGCGCTCGAAGGCATCCTCGCAAAGTGGGAATCGGCGACGGAGTACACGCGCATCGAAGGGAAATCCTTCAGCGTGAAGGGGAGCACCGAGAAGATCGCGACCCCCGATAAGGACAACGCGGTCTTCGCGGCCGGGGTGCCGCTGAAGGTGAAAGAAGGCGACCCCGACTACGCTGCACTCCGCCTCGGCACTATCTCCTCGGGCAAGCGCCGCTGGCTTCGCGCTTGAGCAACCGTGTCCGCGGCAAGGACGGCCTCAGCTACGGCGTCGGTTCCCGCTTCAGCGCCGATGCACTCGACCCGAACGCCAAGTTCACGATCAACGCCATCACGAATCCGACGAACATGGAGAAGGTCGATAAGGCCATCGCCGAGGAGATCGTGAAGTTCGTGAAGGACGGCGTGAGCGCGTCCGAACTCGAAGAAGGGAAGAAGGCGTTCCTCCAGTCGCAGAAGGTGCTGCTGAGCAGCGACGGGGCAATCGCCGGGCAACTCGCGGAAGGCCTACACGTCGGTCGGACGTTCCAGTACCTCTCGGAGCTGGAGAAAAAGATCGAAGCCCTTCAGCCGGCGGACATCAAGAAGGCCTTCGACAAGCACGTGAAGCCCGGCGAGTTGGTGATTATCCAAGCGGGTGATTTCGAGAAAAAGAAGTAGTTTTCAGAGGGACACGGATGACACGGATCAGAAGGCAGGATGAAGAGGATCGGAGAAGATCATTTCTCTCCGATCCTCTTCATCCTGCCTTCTGATCCGTGTCATCCGTGTGCGGCTTTACGATTGGGTTCCCATGCTTCCCGATGAGCGCCCCGTCGATAACGCCCCGTACCTGACGCACGTCCACGGCAACCTCACGGTCGAAGGGTGGTCGCGGGCGGCCGTGCAGAGCTGCTGGCGCATCCCCGAACTCAAGCTCGGCTTCGACCTCGGCGCCAGCCCCTGGGACTTCATGGGGACGCCGAACTGGTTCGTCTCGCACGCCCACCTCGACCACATCGCGGCGCTGCCGGTCTATGTCGCCCGCCGGCGGATGATGAAGATGGAACCGCCGACGGTCTTCGTCCCCGTCGAGTGCTTCGAAGACGTGAAGAAACTGCTCCTCATCTTCCAGCGGTTGGATCGCGGCCGGCAGATCTGCAATCTGATTCCGGTGGAAGCCGGGCAGGAGTTCGAGATCTCGCGCGATCACGTCGTGAGCGCGTGGGCGACGACCCACACGATTCCCTCGTGCGGGTTCGTCGTGTGGGATCGCCGGCAGAAGCTGCGCGACGAATTCATCGGCCTGCCGGGAGAGAAGATCAAGGAGCTGAAGTTCTCGGGCGTGGCGATCACGCGCGAAGTGCGGACGCCCCTCGTGGCCTACACGGGCGACACCAGCCCCGCCGGTCTGGACGCCTGTCCCGCCGCGTTCGACGCGAAGATTCTCATCGCCGAACTGAGCTTCATCCGGGCGAGCCACCGCCGGGAGAAGATCCACAAGTTCGGCCATATGCACATGGACGACTTCATCGAGCGCCGCGAGAAGTTCAAAAACGAGCTCCTGATCGTGGGCCACTTCAGTACGCGCTACCACCCCTCGGAGGTGCTCCGCACGCTGGAGGCGAAGCTGCCGCCCGATCTGCGGGCGAAGATGCGGCTCTGGATTTGAGACGGCTTCTTTTCACCCCCATCCGGAAATTCCACTGGATTCCGCCGGAGCGTCGGGTATACTGGTTTCAGCGATCGTGTCCTCGACGGGTGGTGACCCCTTTTGCTTCGTTCCACCGGCTCCCCGGTCGAACGTGTCTCGGCTCTCCCAAACGGCAACATCTGCGAACCGCGATCCCACTTCCCAAAACGAGAAGTGCGATTGCAATTTCCGGCTGTTCGGCGTCCACTGGGAAAAGCCCGGAACCAACACACGCGGACGGCATCGGTTTTTGCGAGCGAGTTCGGAACGGATTGATTCCCGGGATGCGGTTCGGGGCCACGGCGGCCCTCGCGAACCCGCCCATCGACACCGCATTTTTTGCACCCCCTCCTGAGGAAGTAGTTATGCCCGACGCCAAGAGCGTCGACGGGGCACCGGCCCCGCGCCCCATGATCCGCAAGCGCATCGTCCGCAAGCCGGGCGAACCGATCGTGGCACCGCCTCCGCCGCGCCGGATCGAGGCCGAAGTCAAGCC
>Ga0136611_10000970_pt1 | contig 19592 bp, 19 predicted proteins | sample AntDrymUQ2232306_2_FD_106645 | JGI IMG/M metagenome (GOLD analysis project Ga0136611, IMG submission 106645) | Polar desert sand microbial communities from Dry Valleys, Antarctica - metaG UQ223 (23.06) | ecosystem: Environmental > Terrestrial > Soil > Desert | place: Antarctica: Dry Valley...
CCCGGGCTCCGTTCTCCACCACGTCTTCCGCGCCCTCCTGTGAGCGCGTCAACGCGGCCGGTCCGCCCGCGATGATCCCCTGGACGAGCTCGGGAGGGGCGCCGAAAGTGGGCGGAATCTCGCTGGCGTCGAGCACTCCGAGCCGCCCCGACGTGCCGGCCCCGACGTAGATCAGCCGTCCTCCGGCGCGGAACGCCGCTTCCGCGATCGCGATAGCCCTGGCTATCGGCTCCCGCTGGCTCCCCACCGATTCGGGAACGGACCGGTCTTCCGCGTTTATTAAGTCCACGATCTCCAGCGGAGTGGCTAGATCGATTTCCGCCGTGCGCGGATTGCGCCGCTCTGTTTCGCGCGGATCAAGGCTCACGATATCGTGAGCGTCAGCCGTCGCGCAGTGATGTTGTGCGCTGCACGCGAGTAACTTACCGGGCGCGATTCCACGCCTGCAAGAATAACAGGAGTGTTCATGAATAGGCTCATTGCACTTGTTCCGGTCGCGCTGGTTGCCGTCGCAGGCAACGCTGATGCGCAAATCCGCCGCCAGCAGGCCACCCAGGGGCCGCCGGCCTACTGGCTATCGGCGGGCGTAGGCGCGTTTTCGGCGAATAACGTGAGTGACGGCGACTCGCAGACAACTTGGGATTTCGGCAACGCGACGTCGCTGCAGTACAGGGCATCGCTCGAGAAAGCGTTCTCGAATGGCGTCGCGGTGGGCCTCGCCGGCACGTACGTGAAAGCGCCACTCAGGCTGACCCAGTTCGGGGGAGCGGTTTCTCCGATCCTCGTCGGGGGCAGCTCTGTTGATGCGGAGGCTAATGTGGCCTCCCTCCACGTCAATTTCGAAGCTGGCGGCGGGATGGGCTTCCACCAGGTGTACGGAGCAAGCGCAGGGATGACGCGCTACTCGAACTTCCGGCGCAAGAGCGATGGTGCTCAACTGCCTCCCACGGACGCGGTGAATGCTCTCTCCGGAACGTTTAGCTACGGGTTCGGATACCGGCTCTCCGCCCGGACCGTGATCGTCGGCGTGTACGACATCGGTCTGGTGTACCACAGCCGGGATGGTCTCGGGAGCGACCAGCGGAACACGCTCATACCGCGCACGCTGCGAGTCAGCCTTCGCCAGGGGTTCGGCACTCCGGCTCGCGGCGGAGTGAGGCGACGCCGGTAACTGGCGTTCCAGGGCGAGCATCGCGTGACGCTCGAGGCTAGAAACCGGCGCAGGGCGCAACAGATAATCGTTGCGGCCTGCGTTTTTCTTGCTGCATGCCGGGGGATGGGGGTTGGGTCCGGAGGCGCTACCGCGTCCGAGAAAATCGAAATCCGTCCTCAATGGAATCTCGGCGCCGGAGCGGCCGCAGCGTACGGAGAGCATGGGATGGTCGCGAGCAACGACTCGCTGGCGACCGCGGTCGGAGTGGATATCCTTCGGAGTGGCGGCAATGCCGTGGACGCCGCGGTTGCCGTGGCCTTCGCCCTGGCCGTAACGCACCCCGAAGCCGGAAACATCGGCGGCGGTGGGTTCATGCTCGTCCGCCAGGCCGACGGAGCGACAGCCGCGATCGATTTTCGCGAGCGCGCTCCGCGCGCGGCTACCCGTGACATGTTTGCGAGATCCGGAGTGCCACCGAATGCGAGCACGCGCACGCATCTGGCTTCAGGGGTGCCTGGCTCCGTAGCGGGGCTGCTCGCGGCTCTGGACCGGTTTGGGTCCCTGCCGCGGCCCGCTGTGATGCGCGCCGCGATCTCGCTCGCGCGCGAGGGCTTCTTTGCAGACGCCGCGTTCAGTAACGGCGTCGCCGGCCAACGCTCACGAATCGGCGCGCACGCGGGCGCGAAGCTGTTCCTCCCTGCCGGACAGCCGGTCGCAGCGGGCTCGTTATTCAAGCAATCCGACCTGGCGCGCACATTGGAGCTCATCGCCCGCGACGGAGCGGATGCGTTCTATACGGGCGCCGTCGCCCGCCTGATCGTAGCCGAGATGCGCCGTGGTGGCGGTTTGATCACTGACCGCGACCTTGCGGAGTATCGGATTTCGTGGCGACAGCCCGTGGAGACGACCTATCGCGGCTTCACCGTGATCGGCATGTCCCCGCCATCGTCCGGAGGCATCGCGGTGGCGCAGACGCTGAACATGCTCGAGGCGATTGGACCGCCGCCCCGTTTTGGGAGCGCGCGTCACGCGCACCTGCTCCTGGCCGCGCAGCAGCGCGCGTTCGTCGATCGTGGCGAGCTCATAGGCGACCCCGACGCGTCCGAGATTCCGGTCGAGCGACTGACGAGCAAGGCTTACGCAAGGCGGGTCGCCGCGACGATCGACCATTCCCGTGCCACCGCAACGAGTGTCGCGCGCGCCGCGATGCGGGACCGCAACGAGACGACTCACATCGCGGTCGCGGACCGTTTCGGGAACGTCGTGTCGGCCACCACTACGATCAACGACATCTACGGATCCGGCGTCTTCGTCGAGGGCGCGGGCTTTTTCCTCAACGACGAGATGGATGACTTCGCCTCCCGACCCGGCGTCTCCAACGCGGATGGAATCGTGGGTGCCGAGGCCAATGCCATCGCGCCGGGAAAGGTGATGATGAGCTCGATGGCGCCGCAAATCGTGCTCGGCCGGGACGGCAAGGTATTCCTGATAGTCGGCTCGCGAGGCGGGCCGAGGATCAGCAGCAGCGTGGTTCAGGTCATCGTGAATCTCATCGATCACAGGATGAGCCTGCTGGACGCCGTCCGTGCCCCGCGAGTGCATCACGTAGTAAGCCCGGACTCGGTGTGGCACGAGCCGCGCGGCTTCGCTCCCGAGGTAATCGATTCGCTAAAAGCGATGGGTTATGCGCTGCGCCCTGTCAGAACGGACACGTTGCCCTACATCGGCCGGGTGATCGCGGTCGCGCGGAAGGGATCAGGTTGGGAGGGCGTCGCGGACCCGCGTTATGCAGGGAGCGCGGCGGGATACTGAACGATCAAGTATCAGGCATTAGGTATTAGGTATTAGGTATTAGTGGGCGACTAATACCTAATACCTAACGACTCCTGCCTGCTAAGTGTGCACCTGCACGGAGTTGTTCAGCGAGATCGTGATCGCGCCACCCGTCGGAATGCACCCTTCGTAGTTCGCCGTTGCTACGGCGGCGCCCGCGCCGACCGCCGCACCCGCGGCAGCGCCCGTCACCGTCGCCCTGGTGTCCCGCCCGAGGATCTGGCCAGCGATCGCGCCGATGGCCGCGCCGGTCGCGACCTTGCGAACGTCCTGGCCCGTCGTGCTGCTACGAACGCGATCGACCTGAGCGTCGCTCGTGGTCCCGCTCACCGCGTACGTCCGCCCACCGAAGCTGATGGAACGGATAGCGACGCCTACCACGATCGGGTCGTTCACGTTGTTGCTGCGGCGAAGCGAAGTCACTTCGACGGTCGCCGTCGCTCCGGCGGGAATCACGGCTCCGTTGCTGCCCGTGATGCTCTGCCGCACGGTCGCGGTGAACCTGTCGCCGACCTTGTGCGTGTTGGTGCAGACGCGCGTGCTCGAGCTCAGACTGACGGTCGTGCCGGAAGCGATCGTCCCCATCGCACCCTCGGCGGAACCCGTTCCGGAAGTCGAGGTGTTGCCGCTGGACGTTGTCCGCGGCGCGCTGCTCGTCGTCGTCGGACGGGGGGCGGCCGTCGTGCGCGTCGGCTGGCGCGGAGTCGTGCGGGTCGGGGTCACGGTGCGCGGAGCGGCCACTGGAGCGTCCATCGCGGGCGCTGGCTCCGCAGACGCCGGCACGTCAGTCAATGCCGGCTGCGCGCCTGTATCGACATTCGCCAGCTCCAGATCACGATTGAGTGTCGTGTCCGTCGCGAGTGTGTCTCCCTTGTTGTCATCGCCGCACGCAGCGGCCACTGCGAAGGTGAGGGAAAGCGCCGCAAACAGCCGGATATATTTCAACATCTGTCTCCTCCCGAGACTGGATTGGCGTCAGGATCGACTGGGGTGTTATCAACGTGATCGGGGCAAGTCATGTGCCGTATCTGAAACACCTTAGACGGTTAATTCCCTATTACCGTCCCTACCGGAAGGAAGTTCTCTGGGTGTTGGCGCAGGGCGAATTGTGGAGCACGGCCGACACGAGGAGCTGCTGGCGCGCGGCGGGCGCTATTGGTCGCTGCTGAGGCGCCAGCAGCTTGTAGAGTCCATCGAGAATGGCGGAGGCCAACATCTGGCGGCTTCCGGTACGGACCGTACTTTTGACGGAGCATGATTTGGACGCAATGACCCTGAAACAGGTCGAGACGGGCTCCCCCTGGGACCTGCAGCTGACGGCACTCGAGAACCAGAGTCTCGAGGCGATGCGTCTGATCAACGATCTGCGCGTCCGCGACTCGCTCAAGACCCAGTTCCTCTCGAACATAACGCACGATTTGCGGACGCCGCTCACTGCGATCGTGACCCACGCTGAGATGCTGCGAGACGGCATGCTGGGTGAAGTGAACGAAGCGCAGCGCAAGAGCGTCGACGGCATCATCGCGGGCGGCCGCCAGGTGCTAAACATGGTGAACGAGATCCTGACGTACGCGAAAGGTGCCGCCAATCAGCTCGATCTCGTCATCAGCGAGTTTCCCCTGGATGACCTCATCGAGCAGCTCCGGATCCTCAACACTTCGCTGCTCACCCGAAAGGATCTCGACTTCAACGCCACCGTCGAGAGCCGCATGCCGCAGCTGCGGGCAGACCGGCAGAAGATCGCGCACATCCTGGGGAATCTCCTGGGCAATGCCATGGCGTTCACTCCACCTGGCGGGCGCATATGGGTGAAGGGGCGGATGGGGGTGCACGAGCATACTCCCGAGCTCGTGATCGAAGTCGGGGATACCGGGGTCGGAATCGCACCGGAGCATCACGAGCTGATCTTCCGCGAATTCGCGCAGGTGGATTCGTCCCCATCGCGCGCGCATCACGGCACCGGGCTTGGCCTTACGATCGCGCGCCAACTGGTCGAAGTGCACGGCGGCCGCATCTGGCTGGAGAGCGAGCCGGGGCGCGGCAGCCGGTTTTTCTTCTCGCTGCCGGCCTCGTACCTCGCCGTCTGAAGAAAGCTCGACTCCGCAGCCCCATCTGCTGCTCGTCGAGGACAGCGCGGACGTAACGGACGCGTTGCGCATTCTCTTCGAGCACAACGGCTACCGGGTGAGCGTCGTCGCCTGCGTGGCGGAAGCGGTGCAGATCGGAGTGCACGACACTCCGGACGTGGTCCTGCTCGACATGTCGCTCACGAGAGGCGAGGACGGCCTCGACGTGCTGGCCCGCTGGCGGGAGTGCGGCATCGCCGGGCCGCGGGTGATCGCGCTCACCGGCCACGCCGATGACGCAACGCGTGAGCGGTGCGCTGCGGCGGGATGTGAAGACGTCCTGCTCAAGCCGGTGCCGGCCGCTCGGCTCGTGGCGCTGGTGGGCTCGCTCAGATAGGGCCTCGCCGGCAATCGTCACACGTCCCGTAGATCACGAGCCTGTGGCCCTGCCGCGAGAAGCGATGCTGCTCGGCGATCAGCGTGGTCATGCGCTCGAGCCGCTCGTTGCGAAATTCCGTTACCAGCCCGCAGACCGAGCACAGCAGATGCTCGTGATGCGGGGTGTCGCGAGCCGGCTCGTAGCGCTTGAAGCCTTCCCCGAAGTCACGCTCCACGACCAGACCGCTGCGAGTCAGTACTTCGATGGTGCGGTATACCGTCGCGAGTCCGGCAGCCGAGCCGCGGCTCCGCAGCTCTCGCGCGACGTCGTCGGCGGATAGGTGGCTCGCGGAGCCGAGCACGACGTCCGCGATGGCGAGACGCTGCGGCGTGACCGGCAGGTTGTGATCACGCAGATACGACGCGAAGGCGTCGAGAGCGGACGACACTAGGCCGGATCGGCCAGGATGCTCCGGAAAGCGGTGGCCGAAATTCTCTCCGGCTCGAATGACTCGCCGGCCCGACGCATCACCCCGTCGACCACGACGTCGACCGTGGGCAGCGGTGCATCCGCATCCGCCCGGATCTCGAATTCCCATTTGCCGCGCTCCGCTCCCTTCAGCGCCAATCGGTAGCGAGCGGTATAGACGGTGTGGCGGTCCGGCGTGATCTCGGCGTTCGCGTCCGGGTGCGCGGCCACCACCGCCACTCCGGTCTCGACCAATCCCTGGCGAATCGCGGGAAAGAGTCTCACCTCGGAGATGGTATCCGCCGGTACGTTGGCCGCGATCTCCCGCATGAAACGCTCAGTGATGTCGTTCAGGGAATGCTCTCTCCATGGGATGATCGTGCTCGCGCAGTTGACGTTAATAATAGAGCGCCCTGCAGCCTGCGTCAGAGCAGCGAGACTGGATCCCGGTCGATCGTGATCCTTCGCTCGGCCGAGGCCGTGGCCGGATCGTACCGCTCGGCGAAAAATCTCAGCGCCCTCGTCAGCGTACCCGGCTGCGATGACTTGAGGAGGAGGTGCCAGCGCCACCGGTTCTTGATCCGCTCTATCGGACACGGCGCCGGTCCCACGAGCGTGATTCCCTCCACCTGGCCTGCGGCCAGGAGCTGCGACATCCACTCTCCCGCCGCGAGGGCGAGCTCCATCGCGGCTTCCTCCTCCACGGCGCTGAAAACGATGTTCGCGAGTCTCACGAAGGGCGGATACGCGGGCTCGCGCCGTCCCTCGATCTCGGCGTGAACGAACGTGTCGTAGTCGTGGGTGAGCGCGTGCACCACCGCATGATGCTCGGGCACCCGTGTCTGAATGATCACGCTGCCTCCCTTCGGACCCCGGCCCGCGCGTCCCGCAACCTGGCTCAACAGCTGGAAGCAGCGCTCCGACGCGCGGAAATCCGGGAGATTGATGCCGACGTCGGCGTCAACGACGCCGACCAGCGTCACGTTCGGAAAATCGAGACCCTTGGCTATCATCTGGGTGCCGAGCAGAATGTCGACTTCTCCCGACGCGACCCTGTCCAGTATCTCGACGTGCGCCCACTTCCCACTGGTAGTGTCCACGTCCATCCGCGCTATGCCGGCCGCTGGAAACCTTTCGCCCAGCAGACGCTCGACCCGCTGCGTGCCGACGCCACGTTGGCGCAGCGTCACGCCTCCGCACCTGCCGCATTTTGTCGCAGGCTCTTCCTGGTGCAGGCAATAGTGACAGACCAGCCGCTCGGGCGTGCGATGATGCGTGAGCGTGATCGAGCAGTTGGGACAGGACGCCACGTACCCGCACTCGTCGCACTGGACGAACGACGCGTAGCCGCGCCTGTTGAGCAGCAGAATGCTCTGCTCCTTCCTGGCCAGCCTGGCGTGCAGCGCCTCGTCGAGCTCGGCGCTGATCGTGCGGTCGTACTCGCTGTATGGAGGAGCGCTCGCGCCGTTTCCCCCTGAGAATCGACTCCGAAGGTTGACGATCTCCACCTTCGGCAGCTTCCCGCCGGCCACTCTGTCGGGAAGTCGCAGGAGCCTGTACTTCCCCGCTGCCGCGTTCACCCAGCTCTCGAGAGATGGCGTGGCGCTCCCGAGCACCACTAGCGCGCCGGCGGCGTGCGCGCGCATGATGGCGACTTCGCGCGCGTGATACCGCGGCGCCTCGCCCTGCTTGTAGCTGGCCTCGTGCTCCTCGTCCACGATGATGGCGCCCAGGTCGCTCACAGGAGCGAACACCGCCGACCGCGCGCCGACGGCGATCCGCTTCTCGCCACGCTTGAGCGCGAGCCACGCGTCGTAGCGCTCACCGTCGCTAAGCGCGGAATGCAGGACCGCGATCGAGTCGCCGAACGCGCCGCGGAACCGGTCCACCGTCTGCGGCGTCAGCGCGATCTCGGGAACCAGAACGATGGCCGATTTCCCTCTGCTCAGTACGGCGCGCAGAAGCTCGATGTATACGAGCGTCTTACCGCTGCCCGTCACGCCGTGCAGCAGAAACGTTTCGGCGCCGTCGGCAGCCGACATCTCTTCAATCGCGTTGAGCTGGGCATCGGTCGGTGACAGCCGCGGGGTCTGCACGATCCTGCGCGACAGGAACGGATCGCGGGCGACCACCTCCGCTTCAGCCACGACCAGGCCGCGCTTCTCCAGGGCCGAGATCACGGCTGGGGAAAAACCGAGCTGGTCGCGAAGGTGCTCCGCGCTCGTCGTGCCACCCAGGGCCTCGATCGCCTCGAAAAGCGCCCGCTGCTGCTTCGCGCGCCCGAATATCGCGTCGCGCTCGATCAGCGACGGCGCCTCGCCGGCAACGCGCAGCATCCGGCGCGTGCGCTGAGAAGGGCGCGGCGCGTCGGCGCCGGTCAGCAGGACGGGAAGAGCAAGACGGAGGGCGACGCCTGGCGGCGCGACGTAGTACTCGGCTATCCAGTTGCAGAGCGCCACGAGATCGGCGCCCACCACGGGCTCTGCATCCGGTACCTCGACCGCCTGCTTGATGCGTGTGCCCGGCTTTTTCTCAGCATCCAGCCGGACGCAGATGCCGATCTGCCGACGCTGGCGGAATGGTACGACCACCCTCGACCCAACACGCACGCGGCTCGCCATGGCATCATCGATCGCGTACGTGAACGTCTGGAATAGCGGAAGCGGCAGGGCGACCTCGATCAGTACACTACGCGGCTCATCCCGGGTCACGCGATGTCGCGCCGCTGAACGCCGATTCCCGCGCCAGGTGGAAAAACCACGCGGCCGCCTGGGATGGAGACCCCGATGTATGGATCGTCCGCGAGCAGCGCCGCACCGTCGAGGTCCGCGTAGTCCAGTAGCGGCGCGAGCTGGGCAACACCGGAGATCCCGACGCTCGACTCGATCATGCACCCCGCCATGACCGACATTCCGCAGCCCCGGGCCGCGTCGATCATCCGCCGCGCTTCGTGAATGCCGCCGCACTTCGCGAGCTTGATGTTGATGCCATGAACGGCCCCGGCCAGGCGCCGCACGTCCTCCGCCACACGGCACGACTCGTCGGCGATTATGGGAATGGGTGACAGCGACGTGAGCTCCCGCAGCCCGTCGACGTCGTCGGACGCCAGCGGCTGCTCGATCAGCTCCACGCCGTGATCCATGAGCACGGGGAGCATCCCCGCCGCGTGTGCGCGCGACCAGGCAGCGTTCGCGTCCACCCGCAGCGCCTTGTCGGGCGCGGCACTCCGCACTACCGCGAGAATCCGGCGCTCGTCGCCGGCTCCCAGCTTGATCTTGAGAACCGGGTACGCCGCCGCGCGCGCGACCCGCTCGGCAAGCGCCGATTCATCGGCAATGGAGATCGTGAAGCTCGATAGGGGCGCGTCGGCCGGATCAAGTCCCCACATCCGATGAACGGGGAGACCGAGCTTCTTGGCCTGGAGATCGAGGATCGCCACGCTCAATGCAGCGGTCACCGACCGCGCATCGGGCAGGGCCCGGCGGAGCTCACTCTCGAGCGCCTCGCCTTCGTCACAGCCGCGGCTCTCGAGCATCGGCGCTGCCCGCTCCAGCGCCTCGACCGCGGTCCCGGGCGTTTCCCGGTAATAAGCATTGGGCGCCGACTCACCGAGTCCGTATTCACCGTCGTCGTCGATCACCCGCACGAGCACGTTGACGTGCTCCGAGTAGGCGCCTCGCGCAATTACGAAAGGATCACGGGTGTGGAGCGTGAGGATCTCATGCTCCACCCGCACTAGAAGACGCCGGCCGGAGTTGGCCTCCGGGCGATGCGGGCAGCGCGGGTCGAAGGACCGGATTCGCTGGCCGGTATCCAGGAGAGGAGCGCGTCAGCCAGCTCATGCCCGCGCGCGAAGCGATCAGCCGGAGACTTGGCGAGACACCGCATGACGATGTTCGCCAGCACCGCGGGAATCCGTGAATCGACCACCTCCGGCGAGGCAGCGGTTTCGTGCACGTGCTTGTAGCTGATGGAATACACATCGGCCCCGTCGAAGGGCGGAAAGCCGAGCAGTGCCTCGTACATGACAACTCCGACCGTGTACAAGTCGCTGCGGCCATCGAGTATCCTCCCCCGCACCTGCTCGGGGGACATGTAGTGCGGAGTGCCCATGACGTTGCCGGTCCCGGTCACGCGGCTGCGGAAATGCGCCGTCGCGATTCCGAAGTCGGTCACCATCGCGTGCTCGTCCTCGTCGAACATGATGTTGTCGGGCTTGATGTCGCGATGGACGATGCCGTGGCGATGAGCATAGTCGAGCGCGCACGCGACCTGCGCCGCGACTGCGGCGACCGCGTCAGGCGAGAGCGCGCGATGCTCGGATATCCGGTCACCGAGGGTTCCGCGCGCGAGATACGGCATCACCAGATACACCATCTCCGACGCGGAGCCGTAGTCGATGATCGGGCAGACGTGCGGATGCACGAGCTGCGACGCCGATTCCGCCTCCCGGCGAAAGCGCTCCCGCATCTCCGGATCACGCGCGAGGTGCGGGTGCAGCATCTTGACGACGACCGGCCGGTCGAGCGCGAGATGAATTCCGTAGTACACGTTCGCCATCCCGCCCCCGCCAAGCCGGTGCGTGATCGCGTACCGTCCGCCGGTGACCCGTCGGAGCGTCGATATCTCCGGATCGGGAGGCGCGTCGGCCTTGCGCGGGACCGGGGGCAGCAGGTCGCTGCACTGCGTGCAGCGCGCGGCCTCCCCCCGGTTCCAGTGCCCGCACGACGGACAGAACATCAGCTGGTGAACTGCATCTTCACAAAGTCGTAGGGTGGCCACGGCCCGGTGACGCTGAAATCGAGACTGGGGTGCCGCTTGCCCTCGGCGGCAACGCTCGCCTCGAACGCCCCCCAACGCTCACGCTCGATCAGGAACGAAGCCAGGCCGATCGCCCGGTCGTCGACGGATGGAAAATCGAGAATCGTGAGCGCGCTCGCGTGCCCGCGCAGCGTCCGCATGACCTCCGTGGCGACCAGCTTCCACTCGCGGATGGTCTCGTCGTTCTTCGGCGCCTCGCGCAGGCGGATCGTCACGCGTGCGGCGCTGCTCCCTTCTACGATTGCCAGGGCGTCCGTGAGCGTTACGTAGTGCAGCTCGAGCCAGCGCCCAAGAGCCGAGCGGGAGCGAAACACTGTGCCCGGCGGCGCCGGTAGAATCGGCGCGTAGCGGTAGGCCTCCTCCACCGTCTGCGCATACGCCTGCATGCGATCCTCGTCGAGCGTTACGCGCTGGTACGGAGCGGCTGCGACCAGCGCTGCTATCGCGCGAAAGGGCACCAGAAACGTGTCGGACGCCGGCGATTGAGCGCCGGGGTCCGCCGCAATGATGCCGAAGAGCTGCAAAGAGCCTACAGAATTTTGCGCCATCTCAATCCCAATAAGAGCAATACCCCAAGGGCCAGCTGAATCACGAACAGCGTCCAGAACCCGTGCGACTCTTCGGCGAACGGGAGTCCCTGCAGATTCATTCCCCACATCCCGCTCACGACCACGAAAGGAACGCTGATCGTCGCGACCGTGCTCAACGTCTTGGTGATGCCGCCCAGGCGATTCGATATCTGCATCAGATAGCTCTCCAGCGTATTGCTGAGCAGCTCGCGGTAGGTCTCCAGAGCGTCGTTGATGCGCAGGACCTTGTCGTAGCTGTCCCGGAAATACCGCTGCGCGTCGGGCGTGACAAAAGCGTTCGGACGGTTCGCGAGTATGGTGAACACGTCTCGCTCCGGCGCGAGATGCCGTCGTAATGTGAGCACCAGGCGCTTGACGCTGAAAATGTCGCGCAGCGAAGCCTGATCGTAGTTGCCGAACACCCGCTCCTCGAGCTCGTCGAGAAACTCCTCGATGCGGTCCAGTATCGGAAAGAACTCGTCCACCGCCTCGTTGAGAACGAGGTGCAGCAGTCGCGCGGGCCCGCCCGCCAGCAGATACGGCTTCGTCGCCGCCATCGCGAGCACTCCATCGAGAGTCGACGTCTGCCCGCACCGCGCGGTAACGAGAAATGTCTCTCCGAGAAAACAGGCGAGGTTCACCGTCGCTAGGTCGTAAGGGTCGTCCTCGGTGCTGTCCTGAAATGCGACGGTGCGAACGATGACGAATAGATACTTCTCGAACTCCTCGACCTTTACCCGTGTCTCCGGGTTCCTTGCCTCCTCGATCGACACGGGATGAAAATCGAAAACCTCGTGCAGAAGCGAGGACTCGGCCTCATTGGTTATGTCCAGATCCACCCAGATGGAGCTGGCCCCGGACTGAATGGCTGCGCGGATTTCATCGCCAGATTGGAGCTGCGCCACTTTGCCCGAGGAATCGAGGACCACCGCGCGCAGGGCGCGTGGAACGTCACTCGTCTGCGAGGCGGCAGGCGTGGTTTGCGCGGGCGTGTGCATTGACGGTAAGTGTACTGCCTCGTCTTGCCGCGCTGCCAGTACGACCTGGCGCTCTACGCCGCCAGCGCCTTCAAATGCGCGACCGCGGCCGTCGCGACCCGGTCCGGAGCGTAGCCTCCTTCAAGAGCGCTCACCACGCGCCCCCCGCACCAGCTCCCCGCCCGGTCGATGAGCCAGCTGGTCAGGTCCACGAGATGCTCGGACTCGAGCGTGAACCCGCCGAGCGGATCACCCGCAAGGCAATCGAACCCTGCGGAGATCATCACCAGGTCCGGGGTGAATCCGCGAGTGGCGGCGTCGACCGCAGCCCGCAGAGCGTCGCCATACGCGCGGGGCGCGAGCCCGGCCGCCATCGGCACGTTCCATACGTTCCCGTGCGGTCCGCGATCTTGGGCGGCGCCGGTTCCAGGGTACCACGGCCACTGGTGCATGGACACGAAGTGGATACCGGCGTCCCCCTCCGTCAGCGCCTGCGTGCCATTCCCATGATGCACGTCCCAGTCGACGATGAGCACGCGATCGAGTCCCAGTGTCTGCCGGGCGTACCGCGCGCCGACGGCGACAGACCCGAACAGGCAAAAGCCCATCGCGCGATTCGCCACGGCATGGTGGCCGGGAGGCCTCACGGCGCAGAACGAGCGGGGCGTGTCCCCATGCACAGCCCGATCGACGGCATCGAGCACGGAGCCCGCCGCTGCCCGCGCAGCGTCCCACGAGCCTTCGCTCACGGGGGTGTCGGCATCGAAGCGGCCACCGCCGGCGCCGCTCATCCGCTCGATCGAATCGACGTATGCTGGGTCGTGCGCGAGGGAAAGCTCGTCGCGCGTCGCGTGTCGCCCTTCGACGTGCGCTAATGCATGGAAGAGCTCCGGCTCGTTTCGCAGCGCGCGCGTGATCGCGCGCAGCCTGCCGGTGTGCTCAGGGTGTCCCCAACCCGTGTCGTGCCGCCCGCAGTCCGAGTGCGAGATGAACGCGGCGCGCGGTGGATTCAGCTGCGGACCGGCCGGCGCCTGCGGTGCATGAGGAGAAAAATCGACCCGTCACGGGCCCCGGCGTCCGCGATCGACGCGCTCTCGTCCATGATCTCGAGACCGGCGAGCTTCATCACGAAGTCCTCGTGCGACCTCGCCTTCGGGTACAGCGCCGACAGCGCATGAACCTTCACCGCCAGCACCGGATCCGTCGCCGCCGCATCGATGCGCGCTACGTCCCAAACCTCCGGCATCTCGACCCGCAAGCGAAGCAGCCCTCCGTCGGCGACGGCCCCCGCCTGCGGAAGCACCGTCACTCCCGGCCTGCTGCGCAGCTCCAGCACGAACGGCGCGGTCATGGAGCCGCCTGCGACGCAGCGGGAGGAAGCGTCGCGAAGAAGCGTGCGATCTGCTGGTCGAACAGATACGTGGATCCGGTGATGCGGGTTCCCTGCCCATCGGCGATCACGCCGATCACGAGCTCCTCGCCACCCTGTCCGCGCATCGTGATGTGCTGCGCCGACTCCTGCTCGAGAAACGCCGAGTAGATGTTGTTTCGCCCGGAGAAAAACGACTTGGCCGCGTCCAGCGTCGCGGCGGGCGCGAGCGACGTGGTGTATTCCTGCATGGTTCTGGCGCGCTGTCGTGAGCTCATACGAGGACCGTGGGAGTCGGCATCGGGAAAGTTCGAACTGGTTCAACGGTGGAAATTACTCGCTACGCGAGACCCCGGTAGCGACGGGACACCACCTCTCCCAGCAGCGACGCAAGCAGCGTTCCGAATAACATCCAGACGGGCGGCACTCGGGAACGCGCACCGGCGGACCCAGCGCCCATTCGCGACTGCGGACCGAGCGCGGCCGTCAAGGCGGCGACCGGCGCCGCATCGCCCCCGGATGCCCGCGCGTCGGCCGTGGGTACAAACGCGACGGCGCTGACAAGCGCGGTCCACCACTCGCGATGCTCGGCGGGGGCCTCCGCCGTCCGACGCATGCGCGACCTCCATGTCTCGTCGTAGCCGCTCGCGATCACGCGACCGGCTCCGGAGCGCCGGGCAGCCACGAGCGGCAACGCGCCCTGCCGCTCCAACACCACCGCATCGCCTTTCAACGCACCAAGCACGAAACCGGTGCGCGGCCCGGCCACGCGCCTGGCGCCCGCAACCGCGGGTGCGATACGCGCCAGTCCCGCAAGTCTTGAAGCCGGCCCCGCGAGCACCGCGCCGCCGCCGGCATTGACGTAGCGCTCGATCGCCCCCGCGCTCGGCGCGGCTGCCGCGTCGAGGGCGATCACGGCAGAGTACCGCGCGGTGTCGAGCGGGTAGTCCGGCCCTTGCCTGGTCTCGACGCCGGGGGCAATGCGCAGGCGCGCGTCCACGGTCCACCCGGCTTCTTCGAGCGCCGCTACGACGAACTTCGACTCCCACCCGGCAGACGCCAGGACCAGGACCCGCCGCACCTGCACCGGGTTGGCGACCGGCGTCACGGCCCGGCTTCCCCGCGCGGACGCGGACACCCACCCCGTCGCTGTCCTCAGCAGCCGCGAGGAGGGAATCGCCGCCTGAACCGTATCGATCGCGCCAAGCTGGTCGGACAAAACCACTTCAGTACTATCGCCGCCCGCTACCGAGACACGAATTCGACCTTCGGGCTCCGCAACCGGCGAGGTCGCGACGGCAACCGGCGACAGCGCGCGGCCGCTCCACGACACCTTCGTCCCCGCCGCTCGAATCGCCGCCAGCCAGTCGCGATGCAGCGCGGTTGGCACGCTGTCCACGACGACGTCGAGAGCGGCCACCGGCCTTCTCGTGGCATTCACCAGCGCAGTCTCGATCCCGCCCCGCGAATCGGAGATGCGCGGCTGGAGCGCCGCCGGGCGCACAACCGTCCAGATCAGCAGCGCCAGCGCGGTCAGCGCTGCGGCGCGCAGCGCCCACTCAGCTCGTGAGCGCATACACGATGATGTTGACCCCGAACCGGGTGTTGTCCACCGAGCTGAACTTCTTGTTCTCCGGATGATAGTTCCATTCGGAGCTGTAATCCTTGCTGCTGTAAAGGACCACGATCCGTCCATCCCGAACGACGGCGCTCAGGTGAGGATGGATCAGGTTGTCACCCCACCCGTTCAGCTCGTGGCTGGTGGCCGGCGGACCCTCGTCGAACTCGAAGAACGCGGAGTAGAGCCGGTGCGTGTTCGGGAGCTGCGAGAGCGGCGACCAGGTGCGCGCGATCTCCTCGGTCGCGGTCTTGTGAAAGATTCCACCTACGTCGTGGTTGTGGTCGTCTATGAAAACCATCCCGCCCCGGTCGGTATACGCTTTGACGTTCGCGCGCTCGGCTGCGCTCAGCCGAAAGGGAAGGTGGCCGGTGAGATAAACGAGCGGATGCTCGAAGAGGCGTGGAGAGTCCAACGGCACAGTGACACCCGTGGCGGCCACGTCCAGCGACGTGTATCGCGCGACGGAGTCGATCAGGTTGGACGCGACCAGCGGCGCGCTCTCCCAGTCTCCCGACGCGTATTGCCCGGTGCAGAAAACGAATTCGCTCACCATCTGCTCCAGCCGGCTCCGTCACGCGCGACGGCATCGGCGCGGTCGAGTTCGCTCCTCGCGCTCGCCATGGCCGCGCCAGGGTCACGGCCGCGACGGAGTGCTTCGATGGCGGGGGCGAGCGCGGCCGCGAACTTGGGTAGCTCAGCCAGGGCGCGCACGCGAATGAGAGACAGCTCGTTGGCGGCCGCGCCCGGCTCCGGTATCGCCGCGGCGCGGGCGAAATCGCGCGCGATCTCCTGCAGCGCGCGCTCCGATGCGCGCGGCGTCCGCGTCGCCGACGAGCCTTTGTCCTTGCCCTGGAGGCGGACGCGCGGAACGTCGACGACTACGCGCGAAACGCCGCTGCGCAGGAAGTACCTGTTCGCCAGACGGGCCCGGTCCAGCGCCGCCGCCGCGGCTCGCATGAACGGGACCGCCGCCGCAACCTCCGCGATCTGCAGCTCTCGCGCGGCGCTCCACATCTCTTCGTACGCGGTCTTGAGGTGGGGGTTGATGGGGCCCGTGCCTTCTTCGACGTCCTCCGGCTCGCCGGTCGCCTCGATTTCTCCCTCGGGGTGGGAGTGGCCGGGGTAAATGATGTCGTGCACCCGCTCGCGCAGCCGGATCTGATCTGCGGCAATGCCGCGGACGCGCGTCAGAGAGGAGTCGCGGGCCAGCACCGGCTGCTCCCGGAGCAGCGCCTCCGCGCGAAGAATCAGCATCCGCTGGCTGACCACCGTGCTCTCGGGAACAATCGGGGCGCCAGCTTCAACGGTCAGCAAATCGTACTCGTCGCGGCGCGCGACCCGATATGTGCGTGTGTCCGACACACCCACTCCCCTGCCAGAGACGCTGTTTGCGTCGCGCGCCACGGCGCGGATGGAGATCAGGTCGCCCGGCCCGAGCCGGAGCGGCCCGAGATCGATTGCCGCCGACAGGTCTCCACGGGTCGCGCCGCGAAACTCACGGGTTCCCGTTACGACGGTGCGTGCCGAAAATGTCTCTTCCGCGCCCGAGCTGAGCATGTACTCTATGTATCCGTCCGCGATTCCAATATCCTCTTCGATCGCGGCGAGAACGCGGATCACACCGCTCGCGCGTTGCATGATTGTGTCGCGCGGCGGCGAGGTCAGCCGCACCCTCGGCGCAGCATCGGCCCGCGGCTCCAGCACTATGACTCTGCGGGACCCTCCATGACGCAGAGTCAGGGCGACCGCTTGCGCGGGCATCGTGAGCTCGACGCCCCAACGACGACCGGTCGACACCCGCATCGCGCCATCGCCCAGAAACGCCTCTACGTCTGAACCGTGTCCGGTGACGGTGATCCGGCTTCCCCGCAACGCGGTGATCGTAGACGGCTCGTCGATGGTGCTCGCGCGAATCCGTGCGTACGCCGGCGGGGCGATCGCCGCGCGGATCCCCTTCAAGGGATCGATCGACTCACCGGCGCCCCCCGACGAAGTCTCCAGTGCGCGGCCTGCCAGCATGTCCCGCGCGCCATCCGGGCCGGTGAGGACCCACGCCGTGGCCGCGGTCAGCGCGACCGCCGCACCCGCACCGAGTAGCATTCTCGAAAGCGGACGGCGCAGCACGCGCAGGTTGAACGCGGCCGCGCGCTCGAGCGACGACGATGGCTGCACTGACGGATCGCTCGCCGTTACCAGCGCGAACGCCAGGGCCGGTTCGTGCTCCTCGACCCAGAGCGCGACACGCTGCAGCGAGCGACCGGGCCACGCGCGGAAAACCACAAATCCGGCGGAAAGAACCCCGGCGAGCGCCGGAAGCGGCGAAAGACTGGCGGGCAATTCCGCGCCCGTCGCACGGCCGACGAGCACCAGCAGAACGCCCGTGGCCAACGCGGCAGCAGCACCCCATCCGGCCGCCGCAAGGGCGACCGAGAGCGCAAGGTAGGTGCGCGCTCGAATGATCCCCTGGCGCGCTGTCATGCGGAAACCTTCTTTCGGCCGCGCACGACCAACTCCAGCAGTGCGGAGAACAGCGCCGCGGCCATGAGCCACTTCGCCAGCGTCGCAGTATCACGGTCGGGCGGCGCGAACATGCCCGGGGTAGCGAGTGCGCCGGACCCCGCCAGCCTGGCGAGGGACGCCACCGGCGCGCGTTGCAACGCACGAGCGCCACCGCACGGTTGAACCAGCTCGCGGAGCGCCGCATGTAGGTCGGGGCGGAGCGCGAAATCGCCGCCTGAGGCCACGGGAACGGCGACGGATCTCACGCAGCCAGGCCCGTGCGCGATCTCCGAGCCCGCAACCTCTCCGTCAATCCACCAGGCAACCGGCATGCTCCCGAGCGCGGGCACATGCTGCCAACGACGTTGAAACGGAGCGACTACCGTGACTCCGCTGGTCGCGACGCCGCCAATGGATCCCAGCTCTCGTCGGGCGATAAATCCGGATGGCGCATCACGTACGGGCCAGTGCACGAGCACGCGTCCGGAGGCTCCGGCAACCCAGCTCGAATCCAGCTCCGACAGCTCCCGGCGAACGATTCGCACATCCGCATGACCCACCGGCCGCGCGATGGCGAGCGCAACCGCCAGCGGATCGCCCGTGCCGGCCTCGATCGCTGGACGCCGCTCCGCGCGCGTTACGGCCGGCGCCGACACGGTCACGAGTCTGGCGCGCCCCGGCCATTCCCGTCGCAAGCGAGCGGTAGCCGCGTCGATTTCCTCCGCCGCGAACGACGATACGATCACAAGCTCGACCGAGTCCGCGCGATCACGGTAGCGCGACGCCGCGCGAACCGCCGCGATGAGTCCCGCCGACAGTGACCCGCGCTGGTCGAGCTTCGGAATCGGTGCGAGTCCCGCCGCCATTCCCGAGGATTCTTCCAATGCGCCCGGACCGTACCCGATCACGACATCTCCCGGCGCGCGAATCGCGGCGACGCTGTCGCTGACTTCGCCGCTGTCGCCGACAGCGCGCGAGCGATCAGCCAGAATCACCCGTGCGGTCCCCTCTCCCCTTCCCCGCAGAAACGGCCCGGCCAGCGCGAGGCCCGCGAGCATGACACACAGCACCCGAAGCGCGAGGACCACCAGATCCGCGGGGACGCGCGCCCATCCGGTGGTGAGAACCGGCGCGTCCGGGACGAACCGCGCGGTCGGCAGCATCAGCGCCCGCGGCTGTCGTCTCACGATGAAGTGCGCTGCTATCAGCCCGGCCGCCGCCGCGAGTGCGGCCGCGAGATATCCCGGCGCGACAAAGCTCAACACTTGTGCATCACCGGGGCTTGGCGACGATCCGCCGGATATCCTTCAACAGCGGGCTTCCGGTTATCGATTCATGGTAGGCGACGCCGGCCGCGCGCCAGCTCGAAGCGACGGCGGCGCGCCAGGCCCCGAACCGTCGTCGGTATTCGGCATGCGACGAATCAGACAGCGTTCGCCGAAGCGTCGTGTCTTCGGGGTCCTCGACCCGTGCCAGGCGGGGCGGGTCGAGCTCTTCCGCGCCGATGACGTGTACCGCGTACAGCTCGCCGGCTCGCGCCCGCTCCGCCCTGGCGACAGCGAGCGTCGCCTCCAGATCACCGAGCATGTCGGATACGAGGATGACGCGCTGCGCTAAGCGGGCGGCGGCGGTCAGCGCGTCCGCGATGCTCACCGTGCCTGCCGGCGCCGCCGCCGCGAGCGTCCGCGCGATCTCGGGCACGACGCCTGCCCTGCTGCGCGGCGGGAAGGATCGGACGCCGGCTCCGGAAACTACGATTACTCCGACGGGGTCGCCGCTATTGAACGCGATCGAGGCGAGCCCCGTCGCGAGACGGCACGCGCGCACGTACTTGTCG
>Ga0136611_10000971_pt1 | contig 19585 bp, 15 predicted proteins | sample AntDrymUQ2232306_2_FD_106645 | JGI IMG/M metagenome (GOLD analysis project Ga0136611, IMG submission 106645) | Polar desert sand microbial communities from Dry Valleys, Antarctica - metaG UQ223 (23.06) | ecosystem: Environmental > Terrestrial > Soil > Desert | place: Antarctica: Dry Valley...
CAGGGGCCGTTCGGCGAGCCCCACCAGTTGCGGGTTGCGTCGATCGTGGGCGTGCCCGTGTTGTTCACGCCGTTGGCGCCGACGAGGCTGTTAGGGTTGACGTTGACGTCGATGCCGGCGGGCAGCGTGCCCGCGAACACGGCGTCCGGGAAGCCCGAGATCGCGTTGTTGGTCGCGTTGATCACGGCTGTCGCGGGCAGACTGTTCACCACCGCAGGCGGACCCGCTGCGTTCGCTTCGGTGCCGCGCAGGCGGATGCCGGCGCTCGTCGTGCCGCCCACCGAGCCGCCACTGAGTACATTATTCGTGATGGCGACGGTGCCAGTGGACTGACCCTGGACATTGACCGCAACGACGCCGGTGAAGCCGCTGCCGCCGGGGATCGCACCGTTCACCGTGACCGCGTTCGAGTTGACGCGGGTGTTCGTCCCACTCACGGCCTGCAGATTGATCATCGAGCGGACGCTGCTGTTGCCGCCGGCGAGATTCGCCGCGTTGACGGTCAGCGAGTTGTTCTCGATGAGCGCGTCCTCGTTGGCCGGGTCGGTCGAGTTGAAGCGGGTCACGTTGATCGCGCCGCCGCTGGCCGAGCCACTGGTGATCGTGTTGCCGGTGACCTGAGCGCCGGTATTGCCGCCCGAGAAGAAGATGGCCGAGCCCGACACGTTGTTCACCGTGTTGTTGCGGATGATCGCACCCGACGTGCCGCCGAAGGCGATTAGCGTCGCGTCGCCGTCGGTCGTGTTGTTCTCGACCAAGATGCCCGTCGAGAGCGGCGGCGCGGTGTCGAGCGCGAACACGATCGCCGAGCTGTTATGGCCGGCGAACCGGTTGTCGGCGATGGTGACGTTGATCGCCGGGCCGCAGCAGGCGAAGATGCCGGATTCGCCGCCGGGGGCGTTGTTGTCCTTGAGCAGGTTCTGCCGGAATGCCGTAGGCGCGGTGCCGTTGCTGCTGTAGTACACGCCTGCGCTGTTGTTGACGATGACGTTGTTCAGGATCTGGAAGCCGCTACCGCCGCTGAAGGCTTCGATCCCGCGCCGGCCGTTCGTGGCGTCCTTGATCGTGAACCCGTCGATTGTGACGTTGCTCGTGGTGCCCGAGATCAGGAACCCACCGGCCAGGCCCTGGACGATCGATTCGGTGGTCGGGTCGGTGCCGGTCTCATTGCGGCCGGTGCGCGCGTCGATGCCGGCCTTGGCGCCCTTCAGGATGACCGCCTTGGCGACGGTCACGGACTCGGCGTAGGTGCCGACGGCGACGTTGACCGTGCCGCTCGCCACCACGCGCTGGACGCCATTCTGGATCGTCAGGACCGCGCAGTTCGGGGCCGCGCTCGCCGGGGCATCGACCGACCCGTTGCAGACCGTGTCGCTGCCGTCCTTGCGCACGTAGACCGTCTGGAGCAACGGCAGGGCGCTCGAGGTCAGCTTGATGTTGTCGACCCAGAACCCCGCGCCCAACGTAGCGGGCGCCGCAGCACCGCCGGTGCGGAAGAGCAGCGAATCGACCGGCCGGGTCGGGTTGACCTCGCAGTCCCGAAAGTAATCTTCCCAGCTCGTGCCGGAGACCGGCGTGCCGCCGTTCACCGACACGGTGACGACATCGTTCGCCACGCCGTCCACGAACGTCATGGTGACCTTGATCGTGTGGACGGTCCCACGCTCGAGGCCGGTTGCGACCGGCCTCTGGACGAACCCAGTCGGTCCGTTCGGATCGCACGTGGGATTGAGCGCCCGTTGATAGTCGCTGAAGTTGACTTGGAGCCCGCCCGGCGTGTCCTGCATCTGGACCCAGGACATCCGGGCGCCGTCGCCGCGATCCGGGCTCACCACCGTGGAGAGTCCGGGCTGCTGGGCCGCCGGGCTCGCCGACGTGAACTGCCACTCGGCCTCGAAGTACGGCTGCCGCGTGCCGCCTGACATGCCATTACTCACGGCCGACGTTTCGCCGGCCTCGTCGGCAAGCGACCTCGTGAACGTATGGTCGCCGAAGGATCCGCTGGTGACAGCGTTCGATATGCGGAACGAACGAGTATCGAACCCCGCAACGCCGGTGTTTGCCACTACCTGATGGTCGTAGCCCGGGCCGCCCGCGCCGATCGAGCCGGTGCTCGACCAGCCGTCCTGACCGTTGACGGTGCCGACGTTGTAGCCTTCGAGGTTGAGGGTGAAGCTCGCCGCGAGGGCGGCGATCACCATGACTGCCGCGAGAGCCAGTGCCGCGAACGTCGATCCGGACAGCAGACGACGGCGTCGTCGCGTCTGCCCCTGATCGGAACCAATGCCCAGTAACCACTCTCGCATCTAGTGCCCCCTCCCGCTAACGGGAAATACTCGAATCCGTGTGCGGCCCGGCGTTGCGTAACGGCCGCCGAGTTGTTACGCCCCCGCCGCACAAGTCACTCGCCCGTGCGACACGCGACCGCTGTGCCGAGACCGATATGGATGTCACCTGGGCGAGCAACGTGCCGCGTCGGTCATGATCCCTGGAGCAGGGCGGCCGTTGCAGCTCGTCGTAACGCCGACCCGGGTATGCGACAACGACCCCCACATGGGGATTGTCCGTTCGGACATAGTTCCATGTCCGTTCGGGCCTTGTAACCAAGTCGCAACCGTCCGGTTGTGTCGGCTGCACCTTCCACGCCGTGACGCGGCATCGAGCCGCACGTGTTCGCGTCGGCGCCCGACTCGAAGGCAGCCGACGCATACATGCGAACTGATGGATATGGAGCCGCGTTGGTGTGCCCGCTCCTGAGGGCTCGCGGCAGTGTGTCTCCCAGACGCACGAGCCGTGCGCCAGCCTCGCGCCGGCGCGAGTGGCCGTTGACGTGCTCCCCGGCTCGTTGCGTACACTCCCGACTACTCTCAGGGCGCCGTAAGGGTATTCGGGCCTCGCGAGAGGTCGCCGAACCGCCGTGCGGAGGTCCGGGTTTTTCATGTCGCGCCGACGTGTCTCCCGCTACCATCGTCGGGTGGATCGCCGGCGAGTGTCGCGCCGGCCCGAGGCTCGTGCGGAGGGCGTCCGAGATGGGCTCGTTGCGGGTGACGCGCCGCCAGCGTCGTCGCCTCCTCATCACCGTGGCCATCGTGGCCGCCGTCGCGTCGGTGCTGACGGCGGGCTTCCTCGGCAATCAGTTCAACCAGGTCCAGGCGAAGATCACCGACAGCTTCTTCGTCACTCGGGCCGCGTCGCCGGAGCAGTCGCGCTTCGTGACGCTGGTCGGCATCGACGACAGGAGCCTCGCCGAGCTGCGCCCATACGGGCGTCTGATGAACTGGCCGCGCTCCTTCTATGCCGACGTCGTGCGGCGCCTGACGGACGCGCGGGCGCGGACCATCGTCTTCGATGTCCTCTTCGACGCCCCGGCCCCCGGCGACGACGAGCTCGCGGCTGCGCTGGAGTACGCATCGAGCAACGCGACGACCGTCCTGATGCCCGCCTACGGCGACCCGCTCGCGCGCCAGCCGCTACTCGACGGCCGCCGCGATGGCTTCCGCGAGCTGTTCGAGCCGCTCCCCGAGCTCGCAGAGCGCGTCCAGGGGATCGGCATGGTGAACCAGCGCCCCGACCCGGATGGCACGGTGCGGCGCTATCCGCTCGTGTTCGACGTCCGCGAGGAGACGTACCCGTCCCTCGCGCTGCTCGCGGTCTCGAAGTACCTGCGCCGTCCGGAGCCGTGGGACGGGCCGATCGTGGACGGGATCGTCCCGCTCGCCGGCCGCGAGATTCCGATCGACGCGCGGGGCACGATGACAGTGAACTATCTCGGCGGCCCGCACGAGTCGGGGCGGCCGTCGCTGCCGGTCGCGTCGTTCGTGGACGTCATGTCCGGCCGCGCGCCGCTGGAGGCCTTCGACCGCAAGGTGGTGCTCATCGGCGCGACGGCCACCGGCTTCGCGGACGACTACTGGACCCCGACGTCGCTCGACGGAAAAATGGACGGCGTCGAGATCCACGCCCAGGCGATCGACACGATCTTGCGCGGCGAGTTCATGCACGACGTGCCGCGCTGGCGGACCGTGCTGTTCATCTGGCTCTACGCGCTGCTCGCCGGCATCCTGCTCGTCGGCCTGCCCACGCTCGTAGCGTCGGCGGGGTCGGGGCTCGCGCTGGTGGTGTACGTCCTAGCCGCCTCGTACGCCTTCGACCACACCGGGTCGGTGCTCAACCTCGTGTATCCGGTCCTGGCGATGCTGCTGACGTCCAGCATGGTCATGCTGCATCGCGTCATCTTCGAGCAGGGCGAGACGCGTGCCCTGCGCGGCGTGCTCGGGCAGTACCTGTCGCCGTCGGTCGTCGCGCACGTCACGCGCGACCTCGACCAGCTCAAGCTCGGCGGGGACCAGCGCGAGATGACCGTGCTCTTCTCCGACCTGCGCGGCTTCACCACGTTCTCCGAGACGCTCGACCCGGAGACCCTCGTCCACACGCTCAACGAGTACCTGACCGCGATGTCCGACGTGATCTTCAAGCACGGCGGCACCATCGACAAGTACATGGGCGACGCGGTCATGGCATTCTGGGGCGCCCCGCAGGAGCAGCCGACGCATGCCGTGTACGCCGTCCGGGCCGCGCTGGAGATGATGCGGGAGCTTGAGCGCCTCAATACCGAGTGGGGCACGGCGGGCCGTGTCCCGCTCGCGATGGGCATTGGCGTCAACACCGGCACCATGAAGGTCGGCAACATGGGCTCGACCAGCCGCTTCGACTACACCGTGCTCGGGGACTCGGTGAACCTCGGCTCGCGGCTCGAAGGGCTGAACAAGGAGTACGGCACCAGCCTGATCGTGAGCGCCGCGACGCTCACCCAGACGGGCGGCGCGTTCCGGGAGCGCTTCCTCGATCTGGTGGCCGTGAAGGGCAAGAAAGAGCCGGTCGAGGTCTACGAGATCCTCGGAGAGCGCGCCGGGCCCGCGGGGACAGGCCGGATCGACGAGGCCGGCGAGGCGATGCTGCGCGCCTACCGAGCCGGCGTCGACGCCTACCGCACGCGGGACTGGCTCGGCGCCGCCGCGCGCTTCCAGGAGGCATTGCGGCATCGCCCGAGCGACGGTCCCAGTGCGGTCTACTTGCAGCGCTGCGAAGCGTTGATGGCCGACCCGCCGCCCGCCGATTGGGACGGGGTGTACGTCATGACGCGCAAGTAGCCGGGCAGCCCGCCGCATGATGCGAGGATTGCCGCGCCGGCGCCCTGCCGAAGACGCGGGCCTCTGATATCCTTCGGGCAAGAGTTGCGCGTGGTCCCGGCGGCCCGTACTGCCGCCCCTGTCGATGAGGACCGACCGCACCGGAGGTCCACCAATGAGCATGAACTGGAACAACCGCTTCGCCGATCGGACGTCGCGGATGCACGCATCCGACATCCGCGAGCTGCTCAAGCTGACCGCCCGTCCGGAGGTCATCTCGCTCGCGGGCGGCCTGCCGGCCCCGGAGCTGTTCCCGATCGACGAGTACCGCCGCGCCTTCGAGTGGGTGCTCGAGACGAACGGCCGCGCCGCGCTCCAGTATGGGCCGTCCGAAGGGTACCAGCCGCTCCGCGAGCTGCTGGCGACGCGGATGACGGCGATGGGCATCCCGGCCGAGCCGGAGCACATCCTGATCACCAACGGCTCGCAGCAAGGGCTCGACCTCGTCGGCAAGATCTTCTTGAACCCCGACGATGCCGTCTGCCTGGAGAACCCGAGCTACATGGGCGCGATCCAGGCGTTCGACTCGTACCAGGCCGAGTACGTGATCGTGCCGATGGACGACGAGGGCATGCGCAGCGACGAGCTGGACGGCATCCTGCGTCGGCATCAGGTCAAGTTCATCTACGCGCTCCCAAACTTCCAGAACCCGAGCGGGCGCACGATGAGCCTGGAGCGGCGTAAGACGCTCGTCGCGACGGCGCAGAAGCACGGCGTGCCGATCGTCGAGGACGACCCGTACGGCGAGCTGCGCTTCGAGGGTGAGCATCTGCCCAGCATCCGCTCGCTCTGGCCTGAGGGCGTGATTTACCTGGGCACGTTCTCGAAGATTTTGGCGCCCGGCTTCCGCCTCGGTTGGATGGTGACGCCGCACGACCTGTACGACGAGTTCGTGTTCGGCAAGCAGCCGGCCGACTTGCACACGTCGATGGCGACGCAGATGGCGACGTTCGAGGTGTGCAACAAGGACGGCTTCCTGGCCGCGCACATCGAGATCATCCGCGACACCTACCGCCGCCGCCGCGACGCGATGCTCCAGGCGCTCGACGAGCACTTCCCGCCGGAGTGCAGCTGGACGCGGGCGCAGGGCGGCCTGTTCGTCTGGGCCGAGCTCCCGCGCACGATCGACACGCGCGAGCTGCTCGCCGAGGCGCTCGAAGAGAACGTCGCGTTCGTGCCGGGGCACTCGTTCCACGCCGACCGGAGCGACCAGAACACGATGCGGCTGAACTTCTCGAACGTCCCGGAGGACCGCATCCGCGAGGGGATCGCCCGGCTCGGGCGGGCAATCGCGCGGCGGCTGGCGCGGCACGAGTCCGAGCGCGAGCAGGGCGCCGCCGTCAGCCCGTAGCCTACGGCCTGCCCAATGCCGCCGACTTGACGCTTCCGCCGGTGCTCGACTCCGCTGTATGCTCGACAGAAGTCGTCGGTGGGCCGAGCGCCCCGCGGCAAGACCGGCCCCGGAGGCGTGCAGGTGAGCGTGGATATCCGCGAGCGGCTGCGGCGTGTCCTCGGGCCGACGCGGGTCGTCTTCACCGATCGGCCGCTGCCGATCGATGCGCCCGAGACGGAAGCGCCCGCGCGCGGCCCGAGTGTCGAGTATCTGGTCGCGGGCGAGGTCCGCTCGGGGCCGTTGGGCGAGTGCTTCGTCGCCGAGCGACGCTTCTCGGCCGACCACGTCCACGGCGGCGAGCGGCTTGGTGGGTTCGCCGAGCTCGATGAGCGCGGGCTGGCGTGCCTCGCGCGGCAGGCGTCGCTCGACGGCCTGGATCGCGAGGCGGTCGTGTTCCTCGATACCGAGACAACCGGTCTGTCCGGCGGCACCGGCACCTACGTATTCATGGTGGGCATCGGTTTCTTCGACTCGGGCCATTTCGTGGTGCGCCAGTTCTTCATGCGCCACCATGCCGAGGAGCCGGCGATGCTCGCCGCGCTTAACGCTGACCTGGGCCGGTTCGAGGCGGTGGTCACGTTCAACGGCAAGGCGTTCGACGTGCCCCTGCTGCGCACGCGCTTCATCCAGTCCCGCCAGCGCCTGGCGCTCGCGGCCGAGCCGCACCTGGACGTCTTGCACGCTGCGCGGCGCTTCTGGCGCGATCGGCTGGAGTCGTGCAGCCTCGGGACCATCGAGGCCGAGATGCTGGGTCACCGCCGTACGCGCGACGTGCCCTCGTGGATGATCCCCGAGCTGTACTTCCGCTACGTGCGCGGCGGCGACGCCCGGCCGATGGCCCGCGTGTTCGCCCACAACCTCGACGACATCCTCAGCCTCACCGCCGTGACCTGCCGCCTCGGCCGCGCGCTCGGCCGCCCGACGCCCGATGACGACGCGCACGACCTGTTCGCCGTGGCGCGGACCTACGAGGATCTCGGGCTGTGGGACGACGCGTGCGCGTGCTACGAGCTCGCGTTGGAGGCCGGGCGCGGCCTGCCGGTCCGCCCGGCCATCGCCGCGCGCTACGCCGGGCTGTGCAAGCGGTCGGGGCGCTCCGAGCGGGCCGTCCAGCTTTGGCGACGGCTGGCTCTCTCCGGCATGCAGGCGTGCGAGCCGTATGTGGAGCTCGCGAAGCACTACGAGCACCGCGAGCGCGACTATGCGGCCGCCCAGTCGGTGGTCGAGCAGGCGCTCGTCGTGGTGCAGCTCCGCGAGGCGCGGCGGGCGGGCGGCGCCTCGGCCGAGCGGACGGATCTCGAACAGCGACTGGCCCGCTTGCTGGTGAAGCGGCACCGCGCGGAGCGCCGCACCTCAGCCTGACTCGAAGATCTGGCGGAGACTACCGGGGCGCGACGGTGGGCGCCGGCTTCGGGGCGATCGAGCTCGGGTTCGCGCTGCCGGGGTTGATGATTGATGGGGCTACCGTCCGCGCCGGCGCGGCCGTGGCGGCCCGGACGGGCGTCGGCCCGAAGATCGATCCGCCGGCCGGCTTGGCGGCCGGCGCGGCCGGCACGGGCGTCGAGGTGGGCGGCAGCACCGGGGCGGCGGCCGGCGCGGGAGCGGGGCCGGCGGCGCTCGGCTTGCGGGCGGCGGGCGGCGCAGTCGGCGCGGGTGGCGCGGCCGGCGCGGGCGGCGTCGAAGCGGGACGCCGGCTCGCCACGGGTGCCGCGGTCGCCCTGCGGGCCGCGGCGGCGGCAGGCGTGGGAGAGCCGCGGCCGTCCGAAGCCACGCCGATGACGATGGGGGATGAGCGGATGACCGCCTCCATCGTGCGGTCCGGCGTCGGTTGGGGGATGTTGGTTGGCGGTACGTCGGTCCCTGCATTGCTCGTGCGCGCGCAGGCGACCGTGGCGAGCACCGACGCTGCGAGCACGCAGAGCCACGGGTGGCGTCCATGCGCGCGGTCGGGGGCGTCACTGTGGTGCATGCGGCGAGTGTCCTTCGGTCGGGCGGGCGGTCGGGCCGGTAGTGGGGCCGCGTGTCATCAGTACCATGCCAAAATGCGCGGCGCGGGGCGAGCGTTTAGTATTCGGAATGGCGTCGAGAAACACCAGCTAGAGCCTGCCCGAAGTGGACGACGAGGTGCGCTCCTCGCTCCGACGCGGCAGTTGTGATGCCGGTGACGAGTCGGGCGCCGCGGAGAAGACCCATGGTGTTGTTGCTCACGGAAGCCGAGGTCGGCTCGCTGCTCCCCATGTCGGCGGCGCTCGACGCCGTCGAGGAGTCGTTTCGCGCGCTGGGCGCCGGCGAGGCGCAGAACCAGCCCCGACGACGCGCTCGCGTGCGCGGTGGGATGTTGCACAACCTGTCCGCGAGCCTCCCGAGCCGCCGGGCGCTCGGCATCAAGGCGTACGCGACGGTGCGCGGGCGGGCGAACTTCCTGGTCGTCCTCTGGGACAGCCAGACCGGCGATGCGAAGGCGTTCATCGAGGCGGATCGGCTCGGGCAGATCCGCACCGGCGCCGCGAGCGGCGTGGCGTCCAAGTACCTCGCGCGGCCGGGGGCGGACGTGCTGGGGATGATCGGGACCGGGTGGCAGGCCCGCGCCCAGGTCGAGGCCATCTGCGCCGCCCTGCCGATCCGGCAGGTGCGGGTGTTCGGTCGCGACGTCGACCGCCGCCGCGAGTTCAGCGACAGCATGGCGACGGTCACCGGCGTCGAGGTGGTGCCGGTCGAGTCGGCCGAGGCGGCGGTGCGCGGGGCATCCGTCGTGGCGACCATGACGAGCTCGGCGACGCCGGTATTGCTGGGCGAATGGCTCGAGCCGGGCGTCCACGTGAACGCGGCCGGCTCGAATGCCATAGATCGGCAGGAGCTCGACGCGGAGGCGCTGCGGCGGGCCGACCTGGTGTTCGCCGACCAGCTCGAAGGGGCGCGCCTGGAGTCCGGTGACCTGGCCGCCGCCATCGGGGCCGGCGCGATCGGCTGGGAGCAGGTGGTCGAGTTCGGCGAAGTGGTGGCCGGCTCGCGCACCGGACGGACATCCGACGATCAGGTTACCATATTCGAGTCGCAGGGACTGGCGGTGCAGGACGTCGCGGCTGCCGCCTACGTCTACGAGCAGGCCCGCGCGCAGGGCATCGGCCGCGAGATCGAGTTCTTGACTGGGCTGGCGCACTGATCGTGGCCGAGTGAGCGCAAGACAGCACCGCCGAGACGTTGAGGTGGCTCCGCCTCCGAATCTGTCATCCCGAGTGAGCGCGAGCTTGCGAGGGATGGCAGGATGGGGCCGCGCTACTGCTTGGGCGGGATGCGCAGCACGGTGCCGATGCGGACGGCGTCCGGATTCTCTCCGATGACCTGGCGATTCGCGTCGTAGATGCGGCGCCACTCATTCGGATCTCCGTAGAAGCGGCTCGCCACCGTCGCGAGTGTGTCGCCCTCGGCGATCGTGTACGACTCGCCGCCCCCGGCGACCGGTGACGGGCTCGGCGACGGAGATGGCGACGGAACGATCGAGGATGGCGGAAGGCTGGCGCCGGATGCCGGCGACGGGCTCGGTGAGGGCGCCGCCGCCGGAGTGGGCGCGGCTCCGCCGCCGACCCAGCCGCACGCCATGACGAGCACCACGCCCACCAGCACGCCCTGAATCGCCCAGTGGCGTCGTCGGCGGTTGTCCGGCGCCGAACCGAACCACGTTCGAGCGGCGGTTCGCGCTCGGTCAATCTGGGATCGGAGCGTTCGCGAAACCCTCGTCATCGTGCGCTCACCATACGCCGTCTCCCGGTGTCGTGGAAACTCGCCACAGAAGATTGATGCTCTATCGTGACGCTGGGCGGCCAGTATAATGGCGCCATGGCCGATGTGAGACCGTTTCGGGGCATCCATTTCGACCGCGGCGTCGTCGGCGACCTCGGCGCCGTGCTCGCGCCGCCGTACGACGTCATCGACGCGGCCGGCGAGCGGTCGTTGCTCGATCGGCACCCGAACAACGTCGTGCGTATCGAGCTGACGACCGTGTCGGTCGGCGGGGGGCCGGCGGGGCGCTACGCCGAGGCCGCCGCCACCCTCGCTGAGTGGCGGTCGACCGGCATCCTCGTTCACGACGACGCGCCGGTGTTCTACCTCCACGAGGCCAATTTCGCGTTGGGCTCCGAGTCGCGCACGCGGCGCGAGCTGTTCGCTGCCGTCAGGCTGGAGCCGTGGGATCGCGGCGTCGTGCTCCCGCACGAGCACACGTTCGACCGTCCGAAGGCCGACCGGCTGCGATTGCTCGAAGCCACCGAGACAAATCTGAGCCCGGTCCTGTCGTTCTTCCGGCGCGAGCCCGCCGACGATGACGCGGTCGAATCGGCCTGGCGCTGGGCTGATTCAGCAGCAACGATCGGCGAAGGCACCGACGCCGAGGGCGTGCGCCATCGATTGTGGGCGCTGCCGGCGGGCGGCCTCGCGAGCGCGCTCACCGCGTTCTTCGCCGACCGTCCGCTGTTCATTGCCGACGGGCACCATCGCTACGAGACGGCGCTTGGCTACCTTGACGCGAAGTTGGAGCGGGCCGGTGGCCACCTGGCGGAGGACGATCCCGCGCGCTTCGTGTTGATGAGCCTGATCGCCGAGGACGACCGCGGACTGGCGATCTTGCCGCTCCACCGTCTGCTGCGGCACGTGCCGAACGTCGAGCACGCGTCGCTGCTCGGTCGGCTGCGGACGGACTTCCAGCTCGATGCCGAGGAGCAGCCCGGCCCAATCTCGTTGTCACGCGTGACCGATCTGCTCGCGGAGCACGGGCGGGATGGACAGGCGCTCTACTTGTACGCCCCGCGCGCCGGGGTGAATGTCCTGCTGCGACGGTCGAGTGCGGCCCCTCTGCCGGCAGCCATCTCGCCCGACCGGGACGAAAGCTGGCGCCGTCTCGATGTCGTGCTCGCGGATGCGGCGATCGTCCGACCGATCCTTGGCGCGCATGGGGCAGACCCCGAAGACGCATTGGAGTACGCGCGCGACGCGGCCGACGCGATTGCTCGGGTCGATGCGGGCGACTTCGACCTGGCACTGCTGGTCAACCCGACCCGAGTCGATCAGATCGCGGCGGTCGCGCTGGCCGGCGAGCGGATGCCCGAGAAATCGACCTACTTCTACCCGAAGGCGCCGACCGGGCTCGTGTTCCGCTCGGTGTCCGAGTCGTAGCCAGTCCGAGCCATTCGGTTTCCAAATTGTACGGCACGAGAGCATGTAACGACCGGCATGGCGGCGCCAGTCGGGCGGCAGGGTCGGGGGCCGGCACGCTTTCTGCAAGTGCGCCGGGCCAGTCGCCGCTAGGGGCGCACCGGAGTAGGCGATGGTTCGCCGATTGGTCCTGACCGCTCTCACGCTCCTGATGCTGGTGACGCCCGCGCCTGCCACCGCGACGCCCGCGAACGGCTCCGAGCCACTCGCCATGGGTGTGACCGATGCGGGCGTGCGGCGAATGCAGCCCCCCTTGATGCCGCATGAGCTGCGGCTGCGTGTTGCGGGGCGTCTGCGGACCGTGACGCTCTGGCTGGCGGAAGGTTTTGCGGTCAACGTCTTCGCGGACGGGATCGATTCGGCCAGGATGCTCGCCGAGAGCCCGACCGGCGAGTTCGTCGTGACGACCGGCTGGGACGGCAAGGTGCTCAAGCTCACAGACAAGGACCGTGATGGTCGGGCGGACGATGTCGTGCCGATCATGTTCGGCCTCCAGGTGCCGCATGGAGTGGTGTTCGCCGGCGACGAGATGTTGGTGGCCGAAACCCATCGGGTGCTGCGCCTGCCCCACTGGTGGGATGGCGCGAGCGCGCGCCCAATCATCGAGCTGGACGGTGGCGGGCACCATGCGACCCGGTCGCTCGCCGTGGGATCCGATGGCGCCCTCTACGTGTCGACCGGCTCGACCTGCGACGTGTGCGTCGAGGCAGACGCTCGGCGCGCGGCGGTCTGGCGCTACACGCTCGACGGCGGGGATGGGGCACCGTTCGCGCGCGGGCTTCGCAATGCCGTCGGGCTCGCCCTCGATCCGGCGAGCGGACACCTGTGGGCGACCGACAACGAGCGGAACGCGCTGGGGGACGAGATCCCGCCGGACGAGGTGAACGTCCTGCGAGCGGGAGGCGATTTCGGCTGGCCCGCCTGCTGGGGCCGTCAGGAAGTCAACCCGGAGCTCGGGTCGGTTGAGGGTTGCGCAGCGACCGAGGCGCCCGCCCTCGAGCTGCCGGCGCACTCGGCGCCGCTCGGCCTGGATTTCGTGCGCGGCGACACCTTCCCGCCCCCGTACCAAGGCGGCCTACTTATTGCCCTGCACGGCTCTGCACAGCGCAGCGAAGCCGTCGGCTACTCGGTCGTGTTCGTGCCGGTCGTGGATGGAAAGCCCCAGGCCGCGCAAGAGTTCATGCGCGGCTGGCTCGTGGGCGACGACTCGTGGGGTCGCCCGGTGGCCCCGTTCTTCGGGCGCGATGGGAGCCTCTACCTGACCGACGACAAGGCCGGCGCAATCTACCGCGTCACCGCCCTGCCGACCCGCGTGGCCGCCGGGAGCTAACGTTTGCATCTCAGCGCGGTAATGCTCGCATTGTCGCCCCTAACCTTGGAACTTTTCACGGCCATCCGACGTTATAAGGCTACGAGGAAGCATGCTCAGAGGCACGGCTGATGTGCCCGAAACCGCGCTAGGGGAGAGGCGCTCGAGTCACAAGTCCCCCGCACCGATGCGTGTCGGTGCTGAAGGAGCCTAGTCACCATGCTGGCGACCGAGGTGGTTGTCACTACGGAAGCTCCCGCCGAGCGAGAGACCGAGTCGTTCGGCGAAGCCCTTCCTCAATATCTCCAAGAGATCGGCCGCGTGCCGCTGCTCACCGGCCCGGCCGAAGTCGAGCTCGCGATGGCCATCGAAGCCGCCGGCGAGGCGTCCGCGCGGCTCGCGAGCGCTGAGATGCTGTCACCCGAGGAACGCGAGTCGCTCGCCGACGTCGTGGACCTCGGCAACGTGGCGCGCCGCCGGCTCGTGGAATCGAACCTTCGCCTCGTGGTGAGCGTCGCGCGGCGTTACATGAATCGCGGCATCGCGTTGGGCGACCTGATCCAAGATGGCAACATCGGGCTGATGCGCGCCGTCGAGAAGTTCGACTACCGACGCGGCTTCAAATTCAGCACCTACGCCACGTGGTGGATTCGGCAGGCAGTCAGCCGCGCGCTCGCCGACCACGGCCGCACGATCCGCGTGCCGGTCCACATGGTCGAGACGATCAACAAGTACGTCCGGATGTCGAGCCTGCTCCAGCAGCAGCTCGGGCGGGAGGCGACGGTCGATGAGATCGCCGTCGCGCTCGAGGTGACGGCCGAGCGAGTTCGCGAGATCATCCGCATCCTGCCGCAGCCGATCTCGCTCGAAAATCCGGTTGGCGACGAGCACGACGCGACCCTGGCGGACTTCGTCGAGGACGAGAACGCCGTCGACATGGACGAGGCCGCGTCGCGCGCGGTGCTCCGGATGCAGGTCGAGTCGGTGCTCAACACCCTCACGCCGCGCGAGCGCCGGGTCGTCGAGCTGCGCTTCGGGCTGGAGGGTGATCGCCTCTACACGCTCTCCGAGATCGGGGCCGAGCTCGGTGTGACCCGCGAGCGCATCCGCCAGATCGAGACCAAGGCGCTGCGCAAGCTCCGCCACCCGAGCCGGTCGCGCCAGCTGCTGGACTTCTTGGAGTCGTAGGGACGGACCTCCCCCGCCTCCCCTCCCCGTTTCGGAAAGGGGAGGCGGGGGAAGGGCTGCCCGTCAGTCGGCGCGCTGGTAGACGCGGAAGTTGCCGTACTCGCCCGTCTGTCGATAGCGCGTGCCAAGGGTGACTTCGTAGGCCCACCGCGTCGATGGCTCGCTGACCTCGAGGACCAGGACGCGGATGTCGCGGCCGGCGTACGTGCCGTCGAAGACGCCGCCGCGCTCCTCCCAGACCACGTGATGCCACGATTCCTGATCGACGTAGTGCTGGTTGGACAGGTACCAGGCCACTTCTTTGGATGCGACGTACACCTCGTCGGCGGTCAGCACCTGCCCGAGCGCCTCGGCCGCCGCGTCCTGGCCGTAGCGGCCATAGTAGTAGGTCGTCGAGCCGATCCGGTCGCGCTGGGCGAGGTCGAGCGCGACCGACCAGCTGATCGCGAGCACGAGCAGCGCGACCGGGACGCCGGTGAGGCGGCCCCTGCTGGGGAGGCGCCGCATGCCGGCATTGGGAGTGTCATCGGGGCCGCGGTCCGAGCCTCCGTGACGGCCCGCGCCGCCGAGGAAGGGCCACGCGACGGCGAGGAGCGCACCGACCACGAGCGGGATGCCGACGAGCTGCCGGACCACGCCCGGCGTCCAGGCGATCGTCCACTCGTCGGCCATCGGCGGCACGAGCCACCACGTCAGGCCGGCGCACGTGATGAGCGTGGCGGCGATCTGGGCGAGGCTGGGCCGTCCCACCGCGCGGGCGACCAGGATGCCACACGCGGCGGCCCAGAGCGGCAGCAGCGAGGCGTGGTACTTCGGGAGGTTGCCGGCCAGCTTGGCGAAGTACACGAGGTAGATCGCCGCGCCGAGCACGACCAGCAGGTCGGCGGCACGCAGGCCGCGGCCGCGCAGCAGGCTCCAGAGGCGCAGCACGCCGGCGCCGACGAAGAGCAGGCAGAAGAACGGTCCGAGCCAGAGGACGTTCGGCGCGATGCCGTTGACGAAGGCGGCGACGCTAACCAGGCGGTCGCGTGAGCTCGCCGAGCTATCCCCTGCCTCACGTACGAGCACGTCGATCGTGTAGCCGATAGGCATGCCGGTGGCGCTGTAGATGCCGACCCAGGTGGCCAGGAATAACGCTGAACCGAACGCACCGACGGCCAGCGCGTCCAGCGCCCCGCGCACGCCCAGCCCCTGGAAGGCACGCGTGAAGACGAGGGCGGCCAGGAGGATCCACGGCGTCGTCAACTTCGTCCAGAGCAGCAGGGCGAAGAGTGCTCCCAGTCCGACGACCTGCTTCCAGTCCCAGCGGTCCGGCATGCGGATCGCGAGCCAGACGAATGCCGCGAGCAGGACGGTCAACACGGTGTTGTCGATGTCGAGCACCTGGGCCACCTGGACCGCCAGGGGATTCGTGAGCAGGATCGCCAGGGCGACCACGCCGGCCAACAGCGAGCGTGCGGTGCTCGCGCCTTCAAGGAGTACGGAGCGGCGGGCGATATCGAAGGCGATGCCGGCGGCCAGCAAGAGGCAGGCGACGCTGAGCGAGCGGGTGGCAACCTCGCCGTCTCCGAACAGCCGTATCCAGAGCCCGAGGGTGAACATGTACAGCGGCGGGTGCCAGATCGCCCACTGCTCGCGCTGCTCCACGAGATGCAGCAGGTAGCCCTGGTTGCCGAAGGGCAGGCCCGACTGCGCCACCGCCCGCCCGCCAAGTGCGAAGTTCACGTCGTCGTAGACGTACGGGCGCGCGAGCTGGGGGCCGATCAGCCACCAGAACCACCAGAGCAACCCGACGACGGCTGCGATGGCGAGCAGCGTCGCGCGCCGGGAGAGGGTCGGCTGAGCTGATGGGTAAGGCGTACGGTCGCCGGCGAAGGATGTCGCGCGGGCGCTCTCGGGGGCCGGCACATCGGCGGCAAGCAGGGCGGACTCCGGCGGGGCGGGCCTGTACTCGGGAATGGCAGTCACGGCGCTCCCGACAGATCGCGGCCGATCGCGAGCGCCCACGGCGCTCGCGACCGCGCGGCGATCTGCGCGATTTCGGTCGCGGGAGCGTAGCATACGCCTGAGTAGGGTGCGTCGAGCGTCATGCCTCGGGCGGGAGGGTTGGTAGCCGCGCCTCGGGCAGGGCTGGCCGTCGCCGCTGCCGCGCCGACACCCATGCGCTGGACGGCAGGAAGAAGCGCCACGGCCGCGCGGCCCACTCGCCGGCGTAGTCTACCCCGATCCGCGCCGACGCCTCGATCGGCTCGGCGAGCGGGGCGAGCGGCGGCGCGATCCAGAGGCCGCCGGCCGTGGTGGTCAGGTCGAGCCGATTGTGGCGGCGGTCGATGCCGAGGGCGCGGCAGAGACGGCCGGGGCCGTCGGTGCGCCCGAGCGCAGCGTCGTCGGGCTCCAGCGCGCGGATGAGGACCGCACCCGCAAGCTCCGTGTCGCGCGCGACGACGTTGAAGCAGTGGTGCATCCCGTAGATCAGGTAGACGTAGGCGTGACCGGGCGCGCCGTACATGACGTCCGCGCGCGCCGTTCGGCCCTTCGAGGCGTGCGACGCGAGGTCGTCGATGTCGACGTACGCCTCGGTCTCGACGATCCGCCCGCAGCGTCGCTGCCCGTCGACGTCATGCACGAGCTGGCAGCCGAGCAGGTCGCGCGCGACGTCGAGCGTGGGGCGGGCGTAGAACTCGCGGCCTAGTGGCACGGCTTCGTGGTCGAGGCGCGGTCGTCGATCGATCATCGTCGTGTCGCCATTCTCGCACTCCGGTGCATGCCGCTTGCACCGGCACCCTCGGGAGGGTCGGGAGGGGACGCCGCGCGCGTGTGCTACCATGAGGCGGCGATGACCGGCACGAGTGACCGCGCACTTACCTCGTCTCCGGGCCACGCCGCGCTCGGGCTCAGCGACGAGCACGCGGTGGCCTTGTATCGGCTCATGCTGCTCGCGCGGACAGTCGATGAGCGCCAGTGGATTCTCAATCGCCAGGGGCGCCAGGCGTTCGTGGTGTCCTGCCAGGGCCACGAAGCCGCCCAGGTCGGGAGCGTGGCGGCGCTCCGGCGCGGCCAGGACATCATCGTTCCTTATTACCGCGACATGGCCGCCGCCATCACGTTCGGCGCATCCGCGCTCGACTGCCTGCTCGAAGGCATGTCGAAGGGGAACGGGCCGTGGACCGGCGGCCGCATGATGCCCTCGCACTTCAGCTCACCGGAGCTCAAGATCATCACCGGCAGCAGCTCGGTCGGCTCGCACATTCCCCACGCGACCGGTGCGGCGCTGGCGGCCAAGTTGCGCGGCGAGGACACGGTCGCCGTCGCGTACTTCGGCGACGGCGCGGTGGCGGCGGGCAACTTCCACGAGGGCATCAGCTTCGCCGCCATCCATCGCCTGCCGGCCATCTTCGTCTGCGAGAACAACGGCCTCGCCATCTCGACGCGCCCGGACGCCGAGTCGCCGGTGGCGCGCGTCGCAGATCGCGCCTCCGCATACGGTATCCCCGGCGTTGAGGTCGATGGCACGGACGTGCTTGCTGTGTATGGGGTCATGCGCGAGGCCGTCGAACGCGCCCGGCGCGGGGACGGCCCGACACTGATCGACGCCCGCGTGGTACGCCTGACGGCGCATTCGAGCGACGATGACCACACCCGCTACCGCTCCCGCGACGAGCTCGCTGCCGTCGCCGCCCGCGACCCGATCCCGCGCTACGGCTGGTACCTGCGCGAGTACGGGCTGCTGGATGATGACAGCGAGCGGGAGATCAAGGCGTCGGTGGTGGCTGAGGTCGAGGCGGCGCTGGTTGAGGCGCTGGCCGCGCCGCCGCCGGACCCATCCACGGCGCTCGCCCACGTGTTCGTGGAGGCGCGCTGATGCCGGTCAAGACGCTGATCGAGGCGGTCACCGACGCGCTCGCTGAGGAGCTCGAGCGCGACCCGAGCGTGATCCTGCTCGGCGAGGACGTCGGCGCGCTGGGGGGCGTCTTTCGTGCGACCGCCGGCCTGCACGCACGCTTTGGCTCGGGCCGCGTCATCGACACGCCGATCGCGGAGCTCGGCATCGCCGGGGTGGCGATCGGCGCCGCGCTCAACGGCATGCGGCCAGTGGCCGAGATCCAGTTCGCGGACTACATCATGCCGGCCTACGACCAGATCGTGAACGAGGCCGCCAAGATCCGCTATCGCTCGAACGGCGCCTTCGGGTGCCCGATCGTCGTGCGCGCCCCGTTCGGGGCGGGCGTACACGGCGGGCTGTACCATTCGCAGAGCGTCGAGGCGCTGTTCTACCACGTGCCGGGCCTGAAGATCGTGATCCCCTCGACGCCGTATGACTGCAAGGGGCTGCTCAAGTCGGCCATCCGCGACCCCGACCCGGTCCTGTTCTTCGAGCACAAGCGGAGCTACCGCCGCTGGAAGGGTGAGGTGCCGGACGGCGACTACACCGTGCCGCTCTCGCTCGCGGAGGTGAAGCGGGAGGGGAAGGATGTCTCGGTCGTGACCTACGGCATCGGCGTCCACTACGCGCTCGAAGCCGCCGAGCTGCTCGACCACGAGGGCGTGACGGTGGAGGTCGTCGATCTAAGGACGATCGCGCCGATGGACATGGCGACGGTCGGGCGGTCGATCGCCAAGACGAACAAGGTGCTGATCGTCCACGAGGACAACAAGACGGGCGGGGTCGGCGCGGAGGTCGCGGCGACGCTCGCCGAGGAGTATTTCGAGCAGCTCGACGGGCCGATCCTGCGAGTCGCGGCGGCCGATGCCCACCTTCCCTACGCGCCGAGCTTAGAAGCTGCGATCATCCCCAACGTGGACGACGTGGTGGCGGCCCTCCGACGGCTCGCGGCCTACTGATCGTTTCGAGGAGCGTATGTCAACGTCAATCTCGATGCCCCAGCTCGGCGAGTCGGTCGCCGAAGGGACGATCGGCAAGTGGCTCAAGGCGCCCGGCGAGCGCGTCGAGCGCGACGAGCCGATCGTCGAGGTGATCACCGACAAGGTGAATGCCGAGATCCCGTCGCCGGTGGCCGGCGTCATGGAGCGGATCGTCGTGCCGGAAGGGCAGACCGTCGCGGTCGGCTCGGAGATCGCGGTCATTGGTGATGGCGCGTCCGTGACGGCATCGCCGCCGCACGATGGCCCGACTGCCACAACGGAAGCAGCGAGCGACGCCGCTTCCGGGCGCGGCGCGCGCACAGGAGCCCTCGAGAACGTGCCCTCCGAGTCCGCGAGCCCGGCGCTGGCTGCCGAGATCGCGTCGTCCGGCGTGGGCGTCCAGTCGGCCGTGTCGGCGCTGTCGCTCGTTCGGGA
>Ga0136611_10000972_pt1 | contig 19583 bp, 20 predicted proteins | sample AntDrymUQ2232306_2_FD_106645 | JGI IMG/M metagenome (GOLD analysis project Ga0136611, IMG submission 106645) | Polar desert sand microbial communities from Dry Valleys, Antarctica - metaG UQ223 (23.06) | ecosystem: Environmental > Terrestrial > Soil > Desert | place: Antarctica: Dry Valley...
ATCGCGGTCAACCAATGTTTGACAACCAAACGCCGTCAGAAATCTCGTTCGGAAAGTTTTCTGGACGATGAAGAAAACGCCGCCGAACGGTTTTTCGTCGCGCCGTCCCGTCTGATGCCGTCGAAAACGACCGAGCAGAACGAGCGTTTAAGTTTGGTTCGTCAGGCGGTCAACTCGCTGCCGGCGGATTTGCAGCAGGTGATCGTGATGAAGGAATTTGAAGAAATGACGTTTCAGGAGATTTCGGATGTTTTGGAATTGCCGTTAAGCACCGTGAAAAGCCGCGTTTATACCGCGCTCAAACAACTGAAAATGAAACTCGAAAGAACGCCGGTCGAAGTCGTTTGAAAATTAGTAAAGTTATGTCGAATAATCATAAAAACTCGTCCTGTCCTTTCGCCGAAACGGTTGTTTCGTATCTTTACGGCGAATCGAACCAAGTGGAAACGCATAAATTTCAAGCGCATTTGGAAAACTGTTCGCCTTGCACCGACGAATTGGAAAATTTCGGATTCGTGCGCGCGTCAATTTTGGAATGGCGCGATGAAGAGTTCTCTCAACTACCGACTCCGATGTTTGCGATGCCGAATTGTCAGTCGGATAAATCGCTTTCGGTCGTCTCCAATGTAGCCGAAAACCGCTCCTGGTTTGCCGAATTTAGCAAGCTGTTTGCATTTAATCGGGCGACGGCAATGGGAGCGTTTGGGATTGTAACCGTGTGTATCGGTTTGTTTTGGCTGGCTTTTAATTTCTCCGGCAAGAATAATGTGGCGGAAAATCCGAATGATAAAAACATCGCGCAAGTCGGCATTTCACCAACCGTCGAAATCACTAAAAAGCCGGAAGTAATAAATGACCCGGAAGAAAATAGTGAAAAATCTCCGCTCAAACCTTTAGAAGCTAAATCTAAAAGCGCAACCGCGCCGAGCAAAACGATTAGTAAAGTTTCCGGCAACGCGCCGAAAAACAAGGCAGACGATTCAATTCGCCAACCGGAAAACACCGGCAGCGGTGTCAAGAAGTTAACGTCCATCAAAAAACCGGCGATTCCAAACTTAGACGACGCGGAAGAGGAAGCGGACGAAACTATTCGTCTAGCTGATTTGTTTGCCGAACTCGACACTAAATAACGATGAGCAAGAAAATGAAAAAATTTAATTTACGATCTTTGATTTTCACGGCTTGGCTGCTGACGACGGTCTTCTTTTCGACCGTCAGCGCGCAGGAAGAACCGCTCTCAAATGATGCGCCGAAACAAAATCCTAATCAAGCGCGCCGCCCGAATCTACTGGCTGAACTGAATTTGTCGCCCGACCAAATCCAGCAAATCCGCCGCATCAACCGGGAGAAACAACCTTTGATTCGAGAGGCTCGGCAGCGTGTCAAAGAAGCAAACTCCAGTCTCGATAAAGCGATTTACGCCGATGTTGCCGATGAAACCGAAATTCAAAATCGTCTTAAAGAAGCGCAGACCGCCCAAGCCGAATTTCATAAAATCCGCTCACTAACCGAATACGCAGTGCGAAAAATTCTGAATCCCGACCAACTCATTAAATTCCGCGAAGTGCGCCGGAGATTTGCGGATCGAATAGACGGTTTTCAAAATCAACGGAATAATCGTCCGCTCGGCGCGCCCGGTCAAAAATTGATTAACCGCCAACGCAAAATGCGCCAGAGCAATTAAATTCATTTTGTCCAGTTCCCTCCTCCTTCGCCGACTTATTCGATAGGTCGGCTTTTTTTGTTTGTCGTTTTTCATTCTTTCGTTGTAACCTTTGAACATCTTATACGCGATGACCGGCGAATGAATTTAATCAAAAAATTTCTGTTTGAATTGCAGGAGATCACCAACCTCATTATTGCCGCGTTTTTCGGCATCTTCAAACGCCCGCGTTACCTCGGAGAAATCATCCGGCAGATGGATTTGATCGGGGTTGGCTCCCTGCCAGTGGTTTTGCTCACGGGATTTTTCACCGGCGGCGTTCTGATTTTGCAGACTTATCCGACTTTTGAGTATTACAGCATTCAGAATCAAGCCGGACGTTCGGTGGCGACTTCGCTGATTCGTGAACTCGGACCGGTTTTGACGGCTCTGATGGTTTCCGGGCGCATCGGATCGGCAATTTCCGCCGAACTCGGTTCGATGGTCGTTTCCCAACAGATTGACGCGATGCGCGCGCTCGGCACCGACCCGAATCGTAAATTGGTCGCGCCGCGCATTATCGCTCTGATTTTGATGCTGCCGCTTTTAACCGTCGCCGCCGACATCTTCGGCATCATCGGCGGCGGCTTGGTCGCATCCGGCGTTTTCAATCTCGATTCGGATGCCTACATTACCTCTGTCCGCTTCGGCATCACGACGCAGGACATTATCGGCGGCGTGATTAAACCTTTATTTTTCGGTTTGATTATTGGCAGCGTCGCCTGTCACAAAGGTTTAAGCACGACCGGCGGAACTGCCGGTGTCGGACGTTCAACAACGAATTCGGTGGTCCTCTCTTCAATTGTCGTGATTATTTTTGACTTCTTCCTCTCCAGAGCAATCAACACGATTTTCGATGTCAAATTAATTTAATCTTTATAATCGAAGAAAACAGTTTTGATGAAAAGTAACAGTTTTTGAAAATTATGCTCTCTACATCGCCGACACAAGAAGCGGTTTCGACCGAAGAATACATCGAAGAAGAACTTGCACCGACTGATTTAGAAGATGCGGTTGATAATGTCGAACGGGTCGTTCCGGCGATTGAGTTCCGGGATGTCCATCTTTCATTTGAAGACAAAAAAATCTTAAACGGCATCAGTTTTATCGTCCGGCGGGGGGAGACGAAAATTATTTTGGGCAGAAGCGGCGGCGGCAAATCCACGACGATTCGTCTTATATTAGGTTTGCTCAAACCCGATTCGGGTCAGATTTTGATTGACGGCGAAGACATCACTAATTACAGCGAGATCGAGATGATGAAAGTGCGCGCGAAAATCGGGATGGTTTTCCAGGAAGGCGCGCTGTTTGATTCGCTTTCGGTTTATGATAACGTAGCTTATCGCCTGCACGAACAAGGGATTGGAGAAGAAGAAGTCGAGCGCGAAGTGCGCCGAATGCTGAAATTCGTTGACCTTGAAGACGCAATTGACAAAATGCCTTCGGAGCTTTCGGGCGGAATGCGGCGGCGCGTCGGCATCGCCCGCGCACTGGTCGGCGACCCGCAAATCGTGATGTTCGACGAGCCGACTGCCGGACTCGATCCGCCGACCGCGCGAACGATTTGCGAACTCGCCATCAAATTGCGAGATTTGGAAGACGTTTCTTCAATCTTCGTGACGCACGAGATGAAAAATCTCGAATATCTTTCGTCCGAGTATGCCGTCGTTGACGAAAATGGCGAAGTCGTTTTTGAACTCGAAGGCGAAAAACTTTGTCTGATAAATACGGAAATCGTGATGCTCCGAGATGGCAAAATAATTTTCACCGGCAAAGACGAAGAATTTAAGCAAACCAAAGACCCGTATATTTTGAAATTTGTGCGCGGAAAATGAATTAAAATGGAAAACGGAAAACGGAAAATATAAGAGAATGCCTTAATTTTACATTTTTCGTTTTCCATTTTCCATTATCTTAACTTATGCCCCCAACTCAGAAAATAGGATTCAGTCAATTGCGCGTCGGTATTTTTGTGCTTTTCGGACTCGCGGTGCTGGCATTTTTGATTATCAATTCAACCGGCAATTTCAATCCGTTCGAGAAAAAGCTGCGGCTCAAAGCGCATTTCGCCGCCGCTGACGGATTGCGCGAAGCGGCGGAAGTTCAACTCGCCGGGGTCAATATCGGCAAGGTCGAAAAAGTTAATCTGCTGCCGCCCGACAGCCCGAACGATGCCAAGGTCGAAGCCGTTTTAGTCGTCAGCGAAAATTTCGACGGCAGACCGATCACCGACCGCATCCGCACCGATTCGACCGCCCAACTCGTCGCCGTCTCGCTGCTCGCTAATGATAAAATGATCAACATCACGCCCGGCACGAACAACGCGGCGGCGGTGGCGGAAAACGCCGTGCTGAATTCGACCGCTTCGATGTCAATTACCAAACTGACCGAAACCGGCAATCAGCTTTTAGAACAAATCAACAAACTGGCGATTCCGACCAACGAAATTTTGGGCAAAGCCAATCGCGGCGAAGGCACTTTGGGGAAAATCATTAACGACGAATCTTTATATAACAATCTCGATGCCACCGTCGGCGAAACGAAACTGACGTTAGCGAAACTGCAAAACACGATTGACCGCATCAATCGCGGCGAAGGCAGCGCGGGTAAGCTCTTAAACGACCCGGAACTTTACGACAATCTGAACCGCAGCGTGCAGCAACTCGAAGCCATTTCCAAAGATTTACGCGCCGGGAAAGGCACTGCGGGCAAACTTCTTACCGACGACGCGCTCTATAATGATGCCCGCGCCGCCATCGGTGAACTGCGCGTTTCGGCGGGAAAAATCAACTCTATCACCGATGATCTAAGCGAGGGCAAAGGAACCATCGGCAAATTATTAAAAGACGAACAGCTTTACAACGACGCGCGGACAGCCATTTCTCGATTGAATTCGACCACTGAAAAATTTGATTTAATTCTCAGCGACGCGCGTAATGGCAAAGGCACCGTCGGCAAGCTCCTGACCGACGAGACGCTCTACAATAATTTGAATCAAACCGCCTCGAATGTTAATCAGCTTTCATCGGAAGGAACCAAATTGATTTACGATTTCCGCCAGAATCCGAAAAAATATCTGACCGTTCAATTCAAACTTTTTTAAGTAAGCATCTGTGAAGAAGCCGCAGGATCAGTTGCGAACTTACATTTGAAGGTGATTCTCTGCGGCAATAAACTAGATGTTATCGGAAATAAGCTGAAGGCGAACGATTATTCATTATTGATAGGACTTACGCAGTTGAAAAGATATTTGATAAAAATAAAGAATGAATCCGCCAAAAGTAACCGAGGAAGATTACATCAACTTTATCATCGCCACGCCGCGCGACGTGACTGCCACCGAAGCCGAGCGCGTCCAGCCGGAGAGTAGAAACGCTCCCAGCCACGACGCTTTTACTCGTCTTCTGTCGCGCCTTGAACCTGATGCCGAGACGCTTTGGGAGGAGGCGAAAACGCAGATTGATTTGGGAAGCGGCATTCTGGTGCTGGATGATTCGACGCTTGAGAAACCGTATTCGGAGAGAAATGCCCTCGTTTATCGCCATTGGTCGGGTAAGCAAAAAGAAGTCGTGGGTGGAATTAATTTGATTACTTTGCTGTGGACTGACGGCATCCGGGTTGTTCCGATAGATTATCGCGTGTTTGATAAAGACCGCGACGGGAAAACGAAAAACGACCATTTTGCCGAAATGCTGCTTGAGGCTTTCGAGCGCGGTTTTAACCCGCAGTTTGTTTGTTTCGACAGTTGGTATTCGTCGGTCGAGAATTTGAAACTGATTCGCGCACTTGGCTGGCATTTTTTGACCCGCCTGAAATCGAATCGGCAGATCAGAGTCAGGCAAGGCTCTTTGCAAGCCGTTTCGCTCGCCGGACTGTGCGGCGGCGATGGGACGCTTCTGTGGCTCAAAGGTTTCGGAGAAATCAAAGTGTTTCGGGTTCGCGTCACAGACGACGCATCGGAATACTGGGCGACGAGCCTCTCGCAGATGACCGAAACTGAACGGGAAACGCAAGCCAAAGCTGCGTGGCGGATTGAAATGTATCATCGCGCTCTGAAACAACAGTATTTGATTGAACGCGCCCAATGTCGTCGGTTGCGTCCGGTGCTGAATCACATCGGACTTTGTATTAGGGCATTTGTGCGATTGGAAAGTCATTGTTATCGAGAAAGAATCAGTTGGATTCAGGCAAAAACAAGTATTATTCGAGATGCCGTCAGAGCCTATTTGGCGAATCCGCGTTATTTGCTCCTGCCAACTGCGTAAGTCCTAATTGATTATTTCCTCGGAATAACAGTGAATAATCAACAGTCAATAATGAATAATGCGAGTCGTCATCACCACCTCTCCTTATTTCCGATAATGTCCACTGAAAAGATGAAAATCTGCATTTCGATACTGACAATTTTCTTTTTTATTTCCTGTTCCGGCAAACCGCCCACCGATAACGCCAAAGCCGCCAATATCAAAGCCAATAATGAAGAAACAGCTTTGACCAATGAGGTTTCGGCAATCACCCGCACTGCTCAAAAACTTGAAAAGCAGGGCAGAGGTTTGGAGATTTACCGAAATTCAAAAAAAGTCGAAGCCCTGCGCGAATGCCGGATAATCGCCGAAGGTAATCGGAAAGAGATCAGCGATTTGGAAGTCAGAATTCAGAAACTTGCCGATAATTATAAATCTCAACTCGCGCCGCTCATTCCCGATCTGAATGAGTGCGGAGCCTGTTCTCCAAAGGCAATGGATGGCTGTGTGAAAGCCAGAGCTTCAATCAACAAAGCGATCAAGGAAATTTACCCGCAATAATTTTGAAAAAAAGCACTGACAAAAGATTGTCAGTGCTTTTTTCTCGCGCTTCAAATTCTCGTGTTTTATTAGAAGAATCTTATTGTGTAAGAGCCGCGCACGCCGCGTCCGGCTTCCGGCAGTAAATCTTTGATAAAATTGACGTGGTTGCGATAAAGTTTATCGTTCAGATTCTGTCCGCCGAACGTGAATAGGTGCGCGTAACGGTCGGTCGAAAAAATGTATGAAGCGTTAAGATTGAACAAGCCGTAACCGGCAGTCGGCGTTTCCAACCGGAAAACGTCGTTTGTGCTTTTACGTGAAACGAATACGGCTTCGGGACGGACGCTCAAACCTTTGTAGCGAAAATCAACTCCGAAACGCGCCCGCGCCGGTGTGATGCGCGGCAAAGGCGTGTTTGCTGAGTCGCGGAGCCGCGCGCTGACGACATCGCCGATAAAATACGCTCCGAGATATTTGGTGATGTCCGCGTCAACCGTTACGTCCGCGCCGACAAAGCGGCTGTCGTTTTGCAAATAAGCCGACACCGGAAGATTGTCTTCGACATCAATGTTGCCGTCGCCATCCTCATCCTGCGGCGCGAGATAGACGAAGTCTTTGATGCCGTAATAAAAGAAACTGCCGTTGATGCGAACGCGCCGCAAGTTTTGCCGCAAGCTCAGTTCGATGCCGTTCGAGCGTTCGCGTTTTAAGTTCCGGTCGCCGATCTCAAACGTCACCGTGCCGATGTGCGCTCCGAAATTATAAAGTTCTTCGAGAGCCGGTGCGCGATATGAACTATTAAAATTGGCAACGAACGCCGCGCCTTCCCAGAGACGGAAACGCGCCCCGATGGCACCGGAGAATCCGGTGAAATCGCGTTCCTGGTAAACCGGATTGGTCGGACGATAGCGATTCGATTCGACGCGCCCGCCGAATTGCAGAGCCACGCGGTCGAAGTTGAATTCTTCGAGAGCGAAAACCGAAAAATTATTCTGGCGGACTCTGCCCTCAACCAGCGATTCCGCGCCTTCGGTCAGATAACTGCGTCGGTAGCCTTCAAAACCGAAACGCCCCGTCAAATTTTTATAATTCGCCTGCTGAAAAACGCCGCGATAAGTAAAAGTGTCGTTGAGAAAGGTTGTTGCCACTGCGTCAATGCCATCGGCAGTCTCGATTTCTTCGTGCTGATAATCGGTGAAATCAACATAGAAATCGGCTTGCGGAATCGGACTGTTAAAATTGCGGAAACCGCCGCTGACGCGATAATTGTTGCGCCGCATCCGAATGTCAATCTGCTCTTCCGGGACTTCCGGCAATTGATTGGCGAATTGGTCGCGGATGGCGAAAATGTCATACTGGCAAGGCTCGCCGCCTGCTTCTTCTTCCGCTTCGCACGGTTCGCCGCCCGGCGTGGTGATTAAAACTCCTTCTTCAAACAGCGGCGCATATGGAATGCCGTAACGACGGCGGTCGAGATTGAAACTGCCTTTGACGTAACTTTTTTCGCCGAAATACCCGAAGCTAGTCGCGCCGCCGTAGGAACGCGCCGCTGAATTCGGGATTCTGCCGAGCGGCGTACGAAAATCGCCTTCGTTGATAAAATTGCCGCTGCCCGTAAATAAAAATCGTTTGTAGCCGTATTCGATACCGCCGGAAGTTCCGCCTTGTCGGTTGACGCTGCCCGCCAGTCCGGTAAAATAACCGCGAATTCCCGGATGCGCGTCGTTCTCGTCGCCCGATACGGCGTTGACCACGCCGCCGATGGCGTTCGAGCCGTAAAGCAGAGTCGCCGGACCTTTGATGACTTCGAGGCGTTCGAGATTCAGCGTGTCAACCGGTTCGCCGTGGTCGCCTGATTGCGAGCCGACCGAGCCGTTGCGGATACCGTCCTGCAAAACCAGCACGCGGTCGCCTTCAAATCCGCGAATCGAAGGGCGTGACGAGCCGGGACCGAATGAGCGTTTGCTGACACCGGCTTCCCTTTCTAAGACTTCGCCGATTGCCGTGTTCGCCTGTTCCCGAATCCGCGTCGAGCCGACCGAGTTAACCGATTGGAACGACTCGAAAACCGATTCTTCCGCTCCGGTTGCCGTCACCGTCACTTCTTCGCGCAGAGCCGTTAAGCTCAAACTGAAATCAACGGCGGCAGTCGCGCCTCCCAACAAAACGACGGTCTGCGCGCGGTCGGAAAACCTTCGATGTGCGTCACCAGCGTGTATCTGCCCGGCGGGATGTTGGTAAATTCATACACGCCGTTCTCGCCGGTCTCGATGCTGCGCCGTAGTTGCGTGATTTCCACCGAAACGCCGCCGATGGGTATTTGGTTGACATCGGTCGTAATCGTGCCGCGAATCGTCCCGCTCGTTTGACCGAACGCCGGAAGCGGCACACACAAAAGAGCGAACGCCAGCAACGTAAATAGTTTGATATTTTTGAATTTCATAAAATCTAATTAATTACGATAAATTTAAATTTAGTGCGAATTAACATTTAAGTCTAAAGGAAGCGTGGCAATTAAAGAGAGCGATTTTTATTGAAAACTATTCTTTTGAGAACGAACGGTTTGTTTTCGCCAACCAACGGTTTTCGTTAATTTTCAAGTGGCGGGCGTGGCGGGCGATCAAAAACATTGCGTCCCGCTAAATAACAAACGGTTCGCTTATTCGAGCGTGTCAGATTAGAAATGTTCCGATTAGAATTTAGGTTGAGCAGTTAAAGTGATGTTGAGCAGTGACGCGATCAAAGTCGCGTCAAGGTCGGAGACGATCAGAGAAATTTTCAGATTGGCGATTAATAGTGAGCGATTGCGCCGCCGCTTCGTCTAAATACCAAAATACTTTGCCATCCGGCGGATTGACGATTTGTGCCGGGTAAGTTTCGGGTTGCTCGTCGCCTTCCAAAACTTCGCGCAAAGCGGCGGCTTTATCCGCGCCGGCTACTTGGAAAATGATGTTCGCGGCGCGATTCAAAATCGGCGGCGTAAGCGTCAAACGAAAAGTATCGAATTTTTCGACGAACGGCGCGGCGACGAGTTTATCCGTTTCGCGTAAAACTTCGGTATTCGGAAATAGCGAAGCCGTGTGTCCGTCCGCGCCCATTCCGAGCAGAATCAAATCAAAATGCGGGTAAGTGCCGGGCGGCTGGTTAAAAAACAGTCGCAAAAAATTTTCATAATCTGCCGCTGCCGTTTCCGCGTCCAATTCGCTTTTAAAGCGATGAATACGCGCCTGCGAAATACCCAAAGGTTTGAGCAAATTTTCATTCGCCATCCGGTAATTGCTATCAATCGCGTCGGGCGCGACACACCGTTCGTCGCCCCAGAAAAAGTTGATTTTTTGCCATTCGACGGCGGCGCGATACGGTTCGTTTTCTTCAGCCAGCAATTCGTATAATTTTTGCGGAGTCGAACCGCCGGAGAGCGCGACCGTGAACGAATATCCGGCGTTGCCGTTGGCACCCGCCAGTTCAACGAATTTTCTCGCCGCCGCCCGGCTCAACTCTTCGAGATTGCTTGAAACTATAATTTCACGGGTTTTCATTCGTTAAAAATTTATTGATTTTCCAGTTCGTAAAAAGCGAAATGCGCCGCGCCGAGCAGAGCGGTTTTGTCGTTCAAAACGACGCGCACCGGAATTTTTTCCATCAATGCGCGCATTCGCCCTTTGGCAACGAAAGATTCGAGAAAAACCGGCTCCTGCAGTTTCGGCAAAATCTTCGGCGCGATGCCGCCGCCGAGGAAAACGCCGCCCGTCGCCAGCATTTTTAACGCCAGATTGCCGGCTTCCGCGCCGTAAATTGATGCGAACATTTCCAGCGCGTGTTCGCAAATCACGGCTTTTCCGGTAATTCCATTTTTTGAAATAATCGCCGCCGCGTCGTCGCTATCGGCGATTTCTTCCGCCAGCCAGATGGGTTCTTCCGCTCGTTTCGTATCGCGTAAAAATTGGTAAATGTTACGCAAACCTTGTCCCGACACGACGCGCTCGACGCTGACGCGCCCGAATTTCACCATCAGAAAACGCAGCAGTTCAATTTCCAAATCGCTGCGCGGCGCAAAATCGGCGTGTCCGCCTTCGCTGGCAAACGGGCGCAATTTGCCGTTCATTCCTTCTTCAAAATGCAGACCGGCTTCGCCGAGTCCGGTTCCGGCGGAAATTATCGCGGCGTTGCCCGTCGGGTTCGGATTTCCCTCATTCAAAACGGCGTAATCGGCTTTTCCGAGTTCGCTCAAACCGTAGGCGTTGGCTTCAAGGTCGTTTATCAAACCGACTTTTCCACCGCCGTTGAGAAGATTTTTTATCGCCCGCACGTCAATCGTCCACGGCAGATTCGCCAGCTTGATAACTTCACCCGCGACCGGACCCGCAACACCGAAACAAGCCCGTTCAATATCCGCAGCTTTGCCGCTTAAAAACTTCTCAACAATCTGGTCTAAGTCCGAAAATGCCGCGCTCGCAAATTTCTCCTCCGCAACTGCGCGAAAGCCCTGTTCGGTTTGTTCGCACAAAGCCAGCCGCGTATTCGTCCCGCCGATGTCGCCCGCTAAGATCATTTTTATAGTCAGCAGTAAGCAGTTTTTTTCAATTTTCGCGCTGCAATTTTTTATTTAATCTTTAACAATTTCGCCGATTTGTGCCAAACCTTTCTGCACGTCCGCACCCAGGTGAAGGCGCAAAGCGCGACGATTGCGCTCTGCCAAAACTTCAAAATCGCCACGCGCCTGTGCCGCTTTGACCGTCCCGAACGAGTATTTCTGATTCGGCACGGCTAAATCTTCCGCGTCGTCGCAAGTGATTTGCAAAAATACGCCATTGTTCGCGCCGCCCTTATAGCCTTGTCCGGTCGAATGCAGAAAACGCGGTCCGAAACCGAGACAAGTTGCGACTCGAAAATTTTCCAAAATCGAATGACGAATCTCTTGCAGTGAATTTTGGTTTTCGTCGTTCATTTCAACGTAAGCCAAAAGCCCGAAGTAATCGTCTTTCTCGATTCTGCCCAAATGCGCGACAAGATAATTTTTAAGCGTTTTCTCATCGCCGACCGCTTCGTTTAATTCTGCCGCGTTGCGCTCGTCGGTGAAAAGTTTTATTCCGTCAGCTTCAAAAATCGGTTTTTCATCAGGCAAAGTTCCCGTTTCCTCATATTCCGAAGTCAGCTTTTTCGTTACCGTTTTGCTCGCTTCAACGTCGGGCTGATCGAACGGATTGATTTCCAAAATCGCCCCAACCACGGCAGTCGCAATTTCCCAGCGGAAAAACTCCTGCCCTAAATTTAGAGTTTCCGACAACACGATTCTGACAACCGGTTGACCGGCTTTTTCCAATCTTTCAACCGCTCCGTCGCGCTCGTCGTCGCCTGCAACTTTCAAATAAACAAACACTCGGTCGTCACCGTAATCGTCCGCGCCGATAATATCTTCGCGGTCAACCGGAATCAAACTTTTGCCTGCTTTGCCGGTTGATTCGGCAATCAACTGTTCGAGCCACGCGCCCAAATCGAAAATCTTCGGCGAAGTGATTATGGTTGTTTTGTCGCGCCTGAAATCGCGCCACGCCGTTCCGAGAATCGCGCCCAAAATCACGCCCGGATTTTCACTCTTGTTCTGTTTGCAAGCCGCAACCATTTCGTTTGTTCGTTCGAGAAAATTCGCAACGTCAACTCCCATCGCAGCGAGCGGCATCATTCCGAAATCCGACAGGGCGGAATATCGCCCGCCGATTTCCGGGTCGCCGAAAAAGATTCGTCGGAAATTCCTTTCTTCAGCGACCGTCTGCATTTTCGAGTTCGGGTCGGTGACGGCAACGAAACGACTGCCGACTTTGTCTGCGCCGATTGTCTGCGTTACGCGCTCGAAAAAGTAGGCTTGAAAAATGTTCGGCTCCAAGGTCGAACCCGATTTGCTGGAGACGAAAAACAAAGTCCGCGACAAATCAATTTTGGATTCGACCGCGCGGACTTGCGCCGGGTCGGTCGAATCCAAGATATGTAAATCGGGAAAGCCCGGCTGCTTGCCGAAAGTAAAACTTAAAACTTCCGGGCAGAGCGACGAGCCGCCCATTCCGAGAAGCAAAATGTGCGAAAAATCCTCCGCTTTGACTTCCGCCTGGAAATCGGCGAATTTTTGCCGGTCGCTCAGTTGCCGCTCGACAATATCGAGCCAGCCGAGCCATTTCGCTTCACCTGCGTTCGTCCACACGCCCGCGTCTTTCGCCCACAATTTTTCGACTTTGCCGTCTGCCAGCCAATCCTGCAACGTAGCTTCAACCGCTGTTTGTAAATCTTTCGGCAAGCTGAAGGTCTGTTTGTTCAACCTCATTTTTTATTTTCTCCAATCGCTTTTTCGACCGCTGCAATCATTTTGTCAAACGGTTCGACAAACAGGCGCACGGCATCAATCAATAGCTTATCGGTTGCCGCTTCGAGCGAAATTCCGGCTTTCTCTAAATTCTCTAAAGTTTTTCTCGCGCCTTCGACATTTTCCGTTAGACTTTCCCGCAATTTTCCGTGGTCGCGGAAAGCGTCCCAAGTAGCGGGCGGAATCGTGTTCACTGTATCTTTGCCGATCAGTTCTTCGATATACAGCACGTCGCTGTATCGCTCGTTTTTCGTTCCCGTCGAAGCCCACAAAACCCTTTGCGTCTGCGCTCCTTTTTCGCTTAATTTTTTCCAACGCTCGCCCGAAAAAATTTCTTCGTAAATTTGATACGCCATTTTCGCGTTGGCAATGGCGACTTTGCCGCGCAGATTTTCGAGCGTTTCTTTATCTTCGCCACTCGCGTCTTTCAATTTCTCTTCGATTTGCGAATCAATCAGCGAATCAATCCGGGAGACGAAAAAGCTGGCGACCGACGCGACATTGCTCAATTCTTTATTTTCCGCCGCCCGTTTTTCGAGTCCGGCGACAAACGCCTCGGCGACTTGTGCGTATGATTCCTGCGCGAAAAGCAGCGTCACATTGATATTTATTCCTTCGGAAATAAGCTGTTTGATTGTGTCAAAACCAACCGCCGTCGCGGGAACTTTGACCATCAAATTCGGGCGGTCAACGGCTTTCCACAGACGACGCGCTTCTTCGAGCGTCCCTTCGGAATTGTCGGCGAGCGCAGGCGAAACTTCCAAGGAAACGTAGCCGTCGCGTTTGTCGGTTCCATCGTAAACAACGCGCAGAGCGTCCGCCGCCGTTTGAATATCTTCAATCGCCAGCTTTTCGTAAAGCGAAACTGCACTCACTCCTTCTTCAAGCGCGAGTTTAGCAATCGAGTCTTTGTAATGTTCGCTGCCGATGGCTTTCTCGAAAATCGCCGGATTCGAGGTCATTCCCTTTAAGCCGTCTTCATCAATCAGCCTTTTCAGCTCGCCGCTCGTGAACAAATCGCGGCGAATGTAATCGAGCCACGGCGATTGCCCATATTCGGCAAGCCCTTTCAGCGAATTTTGTTGTGTTTTCGTCGTTGCGTCCATAGTTTTCTCCTTAATCTTTTGTCGAATATCTGCGTTTGAGCGCGTGAATCTTTTCCAGATGGCGAGCGTGTCGCTCTTCATTGGTAAATTCCGCCGTCAAAAATGCTTTCAATAACTTCTTTGCTAATTCTACGCTGATAACTCTCGCGCCCAAAACTCAAAACATTGATCACGTCGCGTTCCACTCGGCGCAAAGCCGCGACGCTTTTGCCGGAGAACCGGTCAAAATACGCCTGGCAATACAGCGGCGGCGGCTAGGCGGTTTCGCAAACTTGCCCGGCGGACACCAATCTGCAAACCGGCAAAGTCGCAGACGGCAAACCTTATTTGAATTACAACCCAAGCGTGGCTAAAAAATGTGACCCAAACATTCCCTACATCTTTGAATAAGGCTGGCGAATTGCTGACGGGTTACAAGTTAGACAGGACGAAAGATGTTTCGATGTTCTCCGTCGTCGCTCCCGAATACCACCAGTTAATCGTTCAGATGACCCAGCGGAAATTAAACGGCAAGTCACCGCGAACCGAATACGAAATCGAGATTATCACTGCCGACCGGCGGCGTTTGACGCTGGAAGTCAGCAGCCGAGTTCTGACCCAAGACTCGGTGCCAATAGGAGTTCAGGGTATCGCCCGCGACATCACCGAGCGCAAACGCGCCGAAGAACAACTGCTGCACGGCGCTTTTCACGACCAGTTGACCGGACTCGCCAACCGCGCTATTTGAAATTGGAAGTAACGGAAAGTCACATTTCGGAAACATAAGTCCCCCAGCGTTTCCAAATGTTTTGTGCGCGGACGGGATTCTTCGAGTCGTTTTTCTTCCGCGTTCATAAATTTATTCCTTATTCCGCTTGGATATTTTCGCGTCCGTGGCGCAAAGTTTTCGCCATCCAAATCAACTCTTTGAAAAATTTGTCGAGCCTTCCCGTTTGCGATTCGTCCGTTAATTTTCCCCTCTCATCAAACATCTCGCCGACGTTTGAAAAATTGCCGTCCCAGAAAATCGTGACCAATCCGAGTTCACGCAACACCGGCAGCAAATTTTCGATGACGCGCGTTCCGCCGAAGCCGCCCGCCGACACGCCGCACACGCCCGCCGCTTTGTGAACGTATTCCTTCAAATTCGTGTCAAGGGCGTGTTTTAAAATGCCCGGATAACCGTGATTATACTCGGGCGTGACAATGATTATCGCGTCGGCGCGGTTCATCTGCGCCGAAAAGTGCGCGTCTTTAATCGCTTCGCCCGCGTCGTCGGTCGGCAAATTCAAACCGCAAACGTCAATCAATTCGGTTTCCGCACCGCCGATCTTTTCGAGTTCGCGCAAAACAAAATCGGCGACGTGGCGGCTCATCCGCTCCTTACGCGGCGTTCCTAAAATTACCGGTATGTAAAGTGATTCGACCATTCTCAGTTTTTCTCCGTTAGGTTATTTATCTTTTATTTTCAGCCGGTTTTTATTGCTCTGTTTTATCAAATCCGGCTGACTTTTTCCCCGGAATTCTTTGACCATTTCATTTTGGATCAAATAAGGTTTGCCGTCCACAATCTTCCAAACTTCCGGGTCGGCTTCCATCACGTTTTTCAGCGATATTATCAAATTAAATTTCTGCGCGGTAGAGCCGTGAGGTATTAAAGATTTATTTGAGCGGATAAAATCAGGCGAGATATCGGAAGCGGAATTTGCCGCACAATTTCCCGAAAATTCATAAATTGCGACAAATAGAAATAGGTGTTGTGAATAAGTTCTTTATTCGCAACACCTATCATTTAGATATGGTGCCGAGGACGAGACTCGAACTCGTACGGCTTTCGCCACACGCCCCTCAAACGTGCGCGGCTACCAATTACGCCACCTCGGCTTAAAGCTGAAAAGCTAAAATTTTAGCTTTTCGTTGAATTTTCAAAATGGTTAACGGTTGGCGTTTGTCGCTGTATTGGCTGCCGTATTCGCGTTTGATGCCACATTTGCCGCCGTGTTCGCATTCGTCACAATGTTGCTGACTTCATTTGAATTTGTCATAACCGCGACATTTGACGGGAGATTGCTGATATTTGTCGAGACATTCGCATCGGTTGCTGCATTACTATTGGCGACATTAGCGTTGGCATCGGTCGCGGGCGTGGCTTCGGTGGGCGTGTCAGCGACGGTTTCCAAAACCGAGACACCGCCGTTCAGCGCGGGCATCGCCAACATCAGAGCAGACAGCATAAAAATAGTCGCTGCGGCAATCGTAATTTTTGACAAGATCGTCTGGGAACCGCGCGGCTGAAAAGCCGTGCTGGAAATGTTACTGGTGAACAGCGCACCCGCGTCGGTTTTCCCCGGCTGCAGTAAAACGCTGACGATTAACAAAACGCAAGAAACAAAAAATACCGTGTATAAAAAATAAACCACTATTATAACTTCCAATTAAATCTAAATGTAATTAACTATCTGCGCGAAAATTTCCGCTTCGAGACTTGCTCCGCCGACCAATGCGCCGTCAATGTCCGGCTGCTCCATCAAGCCCGCGATAATGTCCGGTTTGACCGAACCGCCGTAAAGAATTCTAATTGCTTCGGCAATCTCTGTAGTGTGCGCTTCGCCGACCGTTTGACGAATAAATCCGTGCATTTCTTGAGCCTGTTCAGGCGTGGCGACCTTCCCGGTGCCGATTGCCCAGACAGGCTCGTAAGCGATAATAATACGTTCCATATCGGCAACTGTCAAACCGTCCAACGCTCCCCGAAGCTGTGTTTTGACGACCGTTTCGGCATTGCCCGCTTCCCTCTCCGCCAGCATTTCGCCAACGCAGACAATTGCCGTCAACCTGAAAGATAAAGCCGCTTTGGTTTTTTTGTTCACCGATTCATCGGTTTCGCCGTAAAACTGCCGACGCTCGGAATGTCCGATAATGACGTGCGACGCGCCGATGTCTTTAATCATTTCCGCGCCGACTTCCCCCGTGTGCGCTCCGAATTTTGTTGTCGTCGAACAGTTCTGCGCCGCGATTTTGACGTTCGAGCCTTCCAACCGGTCGGCGATTGTTTTCAAATGAACAAAGACCGGCGCGATAATCACTTCGCAATGGTTGGCGTTCGCCACCAGAGGCTTTAACGCTAATGCCGTTTCTACCGCTTCACCAAGCAGTTTATACATCTTCCAATTTCCCGCAATAACCGGTTTTCTCATATTCGATTTGGTTAAGATTAACTCTGAACATCAAAGTAAAGATTGTAATGCAAAGCACACCGAGGATTAAATTGGCGGCGGCACTCCGGGCAGATTGACGCGCATTCGAGATATTCGGTGATGGACAGTTGATGTCCGCAGCCGCCGCACAAAACAGCAGGCGTGTTTCTTTCGCTCTCCGACCAGATTTCCGGTTGATGAGTCGTGTGTTCCGCGTGACATTTAAAGCACGGAAACCACTGCTCGCAGCACTTGAATTTGATAGCGATGATGTCAACCGGACTTCTGTAATGGGCGCACCGCGTCTGCTCTTCAACGTCTGTTCCAAACACTTCTACATTGTGAATCATCATCAGCACACAGAAATTAATTCAGCTTAATCGGTCAGCGCGTCACAAAATTTCGTCTTAATTATCATTCAAAGCCGCCACGCCGGGCAGTTCGTCGCCCGCCAAAAATTCCAGAGTCGCGCCTCCTCCGGTCGAAATGTGCGAGATTTTATCATCCAAGCCGGCTTGATTGATCGCTGACACCGAATCGCCACCGCCGACAATTGAAGTTGCGCCCGCACTCGTCGCATCGGCAACGGCTTGGGCAATCGCAATCGTGCCTTCGTCAAACGGCTTTTCTTCAAACATTCCCATCGGACCATTCCAAACGATGGTTTTCGCGCCTTCGAGTGCCTGGGCAAATATCGCCGCCGTCTCCGCGCCGATGTCCAAACCGACCAAACCGGTGTTGGTGAAATCAACCGGAATCGTTTTGCGCGAATTGAGCGGGTCGTAACTGTCAACGACTTGGTGATCGGTCGGTAAAATCAATTCAACGCCCTGTTCTTTCGCCATCCGTTCAATCTCCAAAGCCTTCGGCATCATCGCGTCTTCGACCAGCGACTTGCCGACGGTGTAGCCGTTCGCTTTGAAAAACGTATAAGCCATCGCGCCGCCAATCAGCAATTTATCAACTCGGCGATTGATTAAAGATTCGATCACCGGAATTTTATCGGAGACTTTCGCGCCGCCCAAGATGGCGACGAACGGGCGTTCAGGATTATTCAAGGCTTTCGACAAAAAGTTTAATTCCTTTTCCATCAGCAATCCGGCGACCGCCGTTTCGACGTATTTCGTAATTCCCTGCGTCGAAGCGTGGGCGCGGTGCGCCGCGCCGAAGGCATCGTTGACGTAAACATCGGCGAATTCGGCGAGTTGTTTCGCAAAATCGTCGTCGTTCGCTTCTTCTTCGGCGTGCAGTCTGAGATTTTCAAGCAATAAAACTTCGCCTGACTTTAATTGATTGACGCGCTCTTTAATTGCATCGCCGATGCAATCGTTCGCAAAGAAAATTTTATCGTTTTTAACTTCCGCCTTGCCGCGTTTCATTTCATCACTCGATATTTCAACCGGTTCATCGCCGCGACCCGAAACGTCTTGAAATTCCGGCATCGCGCGTAGATATTGATAGACGGGTTTGAGCGAATACTTTTCCGCGTCATACGGCATCCCTTTTTCTTCGGCTTTCCTTTTATCTTTGAGCGGTCTGCCGAGATGCGAGGCGAGAATAACCTTCGCGCCTTGCTCCATCGCGTAGTTTATCGTCGGCAGCGCGCCTTTGATGCGCGTGTCGTCTTCAATCACGCCGTTTTTTATCGGCACGTTGAAATCAACTCGGATAAAAACCCGCTTGCCTTTGACATCGGTATCTTTGATGGTCTTTTTGTTCATAAAAAGTTAATGCGAAGCAGTCTGTTCTTTGGCTTTTTCAAAAATGTAATTTAACGCTCCGAAAAGCTCGTCTAAATCCGCGATGCCAAATGTCCGGGTATCGCGGACAAAAGTTTTATGTTGAAATTTGCCGAACTGCCAGCCGTCACCGTTGGAAACTATTCCGTAAAGAATCAGGTTTTCGTCTTGATTTATTTGCTGCGAAGCCAGCAACGCCGCAGCGCATTGCGCCCAGCCCGCTTCAAAATCGTCTTTTTTAGCTTCGACGACAATCAAATAAGGCTTTTCGCGCACCATACCAAGCGCGGTTTTTTTGGTGAATAAATAATCCGGGAAACCGACAAATTCCTCGCCCAAAACAAGCGCGACGTGACTCCAAATCAACAGATATTCGATATAATTGCGCCAGATTTCCTTCAAAATCGGCGCGATTAAAAACTCCCCAATCGCGGCTTCGGAAACCCGGACGTTGATATTTCGCAAAACAAAAGCCAGTTCATCTTTAAAGTTCTGCGAAACGGCGAACGGCGCGGACTCGACGAAGTTATCGCTCGAAATGTTGATGCCGAACTGCCGCGCGATCTCGTCCAGACTTTTATAGTTTCCGTAAGCCATACAAATTTTCGGCAGAATTTTTATCCGCCGTCTTTCCAATCCGCTCTTTTATAAACCTTTCTCCGCAATGAATTTCACCAAATCGCGCACGCGGCACGAGTAGCCCCATTCATTGTCATAC
>Ga0136611_10000973_pt1 | contig 19574 bp, 18 predicted proteins | sample AntDrymUQ2232306_2_FD_106645 | JGI IMG/M metagenome (GOLD analysis project Ga0136611, IMG submission 106645) | Polar desert sand microbial communities from Dry Valleys, Antarctica - metaG UQ223 (23.06) | ecosystem: Environmental > Terrestrial > Soil > Desert | place: Antarctica: Dry Valley...
GCAGCTGCTCGCCGATGAAGAGCGCGTCGTTGGCGCTGCCGATCGTGTCGACCGTCGGCGGCCGGTAGTCGGTCACGCCGACGATGAAGGCGAAGCGCTGCGCAGGGGGAGCGACGGCGACCGGTCGCGGGTCGGCCTGCGGGCCAGGAGGCGGCCCGAGGGCGGTCGTGATGTCGAGGCTCGGCTGCGCCGCGGAGCGGATCGTCGGGTCGGCCACCCCGGACGGCGGCGGCGGGGGCGGAGGAGGAGGTGCCGGGACCCCGAAGGCGACCGGGCTGGGCACGGCGGCCGGGCTCGGGGAGGGCGCAGGGGACGGCGCCGCCTCGGCTGCCGCGGGTGCCGGGGCCGGCTGGTCCTGTCTCACCAGCACGACGACACCGACGCCGAGGACGAGCATGCCCGTCGCCACGAGCGCTGTGGCCCGCACGCGGCCGCTCAACCGGGGCAGCGCGACGCAGGGCATGCGACAAGCGTCGGCAGTCCGGGGCCTGCGGTCAAGCCGAGGCGCCGGCAAGGGCCTGCTCGAGGTCGGCGAGCAGGTCGTCGACGGTCTCGATCCCTACGGACAGCCGCACCAGGTCGTCCGGCACCTCGAGCTGCGACCCGGCCACGCTGGCGTGGGTCATGCGGCCGGGGTGCTCGATGAGCGACTCGACCCCGCCGAGCGACTCCCCCAGCGTGAAGACCTGCGCCCGCCGGCACACGTCGAGCGCCGCCGCCTCACCGCCGGCGAGCCGGAAGCTCACCATCCCGCCGTACTGGCTCATCTGCCGCGAGGCGACCTCGTGGCCCGGGTGATCGGCGAGGCCCGGGTAGAGCACCGCGCTCACGGCCGGGTGGCCGAGGAGCAGGTCGACGACCCGGGCGGCGTTGGCGCAGTGGCGGTCCATGCGCACGCCCAGGGTCTTGGCGCCGCGCAGCACCAACCAGCTGTCGAAGGCCCCGGGCACGCCGCCCATCGCGTTCTGGTGGTAGGCCAGCTCCTCGCCGAGCGCGGGGTCGACGCTGACCAGCGCGCCCCCGACCACGTCGGAGTGGCCGCCGAGGTACTTCGTCGTCGAGTGCACGACCACGTCCGCCCCGAGCGCGAGCGGTTGCTGAAGATAGGGGCTCGCGAAGGTGTTGTCGACCACCAGCCGGGCGCCGGCCTCCGTGGCGATGCCCGCCAGGCCGGCGATGTCGGCGACCCCCAGCAGCGGGTTCGTCGGCGTCTCGCACCAGACCATCGACGTCTCGGGCCGGACGGCGGCTCGCACGGCGTCGAGGTCGCCGAGCGCCACGGGGGTGTGCTCCACCCCCCACCGCTTCAGCACCCGAGCGAACAGCCGGTAGGTCCCGCCGTAGGCGTCGTCCGGGACGATGACGTGGCTGCCCGGGCCGGTCATCGTCCGCAGCAGGCAGTCCTCCGCAGCGAGACCGCTCGCGAAGGCCAGACCGGTCCGCCCCCCCTCGAGCGCGGCGAGACAGGTCTCCAGAGCGGTACGGGTCGGGTTGCCGCTCCGGCTGTACTCGTAGCCCGCGTGGACGCCCACCTCGGACTGCACGTAGGTGGAGGTCTGGTAGATCGGGACGACGACCGCGCCGGTCGTCGGGTCGGGGTCCTGCCCGGCGTGGATCGCCAGCGTCTCGAAGCCGTAGCCCCCGCCGGCCCACCGGTCGTGGCCGGTGTCGCCGTGCACCTCGCTGCCGAACGACGCGCTCCCCGCCGCTCGGATGTGCTCGGCGGTCTGCTCAGCGGTCTCGGACGGGTCCATGACGAGCACGCTACGACGTCGCGGGCCTCAGGCGCCCGGACCCATCGGCAGGTCGAGGCCGACGCCCTCGGCGGCCACGGCCATCGCGACGTCGAACCACGCGTCCTCGTCGAGCAGCGCCCGGTGCAGGTGGCCGAACTGCAGGTAGCTGATCGTCCCGGTCAGGCTCGCCAGCAAGACCAGCGAGCGCTCGAGCAGGTCCTCGTACGGCGCGGCCGGCCATCCCCCGGCCACCTCGGCCACGGCCTCGGTCACGAGCCGCGGCCCGACCAACGGGCGGGCCGGCGGGCGCAGGCTGCCCTGCCGGGCAGCCGCGAGCACGATCCCGGCCATGACCTCGCTCAGCCGGATCGCCGGGGCGACGGTGTCGACGGGCGCCCGGTAGCCGGGGACAGGAGAGCCGTAGACGAGGGCGAACTCGTGCGGGCTCTCGACCGCCCACTGCCGGACCCCGCGGCACACCGCCAGCCAGCGCAGCGCAGGGGTGGCGCCGTCCGAGACGGCCTGCTCGTCCGCCTGCTCGGCCCGCCCCCCCACCGCGTCGTAGGCGTCGACGATCAGCGCGGTGAGCAGCGCGTCGCGGCTGGCGTAGTAGCGGTACAGCGCCGACGAGGCCATGCCGAGCTCACGGGCGACCGCCCGCAGCGACAGGGCTGAGGCGCCGCTGTCCGCGAGGTGCCGTCCGGCCGTCGTCTTGATGACCTGCTCCAGCTCGAGCCGGGCCCGCTGACGGGCGTTGGCGACGGCAGGCACGGGCTCAGCGTGCCAGATCCAAGAGCATGGGTCCAGGACGAGAGCACAGCTCTTGACAGAGCGCAGGCGGGAGACGACAGTGCTCACACACGAGAGCAACGCTCTCCCAACAAGGAGTGCCCATGTCTCTCTCGGTCATCCTCGGCAAGGGTCCCGTCGGCAGCAGCCTGGCCGACCTGCTGGTCCGGCAGGGCCAGGACGTACGCGTGCTCAGCCGCTCGGGGGGACCAGGTCCCGGCGAGTCCGGCGGTCCGCTCGTCGAGCACCGGGCCGTGAACGCCACCGACCCGGCCGCTCTGGTGGCTGCGACCGAGGGTGCCTCGGCGCTGTTCAACTGCGCCAACCCCGCCTACCACCGCTGGGCGCAGGACTGGCCGCCGATGGCGTCCTCGCTGCTCACAGCCGCCGAGCGCACGGGCGCCGTGCTTGTCGTCATGGGCAACCTCTACGGCTACGGACCGGTCGCCGGCGCGTTGCACGAGGACCTGCCGCCGGCCTCGACCGGCACCAAGGGCCGGGTGCGCGCCGACATGTGGGCGGCAGCCCTGGCCCGTCACCGGGCCGGCGCACTGGCCGCCGTCGAGGTGCGCGCCTCGGACTTCGTGGGTCCGGGTGTGACCGACGGCGGTCACCTCGGCAGCCGCGTCGTGCCGCGCGTCCTCGCGGGCAAGAAGGTGCGCGTCATCGGCGACCCGGACCAGCCCCACTCCTGGACCGCCATGGGGGATGTCGCCCGCGCGCTGGCCGTGGCCGCTGCGGACGAACGCGCATGGGGACGGGCCTGGCACGTCCCGACAGCCCCGCCCGTCACCCAGCGCGAGGCCGTGCACGGGCTGTGTCGCGCCGCCGGCGTCGACCCGGTCCCCGTCGGGGTCCTGCCGCACCTCGCGCTCCGCGCGCTCGGTCTCGCCCTGCCGATGATGCGGGAGCTGGCGGAGATCCGCTACCAGTTCGTCCGGCCGTTCGTGCTGGACAGCACCGCCTTCGTCGAGACGTTCCAGCTGCCGGCCACACCGCTGGAGCAGACCTGGGAGCAGACCGTGGCGTGGTGGCGTGGTGGCGCTCGCGCGGATGACCGCCCCGCTCAGCCGTGCGACAGGTAGCCGAGCAGGTCCGACCGGGTGATGATCCCGACCGGCTTGCCGTCGTCCAGCACGAGCATCGCCGACGCCCCCTCGAGCGCGGCCATCGCCACGGTCAGCGCCTCGCCGGAGCCGACGGTCGGCAGCGGGCGGCTCATGTGCGCCCCGAGCGGCTGCTCGAGGGCAGCCCGGTCGGCGAACACCGCCTCGAGCAGCTCGCGCTCGACGACCGACCCGACGACCTCGGCGGCCATGACGGGCGGCTCCTCCTTCACGACGGGCATCTGGCTCACGCCGTACTCCCGCAGGATCGAGATCGCCGAGCCGACCGTCTCCTCGGGGTGCACGTGGACCAGCTCGGGGAGCTCGGCGCCTTTGCGACTGAGAACGTCGCCGACGGTCGGCTGCGAGTCGTCCGGTGTCAGGAAGCCGTAGTCGGCCATCCACTCGTCGTTGAAGATCTTGGACAGGTAGCCACGTCCCGAGTCGGGCAGCAGCACCACGACGACGTCGTCCTCGGTCAGCTCCTCGGCCAGCCGCAGCGCGGCCGCCACGGCCAGGCCGCAGGAGCCGCCGACCAGCAGTGCCTCCTCGCGCGCGAGCCGCCTCGTCGTGAGGAAGGAGTCGCGGTCGCTCACGGCGATGATCCGGTCGGCCACCGACGTGTCGTACGTCGTCGGCCAGAAGTCCTCCCCCACCCCCTCGACGAGGTACGGCCGACCGGAGCCGCCGGAGTAGACCGAGCCCTCGGGGTCGGCGCCGATGACCTGCACCCGCCCCCGCGAGACCTCCTTGAGGTAGCGGCCGGCGCCGCTGATGGTGCCGCCGGTGCCGACCCCCGCCACGAAGTGGGTGACGCGCCCGTCGGTCTGCTGCCACACCTCGGGACCGGTCGTCGCGTAGTGCGCCGCCGGGTTGAGCGGGTTGGCGTACTGGTTGGGGTTCCAGCCGCCAGGGGTCTCCTTCGCGAGCCGACGCGACACCGAGTAGTAGCTGTCGGGGTGCTCGGGCGCCACGGCCGTCGGGCAGACGACGACCTCGGCGCCGTACGCCCGAAGGACCGCGATCTTCTCCGCGCTCATCTTGTCCGGCATCACGAACAGGCACTTGTAGCCCCGAGCGTTGGCGACGATGGCGAGGCCGACGCCGGTGTTGCCGCTCGTCGGCTCGACGATCGTGCCGCCCGGCTGGAGCGAGCCGTCGCGCTCGGCCGCCTCGACCATCGCGAGCGCGATGCGGTCCTTGACCGATCCGCCGGGGTTGAAGTACTCGACCTTGGCGATCACCTGGGGCCGGAGATGGGCCGCCATGCGGCCGAGGCGGACCAGCGGCGTGCCGCCGACCAGGTCGATGAGCGAGTCGCTGACCTGCACGAGGGACCTTCCGGAGAACACGGTGGACCAGGTCAGCGTACGGCCGCCAGGTACGTTCGGACGATCACCGCGAAGGCGGGAGGAGGTCCGACGACGGGAGGCGCGCATGACGGCTGTGCAGCTGGCCACCGGCGTCTGGCGGGTCCCGGTCACGCCGTACGACCTCGTCAACACCTTCCTGCTCGAGGCCCCGGACGGCTCGCTGACGCTGGTGGACGCCGGGCTGAAGCGGAGCACGACGAAGGTGCTGGCCGCGCTGGCCGGTCTCGGCCGGGCGCCGCAGGACGTCACCTCCCTCCTGCTGAGCCACGCCCACGCCGACCACGCCGGCGGAGCGGCGACGGCGCAGGCGGCCACGAGCACGGCGGGGACGGCCAGCTCGGTGTGGGCCCACGACCGCGAGGCGGTCTACCTGCGGGAGGGCCGGCCGCCGGCGTTCGACCGCACCCGCCGCACCGGCCGGCTGCTGTCCCGGCTCCCGAGCGGTGGCTTCGCCCCGGTCGACGTGGACGAGACGTTCGCCGACGGGGCCGTGCTGCCGCTCGCCGGCGGGCTGCAGGTGGTGCACACGCCCGGGCACACGCCGGGCCACTGCTCATTCCTGCACCCGTCGACCGGCGTGCTGCTGACCGGCGACGCGCTGTTCAACCTGCGTCGCATCCGCTACTCGTTCGCCGGTCCCTGCACCGACGTGGGCCTGTCCCGCTCGAGCGCCGACCGGCTCGGCGAGCTCGACTTCGAGGTCGCCGCCTTCACGCACGGGCCGCAGATCTCCACCGGCGCGCCGCAGGCGGTGCGCGCGTTCCTCGCCGGACGGCGCTCGTGAGCCGCCTCCCCCGGCCCGGCCGGCGGGCGCGCTACGTCGTGGTGAAGGCGGCCTACGGCGGCGGCACGTTCGGTGGCATCGTCGGTGCGACGTACGCCGTGCTGGCCACCGAGGCCAAGCTGGCCCGCAGGACGATCGGCGCGCCGACCGAGCAGGCTCCCGTGGCCGCCGGCTCGTACGGCCGTGGGCGGCGCGGCGACGAGCCGCTGCACCTGGCCGTCATCGGGGACTCGGCCGCTGCCGGTCTGGGCTGCGAGCGGGCGGACCAGACGCCCGGCGCCCAGCTCGCCGGCGGCATGGCCCGCGACCTCAGGCGACGGGTCGACCTCCAGGTCGTGGCCGTCACGGGTGCCCGCTCGGCCGGCCTCGACGTGCAGGTCGCACGGGCGCTGCGCCGTCCGGTCGACGTGGCTGTGATCGTCATCGGCGCCAACGACGTCACGCACCGCGTCCCGGTGGCCGACGCCGCCCGGGACCTCGGCCGAGCGGTCCGCACGCTGCGCGCCGCCGGGGCGGTCGTCGTCATCGGCACCTGCCCGGACCTCGGGACCGTCAAGCCGGTGATGCAGCCGCTGCGGGCGATCGCCGCCCACTGGAGCCGGCGGCTCGCCGCGGCGCAGGCCGTCGCCACCGTCGAGCACGACGGCATCGCCGTCTCGTTGGGCGACCTGCTCGCCCGCGACTTCCACGAGCACCCCCACCTGTGGAGCGCGGACCGCTTCCACCCGTCGGCCGACGGCTACCGCCGGATCGTCGACGCGATCCTGCCGAGCCTCCTGCAGAGCCTGGGCGTCGACATCCCGGTCAGCGTCCCGATCAGCGACTCGGTGCAGGACGTCGAGCTGGCCGCGCGCGTCGCCGCCCGTGAGCCCGGCGTCGAGGTCGACCCGGTCGCCGAGGGCGTCGGAAGACTGGCCCGGCTGCGCCGCCGCCTGCCGCTGGTCGGCCGCGGCGCGCCCGAGGGCCTGACCGACCCGGGCGAGCTGGCCGCCCGCGACCTGGAGCACTCTGCGGCACCTGCCGACTAGAATCCGGTTCGGTCGTCGTACGCTGGTCGGCGACGACCGCACAGCTCGTCCCCGACACCTTGGAGTCCCCGTGCCCGAAGCAGTCATCGTCGCCACCGCGCGCTCACCGATCGGACGGGCCTTCAAGGGCTCGCTCAAGGACATCCGCCCGGACGACCTGGCCGCCATGATCATCAAGGCCGCCCTCGACAAGGTGCCCTCGCTCGACCCCCGCGACATCGACGACCTCATGCTCGGCTGCGGGCTGCCCGGCGGCGAGCAGGGCATGAACATGGGTCGCGTCGTGGCCGTCAACCTGGGCTACGACTTCCTGCCCGGCACGACGATCACCCGCTACTGCTCCTCCTCGCTGCAGACGACACGCATGGCGCTGCACGCCATCAAGGCGGGCGAGGGCGACGTCTTCATCTCGGCGGGCGTCGAGACCGTCAGCCGCTTCGTCGCCGGCAACAGCGACATGATCGCCGGCCAGAAGCTGACGAACTCGATCTACGACGAGGCCCAGGCGCGTACGGCCAAGGCCGCCGAGGGCGGGCTCGACACCTGGACCGACCCGCGCGACGAGGGCACCCTGCCCGACGTCTACATCGCGATGGGCCAGACGGCCGAGAACCTCGCCCGCATCAAGGGCGTCACCCGCGAGGAGATGGACGAGTTCGGCGCCCGCTCGCAGCAGCTCGCCGAGAAGGCCATCGCCAACGGCTTCTTCGAGCGCGAGATCACCCCGGTCACCACCCCCGACGGCACCGTCGTCAGCACCGACGACGGCCCGCGCGCCGGCACCACGGTCGAGGGCCTCGCCGGTCTCAAGCCGGTCTTCCGCCCCGACGGCCTCATCACCGCCGGCAACGCCTGCCCGCTCAACGACGGCGCCTCCGCGGTCATCGTGATGAGCGACACCAAGGCCAAGGAGCTCGGGCTCACGCCGCTGGCCCGCATCGTCTCCACCGCCGTCACCGGCCTGTCGCCGGAGATCATGGGCTACGGCCCGGTCGAGGCCAGCAAGCTGGCGCTGAAGCGCGCGGGCAAGACGGTCGACGACATCGACCTGTTCGAGATCAACGAGGCGTTCGCCGCGCAGGTCATCCCGTCGTACAAGGACCTCGGCATCCCGCTCGACAAGCTCAATGTCCACGGCGGTGCGATCGCACTGGGCCACCCGTTCGGCTCCACCGGTGCCCGCATCACCGGCACGCTCATCAACGGCCTGCAGACCACCGACAAGACGTGGGGCCTCGAGACCATGTGCGTCGGCGGTGGCATGGGCATGGCGATGGTGCTGGAGCGCCTGAGCTAGACCTCCCGTTCGCGTACGACGGCGGCCGGTCCCCTCGGGGGCCGGCCGCCTGCGTGTCCAGGGGCGCCTAGCCGGGCCGCCACGAGCCGCTAGGTCGCCCGGTCGCACCCCTCCCGCCCGGCGGCGAGCACGTCGTCGAGCCCCAGCGACGCGGCGAGCCCGGTCGGTACGTCCTCCTCCAGCAGGTCGTACCGGTGGGCGAGCAGGTGGGCGGTCGCCGCGACCGCGACGGTGTCCGGCGGGTGCGCGCGCACCAGGTCGTCCGAGATCACGGCCAGCTGGTCGGCGAGCACGAGGTCGTTCGGCATCCGGGGCAGGACTCGGGGGGTCGTGACCTCGCACGCCGCTACGGTGTCCGCGAGGGCCTGGGCCAGGTGGTGCACCAGGTCGGCGCGGCTCACCGCAGAGCCCGGCACGAGGGCGGCGTACCTGGCCGGCGTCCACAGCCGGAGCCGCTGGACCAGCGAGCGGCTCTCCCGGCGCAGCAGCGCGGTCATCTCCCGGTCGGGCATCTCCCGGGCGGGCAGCGTCACGGCGCGGGGCGACCGGAGAAGTTCGCGAGCGAGACGTAGTGCTGGGAGTGCCGGTCGAACCGCGCGAGGAGCTCCCGGGCGGCCGGCGGTACGACGGAGACCGACGGGTCCCCGCCCGTGAAGCGGGCCACCGCGTCGAGGTCGTCGAACGTCATCGCGGTCAGGATCTCGGCACCGCTCGCCGGGTCCAGCTCCCGGGGGTCACGCCGCAGCACCGCCAGCTCGCGCAGGCCCGGGAGCCCCCGCTCGAGGATCCCTGGAGCGATCTGTTCCAGCAGCAGCCTCTCGTACGCAGCGGACTGCTCCGGTCCCGTCCATCCCCGCCAGAGCCGAAGGATCACCGGTTGCCTCCACCGTCGTAGGTCACCTGTCAAGAGGACAGGGTGCCGCCTCACCCCGGGGGAGCGCCAGAGCGGGCCGCGACGGCCGGCACGGCCCCGCCCACCGCGCCGGCACGGCCCCGCCCACCGCGCCGGCACGGCGACGGGCCGCCACCCCGGAGGGTGACGGCCCGTCGACGGCCGAGCTGGGAGGACTAGTCGCCGCCCTGCAGGTAGGACAGCAGACGCAGCAGGTTGAGGTAGAGGAAGACCAGTCCGACCACCAGGCCGAACGCGATCCGCCAGGACTCCTGCTCCGGCACGCCGGCCGCGATCATCGCGTCGGCCTGGTCGAAGTCGAGCACGAAGGTGAGCGCACCGAAGATGATCAGGCCCGCGGTGAACAGGATCGACACGCCGGTGTTGCCCCCGGAGATGCCGAACGGGTCGCCGCCAACGAAGGCGCCGACGAGGATGTTGACGAGCAGGACGCCGACCATCCCGATCAGGCCGAAGGTGACGACCTTGCGGAACTTGGGGGTGGCCCGCAGCCGACCGCTCTTGTAGCCGAACATCACGGCGGCGAAGACGGCGACCGTGCCCAAGACGGCCTGCACGACGATGCCGCTGTAGGCGTCGTTGTAGACGTGGCTGATCGTGCCGAGGAACACACCCTGCGCCGCGGCGTAGGCGAGCACCAGCGGCGGGCTGACCTGCTTCTTGAAGATGTTGACCATCGCGAGGCCGAAGCCGACGAGGGCGGCGATGAGCCCGATGCCCATGCCGAAGTCGAGGACCCAGGATGCCGCACCCAGCACGGCGATGATCCCGAGCAGAACGCCGGTCTTGACGATGATGTCGTCGAGCGTGAGCCGCTGGGGGGTGCCGTAGATCGCGGCGACGTCGTCGGCGGTCGGTGCCGGGGTCCCGAAGCCGACACCCTGCTGCATCGAGCGGGCGAGCGTCTCGTTGCGCTGGAAGACGGGGTTGTTGGACTGCATGGCGCGCATCTGCGTCATCTCTCCTCTGCTCGGCTCGCGGTCGGAGCCGTGCTGAACCTACAACGCCGGGGAGCCCCTGCGTGTGCCCGTTCCACAGGACGATCGACCGACCGTGCCCCCGGTGGGACTCGAACCCACAACTCAGCCGTTTTAAGTGGCTCGCCACTGCCGGATTGGGCTACGGGGGCCCGTGCCGCACGCTACGCGCCGACCTGCTGTGGCGGCACTCCCGGCCGGTCACGCAACGTGATCATCCGGAACTGCTTTGTCACAGCGGTCACATCGGACACACTGCTCCGGTGACCCCGACGTCTGCGGCGCGCGTGAGCTACCTCGACGTGCTCCGCGACCGCGAGTTCGGGACCATGTGGGTCGCGGGGGGCCTGTCGGTCGTCGGCGACCAGCTGGCGCGCATCGCCGTGGCGCTGCTGGTCTTCGAGCGCTCCGGGTCCGCCCTCGCCGCGTCGGCCACCTACGCCTGCTCCTACCTCACCTGGCTGCTCGGCGGTCCGGTGCTGTCCGCGCTGTCCGACCGCCACTCCCGGCGTCGGCTCATGATCACCGTCGACCTGGTCCGCATGGTGCTCATCGCCCTGCTCGTCATCCCCGGCGTACCGCTGTGGCTGGTCTTCGTCGTGCTGACCGTCGTCGGCCTGCTGAGCCCGCCCTTCGAAGCTGCCCGGAGCGCGCTGCTGGCCGACGTCCTCGAGGGCGATGCGTACGTCGTGGGCAACGCCCTCACCCAGACCGTCAACCAGGCTGCGCAGGTGGTGGGCTTCATCGGCGGCGGCGCCCTCGTCGCGCTGCTGAGCACCGAGGGCGCGCTGCTGGCCAACGCCGCCACGTTCGCGCTGTCAGCGCTGCTGATCCTCGTCGGCGTGACCGAGCGGGGGCGGCAGTCACTGGCCATCGCTGCACCGCTGCTGAGCGAGGCGGCCGAGGGTGCGCGGCTCGTGCTGCGCAGCCCGGTCCTGCGGGGGCTGCTGTCCTGGGGGCTGCTCAGCGCGGCCGTCGTCATCGCCCCCGAGGGGCTCGCCGTGGCAATCGCCGACGAGTCCGGCGGCGGGGCGCTCGTCGCCGGGATCCTCACCGCCTCGGTACCGGCGGGCTTCCTGATCGGCTCGTTCCTGCTCATCCGGCTGCCGCGGGAGCAGCGGGAGCGGCTGTTCCTCCCGCTGGTCCTGCTCAGCGTCGCGATGCTCGTGCTCACCCCCCTGCTCGACTCGCTGGTACTGCTGACCGCCGCGTGGGTGCTCGCCGGCATCGGCAACGCGCTCCAGCTGATCGCCAATGCCTCCTTCGTCCAAGCGGTCCCGCCGCACCTGCGCGGTCGGGCGTACGGCGTCGCCGGCACCGCGCTGGCGGTCATCCAGGGCATCGTCCTGCTGGCAGCCGGGGCGCTCGCCGAGGTCACCGGGCCGAGGGTGCCCGTGGCGGTCATGGCCGTGCTCGGGCTGCTGTGCGTGCCCGCCGTGATCCGCGCCGGGCGCGGCAGCGCTCAAGGTCATCCGGACACGTGTCGAGTGGCGACAGGATGACCACGGCGGGCGGGGGCGGCGTCACGGCGCTCCGGCGCGCCTGCGTGTTCGCCATCTCGCTCGGCATGCTGGTCGTCGGGACCGGCCTGGCGCTGCGGTCCGACGTGCCGGTGCAGGCGCCTTTCGAGTTCCCCGCGCTGCTGCTGCTGCCGCTCTACCTCGCAGCCTTCCGGTTCCCCCTGGACTTCGAGTTCCGCAAGGACGCGATCAGCATCACCTTGACGCAACTGCCCCTGGTCCTGGGCGTGATGCTGGTGACGCCTGACGTCCACCTCGCCCTCTACCTCGGTGTCATCGTCCTGGACACCGTCCTGCTGCGTCGGCTCGCTCCTACGAAGGTCGCCTACAACGTCGGCGTCGGCGCACTCGAGCTCGGCCTCGCCGCCGCGGCCGCATCGGTCGTCGGCGGGCTGGACTCACCGGGGCCGCTGCTGTGGCTGGCCCTGTTCCTCGGGCTCCTCGTCGGAGACGTGCTCGGCAACCTCGCGATGCAGGCCAGCCGGACGCTCCTCGGCAGCCGCCCGACCCGTACCGATCTCGTCCAGCCGCTGATCGTGATCGTGGTGACGACCACGGTGTTCACCGGGATGGCCGTCATCGCCCTCTCCGCCGCGTGGACGGACCCCTGGAGCATCGGGGTCACCGTCGTACTCGTCGTCGGGCTGGCTCTGACCTACCGGATCCACCGGCGTCAGGCTGCGCGGCAGCAGAGCACGGAGCAGCTCTACGACTTCACCCAGCGCCTCGGACCGTTCGACATCGCTGACGCGCAGTCCCACGCGGTCCTCGACCGCATCCGCGAGCTGCTGCACAGCGGCCGGCTCGACCTCGCTCTGTGCTCGCCGACGGGTGGGTGGAAGCACCTCACGGCCACCGACGAGACCTCACGGCGCAGCGGCGTCCAGGACCTGCCCGACGTCGCCCGGGTGGTCGCCTCCAGCGGCGCGCCGTCCCTGGCAGCGAGCGGTCGAGGGCGCGACTCCCAGCGCATGGCGACACCGCTCGTCGGGCCCGACGGGCTTATGGGCGTGCTCACCGCGGAGGACCGGCTCGGCACCTCACGAGGTTTCGACATGGGCGACCTGCGCCTGCTCGAGACGGTCGGCGCAGAACTGTCGACGGCACTCGAGCGGGGCCGGCTGCTGGCCGACCTCGAGCGGGCGGCGACCACCGACCCGCTGACCGGCCTGCCCAACCTCAGTGAGACGACCCGTCTGCTCAGCAGCTTGCTGAGCGAGCACCGCTCAGGCGTCGTCCTCGCCGCCATCGCCGTGGACTCCTTCCGCGAGGTCAACGACACCCTGGGCCACGAGGTCGGCGACGAGCTCCTGCTCGAGGTCACCGCACGGCTCCACCGCGCGGTGCCGGACGCCATCGTCGGCCGGATCGGCGGCGGACGCTTCGCCGTCGCGCTGCCGATGTCGATCTCCGGGGAGCCTGAGATGTTCGGGCTGGCCCTGCGCGCCCGGGTCGAGGGCAGTGCGCAGATCGGTACGGTCGGCACCCACGTCCGCCTCTCCGTCGGGTGCGTGCGCTCGCCCGAGCACGGGAGCGAGGCAGCGACGCTCATCCGCCGCGCCGAGACGGCGATGTACAGCGCCCGGCACGCAAACGGCGGCCCGGTCCTGTGGGAGCCCGCCTACGAGGTCAAGGGGCAGCGCCGGCTCGCCGTCGTCAGCGCCTTGCGCGAAGCGCTGAGCAGCGGGGCGATCGGTGTCGCGTTCCAGCCCAAAGTGGACGCCACCACCGGCCAGATCAGCGGTGTCGAGGCGCTGGCACGCTGGACCCACCCTGCTTTGGGATCGATCACCCCCGACGAGTTCATCCCGCTGGCCGAGGCGTCGGGGCTCATGGGCCCACTCACGGCCACCGTCCTGCGGCAGAGCCTCACGGCCTGCAAGGGCTGGCAGCGCCGGGCCGGGCGGGTCGGGGTGGCGGTCAACGTCAGCGCCGACACGATCCTCGACCCGTCGTTCGTCACCGAGGTGGCCGCCGTGCTGGCCTCCGTGGGCATCGCCCCCGACCTGCTGACACTCGAGCTGACCGAGGGGGTCGTCGTCTCGGACGCGGCCCTGGCGGTGGTGCGCATGTCGGAGCTGCACGCGCTGGGGGTCAAGCTGTCGGTGGACGACTTCGGCACCGGCTACTCGTCGCTGACCTACCTCAAGGGCCTGCCGGTCGACGAGGTGAAGATCGACAAGGGCTTCGTGGACGATCTGGCGACCGATCCGGCAGACCGCGCGGTCGTCCGAGCCGTGGTGGACATCGCCCACACCCTCGGACTGCGGGTGGTGGCAGAGGGTGTCGAGCAGGAGGCCCAGCAGACGATCCTGCGGGGCCTCGGGGTCGACGAGATCCAGGGGTACCTGCACGCACGGCCGATGCCGGCGCTCGAGATGGGGACGTGGCTGCGACGAAGGGACTCCGCCACCCTCCGATGAGGGCGCCGCCTACTGCCCGTGGGAGCTTAGTGCCACTGGTTGCCGCGCATGGGGGTCACCTCCTGACGAGCCGGACTGCTGGTGTGGGGACGGGGAACGAGCGTGCCGATCAGTGCCACTGATTGCCGCGCATGGGGGTCACCTCCTGACGAGCCGGACTGCTGGTGTGGGGACGGGGAACGAGCGTGCCGATCAGTGCCACTGGTTGCCGCGCATGGGGGTCACCTCCTGACGAGCCGGACTGCTGGTGTGGGGACGGGGAACGAGCGTGCCGATCAGTGCCACTGGTTGCCGCGCATCGAGTCACCTCCATCTGGTCCTGTCCGGACTCACCCGTCCGGTCTACTTGGCGTGACCATAGGGCTCCGAACGGTGACTGACCAGACGTGGGCTACGCAAAACGGGGCATGTCACCGAGATTCAGTCAATCTTCAGCCGATCAAGGGCTACAGGTCGGGACCGGACCGGCCGACGCCACCGCTGTGGGCGGCTCCGTCCCGGCCCGCGAGCTCGTTGGCCCGCCCGAAGACCTGGTCGAGCATCGCCTCGGTCAGCCGGCCGGTGAAGGTGTTCTGCTGACTGACGTGGAAGCAGCCGAGCACCGTGAGCCCCGACGGGAGCGCCACCTCGACGCCGTGGCCGAAAGCGGGCCGCGGCGCGGGCACCGCCTCGCCCGCCGCCCGCAGCACCGGCCACAGGGCCGACCACCCGTAGCCGCCGAGCACCACGACGACCCGGACGGACGGCGCCAGGAACGCCCACTCGGCTGCGAGCCAGGGCCGGCAGGCGTCGCGCTCGGCCGGGGTCGGCGTGTTGGCCGGCGGAGCGCAGCGGACCGGGAGCGTGAGTCGCAGATCGACCAGCTCCTGGCCGTCGTCGGCGGTCACCGAGGTGTCCAGCCGGGCGAGCCCGGCCCGGTGCAGCGCGGCGAACAGCCAGTCGCCGCTGCGGTCACCCGTGAAGATCCGGCCTGTCCGGTTGCCGCCGTGGGCTGCCGGGGCGAGGCCGACGACGACGATCGGCGCGGTCACCGGGCCCCAGCCCGTCACCGGCCGGCCCCAGTACTCCTCCTGGGCGAAAGACGCCCGTCGGGTGGCAGCGACCTCCTCCCGCCAGGCGACCAGCCGGGGGCAGGCCCGGCAGACCGACGAGCGGGCGTCGACCTCGTCGATCGACCCGGCGGCCGCGGCCAGGGCAGCCACCTCGGCTGGTCCGGTCGCCACGGGGGTCGCCGCGTCTGCGTAGTCGCGGGGGTGGCCGCTGCCGGCAGGGATCACCCGAGCACTGTCCCGCACACCGGTCCGGCGCCTCGCCGTCAGGGGGCGCTGGTGCCCTGCCGGCCGTACCGGTCCTCGAGCCGGACGACGTCGTAGAGCTCGGTGGTGGAGGCCTCCAGCATCACCGTGTCGACGACGGCGGTGACCCGGTGGCGCACGCCGGGAAGCAGGTGGATCGACTCCCCCGGCTCCAGCTCGAACTCCTCCAGAGCGGCCTCGTCCCGGCCGACCTCGACGCGCAGCCGACCGGACTGCACGCTGATCGTCTCCTCCTTGCGCTCGTGGTACTGCAAGGACAGGGAGTGCCCCTCGCTGACGTGGATGGCCTTGCCGCAGAACTTGCCGTCGACGAGCGCGAAGATCTCCTCGTGACCCCACGGCTTGTCGACGCGGCGTACAGCGCTGACCCAGTCGTCCTTACTCATGTGCGTCCTCTCTCTGTGGTGCCCGTCTGCCGGGCGGCGACGGACCAGGCGATCCCGTCGAGGATGTCGGCCTCGCTGACGAGCAGCTCGGGCGACCCGAGCCGCTCCAGCAGCACCGCGAGGACCAGGGCGCCGGCGCCGATGACGTCGACCCGGCCCGGGTGCATGAACGGCAGCGCCGCGCGGTCCGCGGAGCTCATCGCGAGCAGCTGACGGGCGGCAGCGACGGCCTGCGCGGCGGGCAGCCGGGCGAGGTGGGTGCGTGCCGGGTCGTAGGCCGGCAGGTCGAGCACGAAGGCAGCGACCGTCGTCACGGAGCCGGCCAGCCCGATGACCGTGCGGGCCCGCTCCACGGGCACCACCTCGCGGACGAGGGACAGCCCTGCGTCGATGTCCGCCTCTGCTGCCGCGACCTGCTCCGCGGTCGGCGGGTCGTCGGTGAGGTGCCGCTCGGTGAGCCGCACGCAGCCCACGTCGACCGAGCGACCGACGACGCGCGTCCCGTCGCCGAGGACCAGCTCGGTGGAGCCGCCGCCGATGTCCATCACGAGGAACGGACCGTCGGCCGGGTCGAGCCCGCGGGTCGCCCCGTCGAAGGACAGGGCCGCCTCCTCGTCGCCGCTGACCACCTCGGGGGTCACCCCGAGCACCTCGCGCACCATCGACACGAACTCCGCCCGGTTGCGGGCATCCCGGGTCGCGCTCGTGGCGACCATGCGGACTGCTGCCACGTCCAGGTCCCGGCAGGTCCGGGCGTAGTCGACCAGCGCAAGACGGGTGCGGTCGAGGGCGTCGGGAGCGAGCTCGCCGGTACGGTCGACGCCCTGGCCCAGGCGGACCACGCGCATCTCGCGGTGGACGTCGGTGAGCACGGAGCCCGCGACGTCGGCGACGAGCAGTCGGATCGAGTTGGTCCCGCAGTCCACCGCAGCCACCCTCACGTGCGGCGCTTCCGACCGGGGGCGGCGTCGGGGTCGTCCGGGTCGACGCACGGCCCCTTCGCCGCCCAGTCGGGCAGGAGCGCACGGGCCTCGTCCCCGAAGGGGTTGACTCCCGGGCCGACGGCTAGCGAGTGCGCGACGAGCACGTGCAGGCACTTCACGCGTACGGGCATGCCGCCCTGCGCCGGTACGCCCTCGAGCACCTCGTGCCGGTCGCGCCGCCCGACGTAGTCGTCGGCGGCCGCCTGGTAGCGCGCTGCGAGCTCCGGATCGGTCGCCAAGCGGGCGGTCTGCTCGCGCATGAGGCCGTCGGCCTCCAGCGTGCCGATCGCCGAGGCGAGCCGCGGGCAGGTCAGGTAGTAGAGGGTCGGGAAGGGCGAGCCATCGTCCAACCGCGGCTTGGTCTCCACGACGTCGGGCAGCCCGCAGTCGCAGCGGTGCGCCACCGACGTCATGGCCCGGGGCGTGCGCGCCAGCTGCAGCCCCACAGCGGTGACGTCCCGCGGGTCCAGCTCGTGCCCGTGCTCGGGGACCGTCACGGCGCGGTGGGCCGGTCGGCTTCGCGCACGCTTCCCCAGATCTGCGAGAACCACGGCGCGTCACGCCCCACGGGCGCGGCGGCGTCGGCCGCGGGCAGGGGCGGCGGCTGGTCGACCAGGACGTACGCCGTCTCGCCGGGGAGCACGAAGTGCAGGCGCCGACGGGCCTCAGCGGCGATGAACGCCGGGTCCTGGAGCCGTCGCCGCTCCTGCTCGAGGGCGGACACGCGGTCCTGCGCCTGGTCGCGCTCGGTCTCGAGCGCGGAGATCTCGGCCCGCTGCCGGAGGTACTCCTGGAGCGGGAAGACCGCGCTCAGCAGCATCACGGCCACGACGGCGCCGAGGACGACGGCGCGACGGGTGAGCTGGCTGGGAGCCCGGCCCGCCCCGCGGACGGTGCGGCCGGTGGTCGAGCTGCCGGTGCCCGCAGCAGCACGAGGCGTCGACGACGAGCTCGCCGTCCTCGGAGCGCGGCCGGTCGTCCGCCCCGGTCGTCGCCCCGCCGCTCCAGGGGACGCGACGGGGCGGCCCTTCGGGGGTCGGCGGGGACCTGCCACGGTCAGGCTCCCACTAGACGGACCCGCTGCCCGCGGTGAACCGGGGGAACGCGGCGGCACCGGCGTAGCGCGCGGCCTCGTCCAGCTCCTCCTCGATGCGGAGCAGCTGGTTGTACTTCGCGACCCGCTCGGAGCGCGCGGGGGCGCCGGTCTTGATCTGACCGCAGTTGGTCGCGACGGCGAGGTCGGCGATGGTCGTGTCCTCGGTCTCGCCAGAGCGGTGGCTCATCATCGAGCGGTAGCCGCTGCGGTGCGCCAGGTCGACGGCGTCCAGCGTCTCGGTGAGCGTGCCGATCTGGTTGACCTTGACCAGTAGCGCGTTGGCGCAGCCCTGGCCGATGCCCTGCGCGAGGCGCTTCGGGTTGGTGACGAACAGGTCGTCACCGACGATCTGCACGCGGCCGCCCAGCACGGCCGTCATCCGTGCCCAGCCGTCCCAGTCGCCCTCGTCGAGCGGGTCCTCGATCGACACCATGGGGTACGAGGCGACGAGATCGTCGTAGTAGGAGATCATCTCGTCGGCGGTCTTCTGGCCGCCCTCGAAGGTGTAGGTGCCGTCCTCGTGGAACTCCGTGGCCGCGACGTCGAGCGCGAGGGCGATGTCCCGACCGGGGGTGAAGCCGGCCGCGGCGATGGCCTCGAGGATGAGGTCCAGCGCGTCGCGGTTGCTGCGCAGGTCGGGCGCGTAGCCGCCCTCGTCGCCTACCCCGGTGGCGAGCCCGCGGTCCTGAAGGACGCGCCTGAGCACGTGGTAGGTCTCGGCCCCCCAGCGCAGCGCCTCGCTGAACGTCGCCGCACCGATCGGCGCGATCATGAACTCCTGGACGTCGACGTTGGTGTCGGCGTGGGCGCCGCCGTTGAGGATGTTGAGCATCGGCACCGGCAGCAGGTGGGCGTTGGGGCCACCGACGTAGCGGAACAGCGGCAGGCCGCTGGACTCGGCGGCGGCTTTCGCGACGGCCAGGCTGACGCCGAGGATCGCGTTGGCACCCAGGCGGCTCTTGTCGGGCGTGCCGTCGAGGTCGAGCAGCGCCTGGTCGACGATGCGCTGCTCGCTGGCCTCGATGCCCAGCAGCTCGGGCCCGATCGTGTCGAGGACCGCGGTCACGGCCTGCTGGACGCCCTTGCCCCGGTAGCGACCGTCGTTGCCGTCGCGCAGCTCCACCGCCTCGTAGGCGCCGGTGCTGGCGCCGCTGGGCACGGCCGCCCTGGTGAGCGTGCCGTCGTCGAGGGCGACCTCGACCTCGACAGTGGGGTTGCCGCGAGAGTCGAGGATCTCGCGGGCGCCGACGGCCTCGATGGAGGGCACGGTTCTCCTGCTGCTCAGGGGGCTGGGTCGGCGGCGAGCCTACCGGCGCGTCCTACACGTCTCGGGAGGCGCTCCGCGGCTCCGCCTGGGTACTTCAGCGTCGCCCGGTGCGGTGCCCCCTGTGCCTTGTGCTGACGTACGTGGTCCTCGAAGCGCCGTCGGTGCTCGGGCTGTCCCCCGCGTCTGCCGCCCGGAGCTTGAGCGGGTTCTGAATCCACCTCGACGGCGACGTCGTCGACCAGGCCGCAGGCGCCACGACCTTCATCCCGACGCCTGACGCCGACGGCTCCGTCGCACGCCACAAGGCGTGGCCTTCGAGGGCTCCCGCCGCCCGGTCATCACGCCGTCGATCAGAAGGGGATGTCGCCGGCGTCGGTGTCGCTGTTGTCGGTGAGCCAGGTCCACTCGGTCGCTGGGGGCTGTTGGTCGGCGGGGAGCCAGGGTGGGTGGTCGTCGGGTCCGGTGGGGTTGGAGTGTTTCCGCTTTTGTTGACACGGATTCTAAGCCGCGATCTGGTTGATGTCCCGATAGCCTAACGCGTATTCTTGGGGTGTCAAGTAGTTGAGGTAGGAATGTCGCC
>Ga0136611_10000974_pt1 | contig 19572 bp, 16 predicted proteins | sample AntDrymUQ2232306_2_FD_106645 | JGI IMG/M metagenome (GOLD analysis project Ga0136611, IMG submission 106645) | Polar desert sand microbial communities from Dry Valleys, Antarctica - metaG UQ223 (23.06) | ecosystem: Environmental > Terrestrial > Soil > Desert | place: Antarctica: Dry Valley...
CGCCGTCGACGGCGACGACCCCTACTACATCGTGCCCATCCAGAGTGGCGACCCGTCAGTGCCGGGACAGACCTCGGACCTGGCCTCAGTCCCGCGGGCGCTGTGGGGGCTGGTCGCTAGCTACGGCCTGCACACCGCACCGGCATTGCTCCATGACAAGCTGTGCGTGGACGCCCACAGGCTGGGTGTGGACGATCGGCAGGCTGGGCTACGTTTCCGCCGGCGGGCCGACCGACTCTTCCGGTGGGCGCTCAGCGACCAGTGCGTCCCGTGGACTACTCGGTGGTTGCTGTGGTCAGCCGTTGCGGCCGGGGCGGTCTGGAGCCACACGCGCGTCCGCCGGGCGCTGCTCGTCCTGCATCTGGTGCTAGCGGTCCTCGTCCTTTACTGGGCGCTGTTCTCGATCCTCCGTCAGGACAGCCCGGGGCTGCCGCTGCCACGCACCGACCGTTTTCTTGAGACGCTGGACGGCTGGTGGCCGCTGCTGGCCGCCCTGGCACCAGCGGCCAGTTCGGTCATCTGGTGGCCGGTGGCCAGAATGTTCTTGGTCGGCTCTTACGCGGCCGCATTTGTCCTGCCGTTGCTGACCATGACCACCATCGCCGGCGTTCTGCTCGGGCTCCCCTCGTTGCTGGCGTGGGGTTGTTGGCCCCCGGGGCGTCGAGCCGGATGCCCCGCGCCACCCCTGCTGCCGCGGAGGCGACTGTCCCGGGGAGCCGTGCACCAGGGCGGCTGGGTCAATCCGGAGGCAGTCGCCTTGTGGCAGCAGCGCGTCGCCGCGGTGGCCCGAACGAGCGCCCCAGAGGACACGTGACGCCGCGGGTAAGCACTACGTGGGCTTGGCCAAAGGCTGCGGCGGCTTATTCACGCCGACTAAGGGTGCGTTGGGCCGGCCGATGCGCGACCACCGGCCGGTGCTGGAAGGCGCGATCTACCGCCTGAAGACCGGGGTCCCGTGGCGGTACCTGCCGTCGAGGTACGGCGCCTGGCAGACGTTGCCGGGTGCTCGCCCAGTTGCAGGCCGAGGCCGATGCCCGTGAAGAATTGGACTGGCGAGTCCGTGGATTCCACCATCGCCCGGGTGCACCAGCACGGCGCGACCGCTCCGAGCGGGCGTCGGCGACGCGCTCGAGATGGGGCTGTGGACCCCTCAGCGCGAGGACCGGGACCCGCAGGGCCGACTCCGCACGCGTCACCCGCTCTGCCCAACCGACAGCAAGCCACCTGTCCTGAGCAGCTCGACGCCGACGACGAACCGAAATCCGCGTCTCAGCATGTGCGGTCGCTGAGCCGCCCGGTCACTAGACCGGCTCAGGCCGACGGGCGTCGCCCGAGGTGCTTGCACCCGCCCCTTCTCCGGGTGTCGAAGCGCCTGGGTTGGAGCCAGAGGACGTCGACTGTGCTTGTTGCGGCTGAGGTCGGCGAGGACAGTGCTCCGCCCCTACAACGACGAGGCGGCAGACATGACTGGACAGACGGACGACGCACTGGTGCTGATGGAGCGGGCCGCGTCCTCACGCGATCCGCTGGAACTTGCTCTCGCAGGGTTCCTGTCGGCCTACAAGGGCCGGACGTTCGACAAGCAGCGACGGCTCATCAAGCACTACGTCGACTGGTGCCTGCAGAACGACCTGCCGCCTCTGCAGGCGAAGCGCCCGCACGTCGAGTTGTTCGTGCGCTGGTGCGAGACCCAGCCGTGGTCGGAGTCCTACATCTGCCAGCACTTCGTCGGCGTGCGCTCGTTCTACAAGACGTGCGTGCGCGACGACGTCCTGCTCCGCAACCCCGCCGAGTTCGTCGACGCACCCAAGGTCCACGAAGAGGGACAGAAGCGCACCTTCCTGACGCCACTGGAGTTCGCCGCCTTCCTCGAGGCATCGCGCAAGGCGGGCCCGATCGAGCACGCCGCAGCTGCGCTGATGGGGCTGTCCGGCCTGCGCGTCGCCGAGATGTGCAGCCTGCGGGTTGAGTCACTGAGCCAGGACGGTGGCTACGACAGCCTCAAGTTCATCGGCAAGGGCAGCAAGCCCGCCGACATCCCCCTCCCCGTGCCGGTGATGCGCGCCGTCCGCGTCGTGGTGGACAATCGAACGACCGGGCCGCTGCTGTACAACCGCGCGGGGAACGCGCTGACCACGCTGGACGCTCGGCGCATGGTGAACCGCATCGCCAAGACCGCCGGCTGCAGGCACATCACGCCTCACGGGCTGCGCCGCACCTTCTGCACCGCGGGGCTGGTCAGCGGTGTCCCGATGCGCGACATGCAGATCGCGATGCGCCACGCCGACCCACGCACCACCGGCCTGTACGACATGGCCAAGAACAACAAGGACCGCCACGCCAGCCACCGCGTTGCCTCCTTCCTTGCCGGCATGACCGGCTAAGCCACTACAGCTTGGCGGGTGCACTCACTGGCTGCGCCGGCGGACGCACCCGTATTGGAACTGTTCAGCCGCCGTCGGCTGCCTCTGCTGCGCGCCGCCGGGCTGGCCAGCACGTCCAACCTCGACCGGTACGCCGAGATGCTCACGCCTCTCCCGACCAGGCCGGTCTGTCGCTGCGCGGACCGCAGTAGAGCCAGGCGTCTCGGGTCCGCACTCGCAAGGGGCTAAAGCTTCCGGTGCGATGCCTGCGAACTGGTGCGCCGTGCAGGCCAGGACGAAGGGCGGCGATCCAGCCGAGGACGGTCCAGCCGAGGAGGAGGTTCAGCCAGAAGATCGCCCAGGCCAGGTGTTGGACTTGCCGCGCAGGGCGGCGACCATGCCATGGCCGGAAGTAGCCGAGCGTGAAGACCGTCAGCACGACGCTGACGATCACGCTGATCAGCCGGGCGGCCGGTCCGTGACGAGTCGACCCATCCCCGCTACCGGAATGTCGTGGTGACCGGGTCGAGGAAGAACAGGCACCCCTGTGTTGGATTGTATTCGTCGACCCGCGCGACGACGCGGACGAGGTCGCCCTCAGACACGGAACTGCGATCGTCCGCGCCGGTGAGGTTGAGGTCTATGTAGTTGACGTCCTCGAACTTGAAAGCGGGTCCGCGAGTCGAGTCTGCACCCTCATCTCCAGGGCTGACAAGGAAGTCGTAGCGGGTCTTCGCGTCGCCGTGGTTCGCCACCAGCGCGACGGACCCGTCGAACTCGATGGTCCTGTCGTCGTACTTGGCCGCGAACGCTGCGACCGTGTCGTCGCAGTAGTCCGTCACCGCGAGAAGCGCCGCGAGCTCGGGGTTGTTCTCGATCGTCAGCGTCGGCTCTGCTGTCGGCTCTGCTGTCGGCTCTGCTGTCGGCTCTGCCTTTGGAGACGCAGAAGCCGTCTCCTCCGGTGCCGGAGACGGCTCCTCGGACGGCTCGGCGTCGTCCTTGTTGCAGTCGCGCTCGATCGTCAGCCGCGGGGCCTCCGTCAGGGGCTCTCCGGGGGCCGGTGTCTGCTCGCAGACCTCCCAGTTGGACTCGTCCACCACGCCGAAGACGCCGCCCCCGACGACATCCACCTTGTCGTCGGAGCCCGCTCGCTCGATGTCGCTCTTGGCGACGTCGAGCCTCTTGCCCGTGACGTCGGGCATCGCCGGGTCCTTGTCCGACCCGCACCCGGCGAGCCCCACGATTAGCAACGCGACGACAAAGCGGAACGCCCGCATCAAACACCCCATCTGGTCGCCCCCCTGGCGCGTTGAGGGTAGCCGGACCTGCCGGGCGGCGGGGCCGGGGTCCACGCGCCTGGGGCGCGGTGAGACGCCGTGCCGCGAAGACGTCGGGCTCGGGCGCTGGACCGCCATCATGCAGACGAAGCGGAGCCGGGCCGCGCCCGGCAGGGGTCATCCCCCGACGAGCTCGTGCGCGGCCCCGGCGAGCAGCGGGTGGCAGTCCGCGAAGACCGAGCACAGGCCCGCGAGGGCGGCGGCGTGCTCGCCGGTCAGCACGGCGCGGCCGTCGGTGCCCGCCCCGAGCAGGGCCGCGACGGGCGGGCTGTCGAATAGGTCGAACCGGTCGGCGTCGGCCAGCGCGGTCATCACGGCCTGCCCGAGCGGCCCGACGATCAGACCGGGCACGGCCACGGTCGGCGTGCCGCCGTCAGTCGTCGCGGCGAGGCCGTCCAGCGCGGCCTTGCCCGCGCGGGTCCTCGCGGCCCGCCCGGCCATGTCACGGCGCTCGCCGGGCTCGGGAAGGGACAGAACGTGTTGTCGAGCAGAACGCGGGCAGCGGCATGAGGGATCCCGTGGCGGATGGCCCGGAGCGCGCGCCGCGGCGATGGCGCCGGCCAGGTGGCCCGGGCGGTGAGACCTACATGAGGAGGACCGAGCTGACCTCCGCCTGCACCGTGCCGCGCCATCCCGGGCGCCGATTAGCGCTGGCCAGCCGCAGCCGGACCGGGTGACTACGCCGGGCTGGCCCGTTGGAGCCATTGTGACTGCGGGTTCCGAAACGGACAAAGCGGTGCGACTTCCGGCGTTACGGTTCGCATGTCCGTCCCGGCAGTGAGAGCGAGCCCCGATGAGTCTGTCGCACCCGACTGAAGCCCGGCTTTGCAATACGTGCGGGAACGCCTGGTACGCCCAGGCTGGATACTCGTCCCGGCAGCCTGGGCCGATGCTGTTCAACGCCGGGCAGAACGCCGCTCTCGCGCACTCGCGCAGCAAGTACGAGCAGCACAAGTTCTGCCCCCGCTGCGGCAGCGACAAAGTCAAGACCGTACGCGGCCGAGGCTTCGTACCCACCGCCGCCCAGTACGTTCAGGGTGCGGCTGCTCCGGTCGTCAATGTCAACGTCAACGTGAGCACGGGCGACGGCACCGCATCCTCGGTACCTGTTGTGGATGCTGTCCCGAACGGGACGCCGTCGCTCCCGATCCCGCCGACCTTCCCCCCGTACAGACCCCCATCCGCCTTCCCGCCTGTGCCCCCGCCCCCGCCCCCGCCGTCGACGCCGTGGTGGAAGTCGGCCCGCTTCTGGTTCTTCGCTCTGCCGTTCGCGACCGGTGGGTTGGCCTCGTGGGTGCCGCCTCTCTGGGTGGCGAGCAAGGTGCACGAGGGTCAAATCAAGGCCCGCCTCTACGTCATTGCGGCCACGACAGCCGTCTTGGCGCTAATCGGCGGGGTGCTCGTCGGCTCTGCACCGGAAGACGCCATGGGCAGCGCATCCGGACCGCGCGCCGACATCGGCGCCGTGATCCTGCTTGTCGCGATCAGCATCGGCACCTGGACCGCGGTGCTCTACCGTCAGCGCCGCGTTTTCCTCAATGCCCCAGCCCCCGCGGGTGCTCGACCAGTCGGCGCACCCTCGCTGCCCGGAGTGCAAGAGGCGCAGGCTCGGCGCCAACGGCGTGCGCAGTACCGCAGCCTCTCCTCCGACGACATCGAACTGGCGCGGGAGATGCACCTCGGACGCCCGACCGCACTCCGGCCTTCGACGACGGCGGCCTGGTAGACCTCAACGCGCTGAACGCTGCTGAGCTCGAGCGGCATGCCCATGTCACGGCCGCTGAGGCCGCGTCGATCGTCAGCACCCGCGACACACTCGGGCGCCTGAGCAGCGTCGATGAGCTCGTCGTGCACGGCGACCTGACGACGGCAACCGCCGAGCGGCTGCGCGACTACGCCGTGTTCATCGGCTGAGGCGCTCCACTCGCGCGGCGCCGTCGCTGCCGTTGCCACCTGGCACCTCTGCATGGCAGCAACTCTTTGGGCACTCAGCAGGGGCAAGCGGGACGACGTCCTCTACGTCCGCGTACGGGCAGGCGACAGACGCGGTGTTTTTGGGTGTGACGCAAACGGAAGACGCACGCGTCGGTGCGCGTGCGAGAGCGACACCTGTCCGTTGCGAACGTCGTCACAGCGACGTCCTTGGCATCAGCATCACTACTTCGACAGCCCGCGGCCGGCCGCCCGCCCCACCCCGCCCCGTCCCGCCGCGACGGACGCAGGAACGTCGAGGCCGTGCCGCGGGGCCGCTGTCCGTAGGAGCGGCGAGCAGTGGCTCGTCGTGCTCGTCAGCGCCTACTGCCAAGCCACCGTGACCGGTCGGCTCCCCTGCCGCTGCGTCGGACACCAAGGTTGCTGACGTAAGCAGGAGTACGGCCACCTTTTCGGTCATGGAACGCTCGGTGCCCGCCCTGCATGCCTTCCGAGTTACCGGCTGCGCCGGTGCGCAACCGGCAGCGCCCGACTGTCGCGTCGCAGGCGACGTGCCGGATGTAGTCGAAGCACCGCTCCCCTTTGCTGGAGCCAGAACAACGCAGCGAGCAGCAGGGCGGCGGCGGCGACCCCTACTAGGACTATCGGCGGCTTGGAGGTGCTTGCACCCGCCCCGTCCGATCAGCGGCATGAGTAGCCCCCCAACGAGTCCTACTCAGTGCGGTAGGTGGCGCGGGCGGGACAGGCGGGAGGGCGGGGCGACTCGCGGGAGGCCCGGTCCTTGGACCGGGCCTCCCGCCTTTCAGTAGGGGGCTGCGCCTTCGTACTTGCCCGTGCGTCTCCCGGCCCCTCTGCTAGATCGCGCGGCGGAACTGCTCGACCTGCTCGACGGCCCACGCGTAGCCCTCGCCGCGCAGGGTCCCCTCCTTCCTGTCCCACACACTGGCCCCACTGACCGCGACTGAGCACGGTTGCCGCGTTGCCTTCGACGGTGCGCAGGACCTGCTCGATCCTGCCGTCGGGGCGCGGCGGCCCGCCGTCCGGGTCGTCGGTGATGACGGTGTAGAAGTCCTTCTGCGCGAGGTCGCGCAGGTTGCACACCATCGGCAGGTGCTCGGGTATGCGCCGTACCAGCAGCTGCTCACTGTCGGCGAAGTACCGCAGGTAGAACGCCGGGACAGTGTGGTGCCGGCTGCCGACCCCTTCCCATGGCGACGCGGCGGCCACCCACGCCTCCGCCTTGCGCTCGGCCGCAGGCGGGTACGGGCAGGTACCCGGTACTCCCAGCTCGTCTGTCATGTTGGCGACGGGGGCGCAGCCTCTGACAGCGCGGCGTTGCGCGTCAGCTGCCTGGGTGCCGGGCCGCGGCCGCGATGGCGCTGAAGGCGCGGGCGGTCCCCGTCGGGGGCCGCGGTCAGCGTGAGGCGTCCGCTTCGGTGTCGCCCAGCCGACCCAGCGGGCGCCAACAACGTCAGAGGCATCACACCTAGCCGCCGGCGTCCTGCCTACGGCAGCTCAGACGGTGTGTGTGTGTGCTTGCTCGGGCTGGATGGGGCGCCCGGCCGGCACCAGGGCAGTCACGGCATCGTCCGGCGCGTACAGGTACCAGTCCAAGGCGGCTACGACCTCGTAGTAGTACGTCCCCGGGCGCTGCGGGTACTCCTCAAGGAGCGTCTTCAGCGTCGCCTCGTCCAGGCGAGTGACGAGCGCGTCGAAGGCTGCGTGACGGACCTTGCTGTTGTCGTGGTACAGGAGGTCCACGAGCTCGTGCTCGCTCACCGTCGAGTCCGCCACAAGGGCGCGTGCACCTGCTGCGGCGAGGTTGCCGTCCTCGTCGCCGAGCAGGATGCGCGCTGCTTGTGTCCCGCCGAGCTCGAGGATCTTGGCGACGAGGGGTGCTGTGTCGTGTCGACGCAGCGCCTTGGGTAGCGCGTCGAAGAGGGAGGGCAGCTGGCTGGCTCCGGCGAGCGCGACCAGCGCCTGCAGGCCCGCCTGCTGGGTGACGTAGTCGCCGTTGGCCAGCTCGTTTAGGACGAGGTCGATGTCGTCGGGTTGCCGGTCAGCCTGCGGCATGGACGCGAGTATGCGCAGCGCGGCGGTGCGTGCCTGTCCGGTGACGAAGTGCCGGAGTGAGGTCATCCGCGGGTCGGCCTCATCTAGCTCATCGGTGAACTCGTGTCCTCCGGAGCGCAGGACCTCGCGTGCTCGCGCGGCCATCGACGGTGCGCCTTGCCAGCTGAGGGCCTGCCAGGCATCGAGTCCTGTGAGGGTGTTGGTGGCTGCTGTGGCCAGCTCGTCCGGTGTTCGGGTGAGCGCGTCGACGCATTCCTCCAAGCCGAGGTCGCGGTCCTCGCGCTTGATCGCATCGAAGCCGGGGCGCAACCAGGCTCGAACTATGTCGTGCACGGAGTCGTGAGGCCGGTCGAGCAAGTGTGCTCGCGTCGCGTCGGAACGACGCAGCATCACGGTGACGGCAGCAGGACCGCTCGTGTCGTCGAGCGCGTTGCGCCCGAGTAGCTCGTCGAAGATGGCAATCCGGACCCGATCGCTCGTGTGCCGGCCGTCCAGGAGCGCAAGCAGGTTGTCGGTGGTTGCGTCCGGAATCGCTTCCAGCACGTCCGTGATCAGCCATGGAGCTGGGCTGAATGGGTGGGCGATCAGGTAGTCAACGGCTGGCTGCTTGTCGCCGAGCACGGAGGCGATGACCGCGCGCGCAGCGGCTTGCCAGCTGTGACCGGCGCCTGCGGCGATGATGTCTTCGAGCAGTCTGCGGTCACCCGGTAGAGCAACCTTGTGGAGGTACTGGAGGGTGGCATTAGCGGTGCTTCCGCGTTCGAGGAGCGTCACCCACATCGCTACGGGCGACACCTTGGCCGCGTCCTCTGCCGTGACGACTGTGCCTGCCTCGGCGGGCGGCGTGTCCGCCGGCCACAAAGCGGCTGGGCGTGCGTCAAGCGTCGCCAGGAGCAGCACTGCGCCACGTGCTCGTGCCCACACGTCCTCGTCGGTCATTGCCAGCAGCCGCGCCGGCAGGTCGCTGTCGCGGACGAAGAAGAACCACCCCGGCACGAAGCGCCCCCACACTTCGTCGGGTACTCGGCCGGCTTCTTCGCAGAACGCGCGGAGCCAACTGTCGGCTTCGGCGGCAGACAGGTGCACCGACTCGCGTCGCTGGTAGAGCCGATTGACCAGGTGGTGCCCTAGCGGGTCGTCGTCCTGGCCGAGGGCGATCGCGAACGACAGCAGCCGGTCGCGGTCCAAGGAGCCAGCCGAAGGCTTGCCGAGCACGATGTCGGCCCATGACTGCAGTGCGTCGCCGACCTGCCGACGGGCGTCGTCGACCTCAGTGGAGGAGTCCGCTTCCGTGGCGTCGCTGACCGTTGATGGTGTCGCGTGGCCGGTCGCCGTTGCCGGGGACTCCGCGACGGCCGGTGGCTGCTGGGCGAGGGCTGCCTGCTGGGTGAGGTAGTCGCTGAGGTAGAGGACGAGTTGCAGCTCGAGCTCGTCGACGGTGCGGAAGGTCTTGTAGAGGGCGACTCGCTCCTCACGGACTCGTTTCTGGAACGCCAGGATCTGCTGAAGTTGCGCGCCGGGGTCTGCTTTCTCGTCGGCGGACAGCTCGCGAAAGAACAGGGCGACGTCCGGCTGGTCCTCGTCGGTCCGGCCCAGGGACCGTTCGTACTCTTCTTCGAAGCCGGAGGAGTAGGCGCCCGTGGGGGTCCCCCATCGCCGGTTGAGCAGGCCGATGAAGATGTCGCAGTCGTCGACGCGAGGGTTGATCACTGCCTGCGGCCGGCCCACTGCTGGCTGAACCTGCTCCCAGCCTTCGACGACGATGCTGAGGCCGAAGGGTCGGCCGATCGTGTCGTTGACCGACTGTGCTGCTCGGCGCAGCGCTTCGCGTTCCTGCGGTAGGTCACCGGGCGAGGCGACGAACGCGACGAACTGCCGCACCTGCCGGGTCACGCCCGCAGCCTAGAGCGCAAACAACTGCCTATGGCAGTTTCCGGTGCCGCGCCGGCTTCTGGGCACTTGGCGGCTGCCTCACCGGGCGAGCCCCTGGGCGGCACGGGGCCTGCATCGCCCTGCTGTGCATGCGTCGACCCGACCGTGGCCGTCAGCGGGCGAAGTTGACCGCGCGAGCGTACGGGTCGTACTCGAACAGCACCAAGTGGCACGTGGTGCACCTTTGGGCCGCGGTCCGCTGCCATCCCAGAGGCGCGGCCAGTCGAGCAGTCGAAGCCCGCCGATGATCGTCCGTGGGCGCTACTCGGACGTCCAGCGCAGCGGTCCTATGCCGGCGTCAAGCACTGCTCGCCGCTCCGCTGGCACTCACAGTTGCTGTTGGCCAACGCCCCAGCCCTGCGGCACCGACTGCTGGACTGCCGGCGACAACGGGTGCTTCAGCGTCTTGTGCGGCGCACGCACATCGGCTATGAGAGATCGACGCTCCTCCATCCCGCAGACCGCTCTGTTCGACGGACGCTCACCGCCGTGATCGCACCCGCCCCCATCCGATCAGCCATGAGCGGACGTCGGTTTCCGGCGGGAGCCCGCGAGCAATCCGTTCGCGCGAGTGCGCCACTGCCGGACGGGCCGGTCAGGTTCGCGTACCGGCATCGGCGGTCCTCAGGGGTGCGGTGGAGATCGGCTCAATCGTCGGGTTACGCGAGGTTGGAGTCATTAACAACCGCAACTGACGCCACAGACCCACGCTTGATGCTGTCCGCGTAAGACAACAGCCCCCGGCGGTCTCTTGCCAAGACTAAGATCCCATGAGTGACCACCGCAACCCCGCTCGCGCTACCGGTTGCGCCGCTCGTGGTGGAGGTCCTCGCCACCGTCCGCCGACCGGTCGACGCCTGGGCGGTGGCTGCGACGCTGGAGAGCTTCGGGCTGCGCGACGTTGACGCCGGGCGGTACGGCGAGGCCGACATCTTCGCGTTGGCCAAACGCGTCTACGACGCCTGCCGGACGGAGCTCCGCGACCAACCGGACCCACGACCGGCGCTGCCCAGCGCCACGGCACGCGAAGGCGTGGGCCGGTTCGTGCACTTCTACGTGCGCGGGACACTGTTCGCGCTGCCGATGGTGGTGCAGACACTGAGCGTGCTGGCGCTGGGGTATGGGCTGTGGTCGTACCTACGGTTCGACCTGCCGGCGGCCACCGCAGTCTCGGTCGGCACGATCGCCAGTTTCCTCATCACCGGCGGCTTCGTGCAGGCGACCGGCCGGCTCGGCCGCTACTACCTGGAGCAGAAGGCCTATCTGCTGGCCCGTCAGGTTTGTTGGCGGCTGGTGCGGTTCGGCGCGGTTGCTACTTTGGTCGCTGGCCTGGCGATGATCCTACTCAACGTCACCTCCGACGTGCTGCCCACCCACCTGGCGACGCAGGCGCTGGTCTACTACCTGCTGCTGTCGCTGATGTGGCTCATCCTTGCGATTCTCTACACGCTCGAGCAACAGGTCCGGATCGTGGCGTGCGTGATCGCCGGGATCGCGGTCATTGCTGTGCTCCGGACGCTCACACCCCTCAGCATCTACCTGTGCCACTGGATCGGACTGGCGGCGGCCATCATCTTCGCCTTCGTGCTCGCCCGGCGCGGGCTCGACCAGCACGCCGACCGGACGAGCGAGTCGTCCAAACTCGCCCGGCTGCCGCGGCAGAGCCTGCTGGGATATCTCGTCGCACCGTACTTCGCCTACGGCGTCATGTACTTCGCCTTCTTGTTCCTCGATCGGATCGTCGGGTGGACGGCCGGCGACCACCCGCTGTTCATCTGGTTCAACACGCCGTACGAGGTGGGTCTGGACATTGCGCTGCTGTCGATGGTGCTCACCCTCGCGCAGCTCGAGTACACCATCCACTCCTTCTCGCAGCAGATCGTGGACGTGCAGAAGAGCTTCGGCGCGGATGACATGCGCGGGCACAACCGCTACTTCCGCCGTTTCTACCTCCGCCAGGTGCTTCTGCTTGCGGTACTGAGCATCTCCAGTGCGCCTATCGTGCTGTATCTCGTCCGGCACCTGGCCGGCCGGCTGCCCGCGGTGCAGGACGTCATCGCCGACCCCATAACGCTGCAGGTGTTCTACGTCGGGGCGCTTGCGTATGCGTTGCTGGTGCTGGCGCTGATGAACAGTGTCTTCTTCTTTTCCATGTCCCGCGTCGGGTTCGTGATGCGGGGGCTGTCGCTGGCGCTCGTCGTCGACCTGGCGGTCGGCGCTTTCCTCAGCCGGCACTACGCCTTCTGGTACTCGGTGTTCGGATTGGCGGCGGGAGCTTTCGTCTTCGCCCTGATCACCGTGCTGTACGGGGCCCGCGTCATCCGCCGGCTCGACTACTACTACTACGCGGCGTTCTAAACCAGCCGGCCGCCCACCTGATCTGCCTTGGCCAGCACTCGCTCGTACAGCTGGCGGTACGCGCCGACGGACTGGTCGGTCCGGTAGTGCGCGAGGATCTGCTCGCGGGCTCGGCGCCCCAGGTCCAGTCGGAGTTCGTGATCCTGCAACAGCTGGGCGGCCGCCTCCCCGAGGGAGTCAGGGTCGCGCGGCGGCACCACGAGCCCGAATCCCTCCAGCGCCTCCCGCACGCCGCCGACATCTGTGGCCGCGACTGGGCGAGCGCAGGACATCGACTCCAGCACCGTGTACGGGAATCCTTCGGAGATCGAAGACAGCACGCTGATGTCCCCGATGTTGTAGACCTGCGCTGGCGAGCTGTGGAAACCGCCGAACTCGAAGTTCCTGGCCAGGTCCAGCGACTCGATGAGCGCCCGGCACTTGTCCACGTAGGGCTTGTCGGCGTCCAGCGATCCGTAAACCCGAAACAGCACGTTGGGCAGCAGCCGTCGGGTTACCGCGGCGGCCCGGATCATCGTCTCGACATCCTTGAGCGGGAAGACGCGGGCAGCCGCCACGGCGACGGGGATGTCCATCAGGTCGGCCGGTTTCGGCCCCGGCACGAACAGCTCAGGGTCGATCCCGTTGTAGATCGTCTGCACGCGGTCCGGAGGGGTGCCCCAGCGCAGTTCCCACCGCTGGTTGAAGTTGGCGACAGGGGTGACGACGTCGGCGTACCGGTACGCGAGGCGGGCCACCACGCCGGTCAGCCGCATCAGGTAGCGCTTGGCGTAGAAGGTGAAATCAGCTGAGGAGATGGCGATGTACCGCTCCCGCACGTACACACCGTGCTCTGTGACGAGGAACGGCGTGCCCCGCTCGATCTTGGCGATGATGCCGGGCAGTGCGGCAAAACCGGCGATGGTGGCGTGCACGAGGTCGACCTCTGGCAGCGGCGCCACCAAGGGCATCAAGAAATTGTAGGTCCAGCGCAGCGCGGTGGTCAGGTCGCTGACCGTGGGCGTCTCTCCCGGCAGGAACCGGCCGGGGTAGTTGCGGTACGGCGCCAGCGACTCCACCACGAAGGCGTCCCAGGTCGGCTGGGCCTTCCACGTATCGTTCCAGTCGTACTCCTGGAACCAGGTCCACATGCCGTGAATGGCGCCGCCGGCATCCTCGATCGGCAGGTCGTCCCATTCCATGGCCCGCAGCAGCGCTCGCAGCAAGGGCACGAAGCGGTCGCGAACGACCCGGTCGGAGGTGCGGCGTTTGCGGCGCCAGAAGTTTCGCAGAGACAGTGAGGCGAGGGGGAACTCAGCCGGCTCCTGCATGCCCCACAGCGGGACGTGCAGCACCTCGCGGGCATTCGGCGGCAGGTCGTACTTGAGCTGCACCTCGGCGTTGCCGGTGACCGCGAAGATGACGAACTCCAGGTCGGACAGCTCCCGGCACAGGATGTCGCACCAGGTGCTGACCCCACCTCCGACATATGGATAAGTTCCCTCGGTGCAGAACAGGATGCGCACAGCGGTAGGTCAGGCCGGGTCCGGAAATTGCTCGAGCAGCGCGGCCTCGGCGTTGCCGTACTCGAGCGCCGCTCCGAACGTGCCGCTACCGCCGCGCAGGTTGTGCGCGGCAGCAACCACAGCGGGCCGATCGTCAGCGGCTGCGGCGCGCTGCAGCGCCTGCACCAGCTCCGCCGACTGGGTCAAGTACGTGCTGACCAGATCGGGCAGCACGACCTCCGCCGCCGCTCCCAGCGCAACGCGCAGACCAGCCAACGTGACTCCGTCCAGCGCGGCTCCGGGCGCGACGTTGGCACCCGACACCGTGTCGGCGCAGCCCCGGTAGCTGAGATGCCAGGACCGGGAACCTCGCCGGGGAACTCAAGGCGCTGCGTCACCTCGTCGAGGACCGTCGCCAGCTCGCCTCGCCGGATTGGCTTGGCGACGAAGAAATCCATGCCGGCCTCGCGGCAGCGCTCCCGCTCCTCGGTGACAGCGCGCCCAGCCGATCGGCCGGAATGCCGATGCCGGTGTCGCGGACGTCCATCAGCAGTCGCACTCGGCCGGTCTCGTCCTGATCCCGCGTGCGCAGGGTTACCTCGATCTCACCCCGGTCGGTGAACTTGATGCCATTGCCGAGCAGGTTGACGATAACCTGGCGCAGCCGGGTCACATCCCCGACCAGGTCGACCACGGTCTGCGGCTCGGCGGAGTAGACGAGGTCCACTGCCTTCGAGCCGAGCTGCGGCGCGACGATTTCCATGGCGCTCTCGACGCAGTGTCACGCAGGTCGAAGGGCTGGTCTTCCAGGTCGAGCCGTCCAGCCTCGATCTTGGAGAAATCCAAGACGTCGTTGATCACCGACAGCAGAAGGTCCCCGTTGTTGCGGATGATCTCAGCGTACTCGCGCTGCCGCTCGTCCAAGGGCGTATCGAACAGCAGGACAGCCATGCCGATCACGCCGTTCAGCGGTGTGCGGATCTCATGGCTCATCGTGGCCAGGAAGGGCGACTTGGCGGCGTTGGCCCGCTCTGCCTCGGCTCGAGAGGCCTCGAGCTCGACGCGGTGCTCGGCATCGCTGTCGCGCTGCGCGGCCAGAACGGAGGCGGTTTCGGCCATGCCGTTGGCCAGGCCGCGCAGCTCGCTCGCGAGCTGCGCCGGGACATCCACCCACAGGTCGCCCGCGCGGATCCGGCCCATCGTGTCCTGCAGCCGCGAGACCGGCTCGGCGATCGCCTCACGAAGGCGTCGGCCCTCGCGCGCTGTGAGGGCGAAGACACTCAGGCCAGCAGCGAGCTGCAGAACCAGAGCGGTGACCAGCAGGGCGTTCTGCTCGCGCTCGTGGTCGCGGCGGCTGCGGTCAATCCGGTCCTCGAGCGCCTGCTCAAGCGTGCGGTAGCGATCGAACAGGCGCTTGCTCTCCTGCAGGAACACAGCCATGTCCGCGCTCTGTGCCGCAGCAGTCGGCGAGCTCACCGCCGTCCATTCCCGCTGCGCCGCGCGCACTGCCTCAAACTGACGACGCGTCGACCCGCTGAGAACTTCAGGAGAAGCTGAAGGGGCTAACGGGTCGGCTCGCCGCAGCCTGATCCGGTCCGACGGCGGCGAGACCATCGGTGTACGGCTGGAGGAACTCCTGGTCCCTGGTGAGCAGGAACCCACGCAGCCCGGTCTCCATGTCGAGCATGTCGCGGTAGCTCAGCCGCAACTGCCGCCCCGCCTGGATCTCGTTGTGCAGCGTCGGCTGGACGGCGGTCAGAAGCAGCGTAAGCAGCGCGACGTCGATCAAGACCACGACGACGATCCCGGCGAGCGCATAGCGGGACGCCCGCCGGATCAGGTCCTGAACGCTCTGCTGGCGGCGAGGGGTGCGCCGAATCATCGGCGGCCGCCCCGTCGCGCGAGAACCTGCCGGTAGATGTGCCGGTAGCTGTCCGCATGCTCGTCGGGGCTGGGCAGCGCCGCCACCCGGGCGGCGCCGGTCATGCCGAGCTGCCGGCCCAGAGGCGGAGATCCCAGAATCTGCAGCACTGCGGCGGCGACGGCGGGAACGTCACCCGGCGGCACCGCCAGGCCCGCGGCCGGGCCGTCGGCAGAGCCGATCATCTCAGCGCAGTCGCCGACGTCCGTGGCCACGACCGGAACCCGATGCTGCATCGCCTCCAGCAGCACGAAGGGCCGGGCCTCACTGCGGCTGGTCGAGACCGCGACCGCCATGCGCGGGTACCAGCGACGCACGTCGTCCTCCCCAACCAGGAGCAGTCGGTCGTCAAGGTGCTCATCCGCGATGAGCTCCCTGCAGTGCTCCGCATACGCCGGATCGGCATCGAGCGGTCCGATCACGGCGAAGGTGCAGTCGGGGATCGACCGGCCGATCAGCGCGCACGCGTGGATGAAGGTCGCGATATCCTTGAGCGGTACGACACGCCCGACAAGCGCGACGAGCGGCGGCCGGTCCGGGTGACGCGAGACGCCCTCCGTGCCACTGGGCGGATGCGGGAGGACGAGCGGCGACCGCGCGCCGAACTGCCGCTGCCAGCGCGCTCCGGCGCTGCTGACCGTGGTGACTGCGTCAGCGGCCGCGTAGGCGCGTCGGGCCTCGTGCTGCAGCGCCCCCACCCATCGCCGGTGACTGCCAGGGTTGGTGGGAGCGCGTCGGCCGGTTTCCAGCGGGCCACCGGCCAGCTCCGCCTCCCGCCACGCCGTGCCGTGCTCTGTCAGCACGAACCCGGCCGGCCCGCCGGCACCCGTACCGGCCGCCTTGGCGGCAACGGCCGCGATAGCCGACGCGGCACCGACGGCGGTCGCGTGGTAGACGTCGGCGCCCGGCAGGAGCCGTGCCAGCCGGGCCGTCTCGCGCCGCCCCGGCACGGGCCCGCGACCGCCCCGAACCTGCAGGTCCACCAGGTCGTTCACCTGCGGCGGCAGCCGGGGGAGGCCGGTGGGGGGCCGGTCGCTGAGGTGGACGACCGACCAGCTGATGTCCGGGAGGCCGCCGACCAACCCCCTGGCCCAGGTGGAGACGCCGCCGGTGACGTAGGGATAGGTGCCCTCGGTGAGCAGACAGACCGACGTCACGGCGACGCGGCCCGCAGCGCGGCCACCCCCGCTTCGACATCGCGGACGACGGTCAGCAGTCGATCGGTGCGGGTCAGCTCGAGGATCCGGGCCACGTCCGGTTGGACGTCGGCCAGCAGCACCTCGCCGGACTCCTGTGCCGCTCTGCGGTGCGCCGTCACCAGCAGTCCGACCCCCGCGCTGTCCACGAAGGCCACCGCGCCGAGGTCGATGACGAGCCTGGGAGCCGGCCCGGCCAAGGCCTCGCCGAGCACGTCGCGCAGGGCCAGGGCCTGCGACACGTCGATGGCGCCCACCACGCGAAGCACCGTGACCCCGTCACGTTGCTGCAGATGCGACTCCATCGCTGTGCCTCCTTGCGTTGGTCATGTCAGCACGTCGGACAGCAGCGGCACGCTGGCCTCCACCACGAGCGGGTCGAACTGGGATCCGGCGCGCGTCCGCACCTCCTCGATGACTCGCTCGACCGACCAGGCCGCCCGGGCAGGGTCCCCGGTGCGCATGTCCGCGGCGAAGGCAGCGAGAGCCAGAATGCGTCCTCCGGGCGGGATCTGATCCCCACGAAGACCGTGCGGGAACCCCCAGCCGTCGTACCACTCGTGGTGGCACTGCACGGCCGAGACCAGGACGGGCGACACCGAAACCGTCTCCAGCAGGCCAGCGCCGACCGCGGGATGCTCCACGTCGACCGCGTAGTGGTCGCGGGCGCCAGGTAGGGCGGCCAGCCCGATGTCGTGCAGGAGACCGGCCCGGCGTAGCGCCTCCTGGTCCTGCGGCGCGAGCGCCATGCGTTCCGACACCGCGGCAGCCACCCTGGCGACCGTGCTCGAGTAGCCGGCCGTACCGGGACGACGCGCATCAACCGCGGCGGCGATGCCCTCCAGTACGACCAGGTAGCGCTCGGTGAACTCGGCGAACACCCGCTGGTTGTCCAGCATCAGCGTGATCTGGTCGGCGAAGGAGGACAGCAGATGCAGACTCTGCTCACCGAACGCCGCCGGCCGGCTCATGGTGACCAGGCCGAACACGCCAAGCGGTACGCCGCGCTCCTGCAGGGGCAGCGCGAGGACCGAGCGGAAGCCGAGCGCCGCGGCTTGCGCCGGGTCGCGGAGAAGCAGCGGGGCGTCGGCCTGTGCGAGCTCCCAGTCGAACATGCCGGTCTGCGCGGTCAGGTCGATGTCCACCTCGTCGGACAGCCCGACGCGCGCGCGCACCGCGAGCTCGCCTCGTGGCCCGGCCACCGCGACGAAGCCCGCCTCACTGTTGGTGGCGCTGACCGCCAGCTCGATGAGCAACCGCAGGAACTGGTCCAGCTCGACTGCGGAGCCGTGCAGCCGGCGACTGGTCTCGGCCCTCGCCGTGGTCGTTGCGAGGTCGCGTTCGAGCTCGCCTTCTCGGCGCAGCTCAGCGACGACTGCGGCCAGGACATCGGTGTCGGCCACGAGGGCTCGACGGGCGCCCCGGGACAGGCCGCCGCGGGCGTCGCGGACCAGCAGCATCGCGTCGAGACTGCCGGGGACCTCCAGCCGCAGTGCGTGCAGCGGCCCAGACTGGGTGAGTACCGTCTCAAGGGGCGCGCTCGGCACCGCCGCGAGCTCCAGCTGCGCCTCGTGCCGGTCGGCCTCGGCGGCTGGCGCGGGGCGTCGACTGCCGCTTGTGTCGCTGGTCCAGGTCTGAGCAAGCCGGTACGCCGAGGCGCTCCCGTCCCGCACGTAGAGGCGGCAGTCGGCGAGCGCGAGCTCCTGACCCAGGCTGGTCATGAGCCCGGCCGTCCGCGCCTCGGCCGGTCCGCTCGCCGTGAGCCATTCGAGCGCCCTCGCCCGCACCTGTTCTGGTCGCATCAGGACCGCTGGGGACGCTCGCGCAGACGGGCGCTGAGCTGCGACGGGCTGAACGGCTTGGTGATGAAGTCATCCACCCCCGCCACCAGGGCGCGCGCCCGGTCCGTTTCCTGGCCGGCCGCGGTGATCATCATGATCACCGGCTGGACCGGCAGCGTCTCGTCAGCACGGACCAGCGCACACAGCTGGTAGCCGTCGGGCGGCGGCATCTGTGCATCCAGGAACAGCACCGCCGGGTGTTCCTTGCCGATCAGCTCCAGAGCCTGTTCACCGTCCGCCGCGGTATGCACGATGTGCCCTTCCCGCTCCAGCAGCACCGACAGCAGCCGGCGGGTCACCGCATCGTCATCGGCGACGACCACGACGATGGGCTCCTGCTCGTCGCTCACGATGGCTCCGCTTCGGTACACAGCTCCACGAGCGTCACGTCGTCCAGCTGCGGACCTCCGTCGCGCCATACCTGGAGGGCCTCCAGGATCGCGTCCGAAGCGGGACCGGCGGTGTCGCAGAGCAGGCGCACCAGTCGATGAGTGCCGAACATCTCCCCGCTGGGTGCCCGCTCCTCGACGATGCCGTCGGTGAACAGCACGACACTGTCACCTGGTTCCACAACGACCGACGGTTCCTCGAAGGTGGCATCCGGCAGCAGTCCGAGCGGGTAGCCGTCACCGTCGAGGGGCTCGACGGTGCCGTCGGCGCGCCGCAGCAGGGCTGGATGGTGTCCTCCGTTGACAAACCGGGTCTTGCCAGTGGCGAACTCGTAGTGGATGCCGAACACAGTGATGAACAGCCCTGTCGCCAGCAGATCATCCCACATCATCTTGTTGGTGGCGGCCATCGCCTGCGAGAGCGAAGCGCCGGACTGCAGCTCGTGCCGCAGCGCGCTGCGGGTCATCGCCATCATCAGCCCCGGACCAATGCCGTGACCCGAGACGTCGGCGACGACGACGGTCACCGCGTCGTCGGTCACGACGAAGTCGTAGTAGTCGCCCCCGACCCGTTCGGCGGGCAGGCAGACCGCGGCGAGGGTCGCCCCAGGAAGGAGCGGGGATCGAGCGGGCAGCAGCTGCCGCTGAATGTCCGCGGCCACCTCGACCTCCCGCTCGATGCGCTCCTTCTCGCGTAGCTGCAGCAGGAGCCGGTCGTTCTCCAGCACGGTCGCCAGCTGGCGACC
>Ga0136611_10000975_pt1 | contig 19557 bp, 16 predicted proteins | sample AntDrymUQ2232306_2_FD_106645 | JGI IMG/M metagenome (GOLD analysis project Ga0136611, IMG submission 106645) | Polar desert sand microbial communities from Dry Valleys, Antarctica - metaG UQ223 (23.06) | ecosystem: Environmental > Terrestrial > Soil > Desert | place: Antarctica: Dry Valley...
GTTCGAGTCTTGTACCGCTCATGCAGGTCTGGACATGCAAATATCAGCGCGCCCGTAGCTCAATTGGATAGAGCATCTGACTACGGATCAGAAGGTTGGGGATTCGAGTTCCTCCGGGCGCATTCTGTAACTCAATGACTCTGCACGGTTTACGCCGTGCGGAGTTTGTTGCTTCTGGGAAGCGGTGGCCGTTTGTGGGGCCGTTTCCCCCGAAATCAGGCATTTTTCACCCGTTCGGTGACCTTGCGCGGTTCGTTCATCACCGCGAGCAAAGTGTCCTCGTCCGTCTGCTGATAACATCTGAGTAATGTGGTCAGATCAGACCAGCCGCCTGCAGCTGCAACGTCTGTTACTGGCAGATACTTTCGAGCGGTCGCCCAGGCTCTCCTGTACGCGTGCCACAGGGACCCCTCGAGCTTCGGCAGTTTCGCTTTCGCCTCAGCGACCTTCAACCACTTGGCGAATACATCGGTGCGAATCGGCTTACTCGCATCGGTCTCACTCGTGAACAACAGACCGCCGAACACACCACCGAGTCTAAGACGGAACGCCTTCAACTCATCACGAAGGGCTGTGGTCATGGGTATCCGCCATGCCTTCCCCTTCTTGTCTGTGTCTGCCCTCCAATGAATAGTCTCAGCGTTGAGATCAACGTCTGACCATTCGAGCTGCCGGATGCTTCCCAGCCGCCGCCCAGTAGCCTCGGCGAGTACGAGCGCCATTTCCAGCTTCAACCACTTCCTGCGGTCAGCGTCCGTTTTGCATTCCGAGACCAGCTGCTGAACCGCAGACCGTGTGGCGTTGAACCTTTCCCACGTCGCGACCGGCCTTCGTGGGTTCTTCTCGTGCGGCTTTTTGATACCGGAAAGCGGATTGCTCTCGATAAGCCTCTTGCCGCCGCGTACTCTGACGGTGCAAGCCCAGTTCAGCATAGAGTGAAGCAGCTTTAGGTCAGCCTCAACGGAGCGCGATCGTACAGCATCCGTTGTGCGCCTGTCGCTGCACTTGATCCCGCCCGCGATTCGCTTGTTGATGAAAGCCTGTTGGTCGCTCTCTGTGAGTTTGGTTACATCGCAGTCCTCACCGAAGTAACCGAGCAAGACTTCCACCCGGCCTTCATCATCGAGTTGGGTTTTCTCGTGGTTATCGAGAAATGCGACTGCATCTCTCTGATACCGCGTCCACAAGTCCCCGAGCGTGACTATGCCGGATTCGGCTATGCTCTCATCACGTAGCAGCGCCGAAAGCAACGCCCGCCCCAATCGGTCCGCTTCGGCACGATCCGCTGTGCCGAGGCTTTTCCGGTCGCGTCCTTCTCCCGCCATCCACACATAGCGGTAAAACACTCCCCCACTTCGTTTTTGAAAAAGCCGGATGCGCGTTCCTCGATTACCGAGGGAGCGACTCCACAGTCCATTTTGCTGGTGCCATTCGGTGCGTGATGCCTTTCGCGGTTTACGAGCCATTGTATCGCTCCTCACCGCCGAACACCGAGAGACCGAGCGTCGGTAACTGGATCATACGCCACGTTAGCCGGGCGGGCAACCTGAAGAGCGGGCCTGCGCGGCAATTCACTGCTGAGCACACGAGGTGCGCCTTTCCTTCCAACATTGCGAAGTTTGCCCTCACGTACCAGGCGTCCGATGTGATCGGCGCTGTATCCGCTTTGCTGGGCTGCCTTTGTGTAGGTCAGGGATTGATCGCTTCCATTCGCAAGGGATTCGAGATCGGCAATAAATTCGTGTACCAGCTGCGCGCCGTTGACGTAAGCGTCCAGACGTCTCCACTCGTTAAGCCGGGTTTGCCAACGCTCGCGAAGCTCGGTCGGGCTCATACGGCGCTCCTACCCGGCACGCTCACGCCATCCGTCTTCTGAATGCGCTTAAGCTCCCGAACCAATTCCGCCTTGTGCATCCGCAACATCGGGATCGCGGCAAGAATCACTGTCGCCGGGCCTTGGACATCCAATTGTCCGGGTTCAGTCAGCGACACGCTCACGTCACGCACCGCGAGCAGGATCAAACGATCAGCCGCCGTTAGTCCGTTAGTCATATGACAACCCGCTCCCGCCGGCGCTCATCAGGGAGCTCTGTCGTAAGCGGAGCCCTATACAATCGCGGTGTGGAAAATTCCAGATTTCTCGCTAGGACAGGATAATTATGGGGAATTAAGCCCCCCTCTGACCCTTTTTTCCCCTTAATTATCCTCCTATAGGCGAAAAATCGCGTCCGTGTTCGCCCGCTAGTCTCTTCGCGTTCAGCGACGACCTGGCGGCTTAGCTGAAGCTCGCGGATCGCCGCGTTCCACACCGCTTTTGCGACGTGGCGACCGCCTGATACGCGATCCCGGAGTTCCGTTAGGGCCAATCCAGACTCTGCCGCCTCCTCGATCGCCGCGATCATCTTCTCGGCCAGCGGTGAGAATGCGGTTCCCCCGTAGACGAACCTGACGGTCTCCATCGAGTAGTCCCAAATCGCCTTGGCCGCGTTCAGGTCGTCGACTGATAGCAGGGTGTCACCGCGTGAGACGCAGTAGACGCCAGCCAGCCGGCGAATGATCGGTGCCCCCCGCGCCGTCATGGCGGCCAGCCTTCCAGGCAGCGGCCTTAGACTCGGGTAGATGTCCGCGCCGTAGAGCTCGCGCGCCTCAGTAGTCCATCCCAGCTCGAGCGCCCCCACTGCCGGCAGCTTCTCGAGTGAGTCCTGCAGATAGCTGACTGGACCGCGTAGTAGCTGAGGATCAACCGGACTACCGAACGGCAGCAGGCTCACGCGTTCCGTATACGCCAGTAGAAAGCGATTCATGAAGCCATTGACTAGCTCGACATCGGCCAGTCCGTGTCGCAGCTCATCCGGCGTTATCATCATGATCGCCGAGATTAGCGGCTCCCTCGCAATCAACCCGCCGTCATCTTTTCGCGTGAGCGTCGACAGTGTCTTGGAGTCCCACGCCTGTCGTAGCACTGGTGACAGCGAATTGCCTTCGCGTTTCATGCGCGTGAATACCGCGCCTGCCTCTTCCTCTGAGATGAGCAGCCGGGTATCACGCGGCACTACTTCGCCGTCCTCGTTCTTCTGGTCGGCGATATGCCCGATCAGCCCTTCACCAGTCGACAACCCGCCCTTCACGTTCTCGTGGATGAACTGAGGGTCGACCATTCCCATGACGCGGCTTGCCACACCGTTTCCGGTCCCTTTCCGACCTTCGCCAGAGTCGCCAACCAGGAGCCCAAAGACATTGAGGAAGTGGAGCGTTCCGCCGATGTCCTGGACGGCACGACGCCCGACTAAGCACCCGAACATGGTGAGCGCGGGGAGCAGGATCGAGATGGGAGAGCCTTCACACTGTGGCGCACAGATCGAAACGACCTCGCCAATCGGACCGGCGAACGCGGCGTCGGATAAGGTAGGCTTTGCCCTCATCTCCCAGGCTTCGCCCAACACGGCGTCTTCGTCGTCATCCTGATCGCCGGATTCGCCTAGAACAGGATAATTAAGGGGTATTAAGCCCCCTACCTGCCCTTTCTCTGTCCTATAGGAAGAAAGCGGCGGTGTCGATCGGGTGAGCTCCTTCAGGGCCTTCACCGTTCCACCCTGGCTGAGCCAGTCGCTCACGTCGCCCTTCTCCGGCAGTCCAGGCAGCTCGACAATGCGGATCTCTTTCGCAACACCCGAAAGGTGACGCGCGGCATCGGCCACGTGATTGCGCCCGGCGATGTCGTTGTCTGGAAGCAGGACTACCCTTGAGCCGGCGAAGTGCTCGACGTACTCGCGTCGCCACTTACCCGCGCCGCCGGGATTCGTTGTCGCTACCAGCCCGCACTCGATCAGTGCGTCTACGTCCTTCTCCCCCTCCACCAGGAACACGACACGCCCGGCTTTTGCTCCCTTCAATAGCTGCGACAAGCGATACAGGACGCGACGAACGCCCTTCATTGACCATGTACCGTTTGCGGCACGTTGGCGAAAATCCTTGGGCTCGAACCGCACGACGTCAAAGAGGTGAACACCATCCTCGTCGTCGTACTGATACACGCAGACGACGCGCGACTGAGACTGGCCCACGAGCCTTGTTGTATCGTGGTATAGGTCAGCCATTTTCAATTCCTTGGACGACAGAACTGCCGCAAGGTCGCAATTACCGGAGCGACAGTTGCCGAGCACGCGATCAGTGGAGTCGGTAAGGGCGAGTGAGGCGCGACGGTCGCCGTTCTTGTGATTAGGTCCCGGGCAATGAACGACGTAAGTGTCGCCGGCTTCCTCTTTCACGTCGCCAAAGCGAGCGGCTACCTCTCTTGCCCTCACTGCCAGCCTCTCGGCGGGCGTCGAGCGTCACCCGCGTGAGCGTAGGCCCAGCTTGCGAGCGTCCCCATGATCTCAGCCACTACGCCAGCGATCTTCTGCGCAATCGTAGGAACGAGGATGCGAGATTGCGGATTACCCTTGGTCAGTGTTTCGTCGTAGCTTCTTTTCATAGTTGATCCTCGAAAAGCGTCAGGTGCCCGCGAAAGCTGCCTGGCGCTTTTCATTTCTTGTGGGTTAGGCTGCTGACGACGTGGGAGCCTGCAGCTGCTCCCGAAGCTTCTCGACACTATCGCGCGTGACCATCCAGCGCCCAGCGAAGAACTCTCCCTCGAGCCTGCCGCAAGTCAGCATCCGCTTAGCGCGCTCGCTCGACATCTTCAGCTTCTGAGCGGCAAGTGACAGCGGCAATCGATCCTCGGTCAATCCAGGCATTTTCTCTCCGTTAGATGCTAGTGCCATGTAGTGTACATTGCGCACAAGGGACCGTGTTGCATATCTTTGCGTAGGATGGCAATGCAAAATAAATCCCGCCCAACACACGGTCGCCCGAGAGGTTCAGGCGAGTCGGTCGACGCAAAAGCAAAACGTCGGAGGGCAGATGGTGAGCGTCTGAACCAGGCTCTCAACGCCACTGGACTTAGTGAAACCGAATTGATTCGGCGCTCGGGAATTCCTCAGCGCAGCTTCAATCAGATAAAGAATGGAAAAAGGGACCTGAATCGCGAGGACCTCCGGAAGCTGGCAAGCGCCGGCATTTCCGCGGATTTCCTTTTGGGTGTCGTGCCGGGTCTTGTGACCGTTGGAACAACGCGCACACGCGGGGAACTCGTGCGTGACCTTGCCCGGACCGTCGAATTGGAACTGGCTGCAACGGTGCCAAAAAAGTCTCGCGAGTTTGGTTTTATGGTTGAACTCCTTCCTGAAACGATGATCCCTTTCATCGTCACGGAGGTTCGCCGCGAAGTGGGGGAGTGGCTTCAGTATTACGAGGCGAACCAAGCTATGAGTCGCGTCTTGCTCGCAGCTCTGAACGGACTGACTGAAGCCTCCAACCGGAATCAGAAAAAACGGTGTGTTGCCGACCGGCATACCGACAAGCAAGTTGCCGAAGCGATACTCGACGCGGCGTTCTTGCGCCTTGTGCGAGTCTCAAAAGGGAATCTCCCACACACCGACCTCGTTCGAGGTCGCGTCGGTGGCCGCAAATCGGGGCGAGGGCCGCAGTTGATGGTCGGGGAGTTCCAGGAACGAGGGCGCGACGACGCCGATCCCTCGAAGCCAGTCGTGGAGCGCCGCAAAGCTGGTGCACTTCCTTGGGAGTAGCTTTTCATTGGTGACGAACACCGCCAGAAAGCGCCGCCGTTATTCTCGGGCGGTGTGTAGTGCGTGAGCCAACGATTACGGGTAAAAGTCAGGTTGTGATTGGCGAGAACCGCCACGGTTCGGCATCCGGCAGGACACCCGATAAATCCCGAAGCAATCACTTTGGGTTAGAGTTGCCCCGGCGCTTCTGGTTTGGCCGGCTCTTCGGCTTCCTTCTCACGCACCATCTCGAGCCTATAAGCCGAGTCTTCACCGTCCTCCACCACGCCGTTAGAGGAGTACGGACGGGTCCCATGATATTCGCCGACAACGGGTAACCGCGCTCTGCGGGTGGGAGGGTATTCCGAGCTATGCGCTTCGTGCGCCGCGGGGTTGGGGCGTCGGCGCACCTGGCATGAACTGGACGCTCGACGAGAGTGGATGGAAGCCCTTTCTTCAGGGATTTCGTGGAGTGTGAGCAGCCGGGGAGATAGGTAACAGAAGTGTCCAGCAACATGGGTAACACTTTGGGGGTTACCCTTGAATGATGTAATCACGCTCATTCAGCGTGGCAATGAGAACGGTGTTGAAGTAGATGGACCAGACCCCGTCGTCGGTCTCCTCCAGACCGATATGCTGATCGACCAGTGAATTGGCGATGTATAGCAGCTTGTGTTGGAAGCGGAATGTTCCGCCGGTCGTGATCTTCTTCACAACGAAGTGCCCAGGATAGTCGATCGGTGGTAGTCGCGTTGGATAAGGTCGTGGTGATTCGATGTAATGGGATCCGGGTGTGTCCTGGTTCAGCCACTCGTGAGGTCTCACGGTATTGAACTCCATGCGGAATGCATCGAAGGACTTCTGTTGCGCGGCACAGGTTCGAGCGACTGGTTTTATCGCCTGCCGCTTGAGAGTACGGTGCATCCGCTCGTGCGCTCCGTTCTGCTGTGGCCGCCCGGGATGAATGCGCTGGTGCTGGATCCCGAGTCTCATCCACCAGACATTGAGATACGAGAGGCCGTGGATGGCTTGAGTCGCGAATGGCACGCCGTTATCGGTGCGAATCGCTACTGGTAATCCGTACTCACGGAATGCTCTCTCGAAAACCGGTCGAGCAGTCACCGTCTGGGTCGAGAGGAGGCCGTGACAGGTAAGGAGGAACCGAGTGTGCTGATCGGCGATGGTGAGCGGGTAGCAGTAGATCCCGTTGCCTGTTCGAAACTCTCCCTTGAAGTCTGCGGTCCAGAGATCGTTCGGTACCTCGGTCGTGGGTGCAACGACTCCCGGATGTTGATGCGGTCGACGGCGTCGGCGTTTCATGACCAGCCCGCGCCGCGCAAGAAGATCTGCGGCAGTGCTCGCTGCCGGCCATTGCGTTATACGAGGATTCCGATCGGCGAGGATGCGCAGAAGCTTCCGAGCTCCCCAGAACGGGTGCTCTCGGCGGAGGGCACAGATGAGCTCGGCCAGTTCAGAGTCGATGCGATGCGGACAGTGATGGGGCGCTCTGCTTCGATCCCTGAGACCGCGCCGGCCTTCCTCCTCATACCGCGAGAGCCACTTGTAGCCAATGCGTCGACTGACGCCATATCGTGCGCAGAGTTCCGACATGGTGAACCGGTCGCTCAGCGCGTCCTGAATAAACTGAATTCGCTCTTCCACAGGTGCAGTCTCCAACCAGGGCATCGGCAACCTCGCTCAACGGGAGTTGCCATGCAGTTTAGAAGGAGTGTTACCCATGTTGCCGGACTGATCTGTTACCTATGTACCCGGACTATACCAGTGGAGAGGCTAACGCCCCCTGCTTCTGTCGGACCCGGCATGCATATTAAGCGAGACGCTTGGGCATCTGGCCCTACGATGCTCCGATCTCTGAACTCCCCTAGGCTACAATGAGCATTCAAACTGCGTGCACACCTCGCCAATCGGTCTTTGCTGGTGACCGTCGAGCGACTGTCCTTAATCTCGACTCACTGCTCAAGCGTCAACTGCACGGGCCGACGTTCTTCGAGGAGAACTACTTCACCAACGGAATGCTAACGCTCGTCGAACGGGCGTTCCGACACCTTGGTGGAGCGGGAGCGGGGTCTTCGGTGTTCCTCCTCTCCCAGGCAATGGGTGGTGGAAAAACCCACAGCATGATAGCCCTCGGACTCCTAGCTCAGGATCCGGACCTGCGTCGCACCGTTCTCGGCGACCGTGACCCCGCCCCGCAGCTCGGTCGGTGCCGCGTCGCCGGTTTCAATGGCAGATCTACCGACGCACCCGGCGGAATCTGGGGGTCCATTGCCGAGCAGCTCGGAAAGGCCGAGCAGTTTAGCCGATATGTGTCTCCAATGCTGACTGCACCAGGTCCTGAGGCGTGGCGCCAACTTCTGGCGGGCGACCCCCTCGTACTCTTTCTTGATGAGCTTCCGCCGTATCTCGAGTACGCCGTTACGGTCTCGGTAGGGAACGGGGACCTCGGGGTGGTGACGACCACCGCGCTCGCGAACCTGTTCGTGGCGGTCGCGGAGATGGGCAACGTCTGTCTCGTTCTCTCTGATCTCGCCGGCACGAATTTCAGTATCGGCCAGGCGAACCTTCAGGCTGCCTTTGATCGCGCGCGCAATGGCATCACGAACGAGGCCCGCCGCATCGCCGTGCCGATCACGCCGGTAAATCCCAACGGCGACGAACTGTATCACATCCTCCGCAAGCGGCTCTTCGAAAAGCTCGCGCCCGATGCGGAGATTCAACGCATCGCAGCTGCCTACAGGGAGGCACTGCGCGAAGCCAGCAGGATGGGGCTTACCAGCACGGCGCCCGAGACCCTCTACACCCGCATCGTCGATGCCTACCCCTTCCACCCGGATCTGCGAGAGCTGCTCGGCAAGTTCAAGGAGAACGAAGGCTTCCAGCAGACGCGCGGCGTGATCCGCCTGATGCAGATGGTGGTCGCCGACCTTTGGAACTCCCGGCGGGCTGAGCGGATGGACTTGATCCACCCGTATGATCTCGATCTCAACCTCGACGAGATCGCGTCCGAAATCCGCACCATCAACCCGGCGCTCAGCGAGGCGATCGCGCACGACATCGCCCACGGTGGCGACGCCGAAGTAGAACAGATTGATGCCGCCAACGGCAACTCTGATGCGGGTGATGCCGCACGATTGATCCTGGTTGCTTCCCTCTCCACCACACCGGGCGCGATTCACGGTCTGCGCGAGTACCAGCTCGTCGACTGTCTGCAGCGTCCCGGGCGCGACCTCTCTACCTTTAAGGCCAACGTCCTCGACAAGCTCGCGACCCGTGCCTGGTACCTGCACAACTCCGCCGACGGGCGGCTGTTCTTCAAGAACCAGCAGAACCTCGCCGCGAAGCTGCGCTCCACGGCGCTCTCGCTGCACGGAGAGACGGTCGAGCGGATGCTGCGCGAGCATCTCGAGTTGCAGTTCGCGGCGTCCCTCCGGGATTGCTACCAGGTAGTCAAGGTCCTGCCGCCGCTCGACGAGGTGCAGCTCGAACAAGAAAAGTGCACGCTCGTGATCGTTCGACCGGGCGGACAGGCGAACCAGCTCCCCATCTCCGCCGAGTGGCAGGCATGGTGGGAACAGCAGCCGTACAAGAACCGCGTGCTATTTCTTTCCGGGTCGCGCGACACGTACCAGAAGGTGCTCGACGCCGCGCGCCAGTCGCGCGCTCTGCAGAGCATTGACGACGAACTGCGCAGCGAGAACACGCCGAGCGACGACCCGCAGTGGCGGGCGCTCGATGCCCTGCGCGACCGCGTGGGGCTGCAGTTCACGTCGGCGCTCAAGGAGGCATTTGACCAGCTGGTGTACCCGTCCATCAATGCGGCGCTCCGTTCCACCGCCATCGACCTCGCCTTCGCTGGCAACCAGAACGGCGAAGCGACGGTGCGGAAGACGCTCGAAGGCGCGCAGAAGTTCACGACGACGATAGACGACGACGGATTTCGCGCGAGGGCCGAGTCGCGACTCTTCGGCTCAGGCGACACCAAAGTCGTGCTCTGGTCTGACTTCAAGCGTGCCGCGGCGGTGAACACTAACTGGCCGCTTCACAAGATCTCCGCGCTCGATGATCTCAAGGCGGATTGCGTGCGACGCGGGATCTGGCGCGAAGAGGGTAACCACATTCGCCGCGGCCCATTTCCGCCCTCCGTTCCCGACGTGGCCATCCGCGAGCTGTCTATGGATGACGATGGCACGGGCTACACGTACCTCAAGATCGAGCCGCTCCATGCGCCAGCGGTCGTGTACGAGACCGGGAGTACTGACCCCACGCCGTCCTCCACCCCCGTACCGACGCCGTCGCGCTTTGAGGCCACGGGGTTGCACTATCGCTTCCTCGCCTACGATCCACAGGACTTCGGCCGCACCAGCGCGGTGAAGGAGTGGACCGCGAAGCTGCGGCTCAAGTATCAGCTGCACGATCGTGGCGACCACCGCGAGGTGGAGTTGCTCGCTCTCCCCCGTGCCGCCGGCATCGCCATTAAGTACACCACCGATGGTTCGTCTCCGAACTATTCTGGTGCTGCCACCTACGACGGCTCCTTCCGCGTTCCACCGAACTGCCGGGTGATACTCGCGGTAGCGATCTCCCCCGATTACGGCGTGAGTTCGGATGTGGTCACGATCCAGATTCAGCAATCTGGGAGGCCAGCGGGTCCACCAATCGAGCTGGCACGCCCTGCCCGCTGGACGCAGCCAACCAGACTGGATGATTCCACGGCGACGTGGGACTTCATCCGGAATCTGGAAGGCTCGACTGGCGCCGTTGCATCCGACCTTGGCATCACCGCCGAGAGTGCTGACGGAAACCACGTGCTCGACTTCTCCGGTGCGCGCGACGAGGGCTACGACGCCGCAGCGGTCAAGTCGTATGCTGACCAGCTGCAAGAGATCGTTGGTGACGGCTCCGTGCGCATGAGCGTGGGCGCGATCCAGTTCACCACAGGGCAGGCGCTGCTGGATTGGCTCAGGACCAGCAACCAACAGTTCAACGCCGCAAGGGTGGTGCAGTAGACCATGGCGCGAGAAGTAGACAATACGAGGAAGGTGCTGGGGTTGGGCTTTCTTCCCGAGGAGGCGCGCCACGGCTTTCTCGTGGATGTGCCCCGGGGGACCCGTGGCGCGGAGTTCGTGCGCATCACGGAGCATCGGGGCAACGACCTCGGAGCACTTGGCGAGGCTGACATGGTGAGCACGTCGCCCAATGACCCGTCGCTCCGCGTGGTGATCGATCGCGCGCGCTGGATGGCGCTGGCGCCTACCTTCTGGGAGGAGGCGAACCGGCGGTTGCGCTCCAACGGGCTCCCTGCGGCGAAGTATCAAAAGAATCCGGGGAAACCGCTGCCGATTCATCCATCGCTGGGCAAGGAGTTGTGTGTGCTTTGCTGGGCGGTGGAGGAGGCGTCGCCCGATGACATTCCCAACGCCCTGCGCAACTGGGAGGCACTGGCGCCGGAAGAGCGATGGTGGCTCTACACTATGACAGTCGCCACCACCGGCCAAGCCATGCAGAAGGGGCTTGGCTGGCGCAAGGCGCTGCGTGCCGCGATCACGGACAACCCCTTCGTTAAGGGGGAGGGGCTGTCACCTAAAGCCCGACGCGAGTTGCTTGGGCACTCGCAGACTTCGCTCGAACTCTGACATCGACGCTGACTCGTGGCCATCACGTTTATCGAATCGCAGTTCCCCATCGCCCGCCTTTCCGCGGAGTCCTATAAGGAGCGTAAGGCGGGTGCCAGCCAGACGCTCACCGGTCTCGGAAAATGGTGGGGCCGCAAGCCGCTCATTCTGGTTCGCGCTTCGATTCTCGGCATGCTCATGCCCGCATCGAACGAGCCCAAGAAAGACCGTGAGATCTATCTCAAGATCCTCACCATGGACGACGCTGGGGCTTGGCAGCGCTGTAAACCCGCCGTACGGCGAAAATACACCCATGCCTCCTTCAATGCCTTGCCGTATACCGAGCGCATCACCCACTGCGAGCGCCCGGAGAACGCGACGGGCCCCACCGAGTCGGCTTGGGCGGAGATCAACGCGCACCTTGGCACAACTGCCAGCAATCTGCCTGAACTTATCGAACAACTCGGCCAGCGCACGTTCCGGCACACGCCCCGTGTAGGCGACGCCTTCTGCGGCGGCGGCTCGATTCCGTTCGAAGCGGCCCGCATCGGTTGCGAGGCCTATGGGTCCGATTTGAATCCCGTCGCCGGGTTACTCACGTGGGCAAGCCTCAACCTCCTCGGAGGCGGCGAACCAGTGAAGGATGAAGTGAGGACGGAGCTCAAATCCGCATTCGAGAGGACAGATAGGCAGATTGATGAGTGGGGAATCGAGCGCAACGATCGGGGGGAATGCGCTGAAGCTTACCTATACTGCGTCGAAGTGAAGCCCGACGGTTGCGAATACTACATCCCGCTGTCACCAGGGTGGCTCGTGGCCGAAAACTACAACGTCGTGGCGACTTGGAAACGCGTCTCCGGCTCCGACCGATTGGAACCGGAAGTTATTGTCACCAGCGCCGAAGATGTGCGGCGTTACAAGGACAAGAACGCGAAGAAAGGTGCGACTCTGGTGAATGGTCGCGTCATTGATCCGTTTGACCCCGGTCGTTCTTGGTCCGTTGAGTCGCTACGAGGCCCCGCAGGGCTTCGGCGTTGGACGAATGATGACGTTGTGCCGCGCCCCGGTGATGTCTTTCAGGAACGGCTCTATTGCATTCGGTGGACTAACGCTGAAGGCAAGCGGCGCTATGCCGCACCCGATGCCGCCGACCTCGCCCGCGAAGCCAAGGTGCTCACCCTTCTGCGCGAACATTTTGCAGAGTGGCAATGCGAGGGCCTTATTCCCTCAAAGGCCATTCCTGAGAGTGGCGCTGAAACCGACCGCCTATTTCGCGAGCGCGGCTGGACCCACTGGCATCATCTGTTCACGCCGAGACAGTTGTTGATCTACGGGGCATACCTCACGAATCTCGACTTCGTGAGTTCAGTGCAAACAAGAGTTGCCGTATTGTTGAAGCTAGGTGTACAACTGAACTGGAACTCTAAACTTTGCACGTGGAACGGAGACAAATCAAAAGGACCCGGTTCAACGGACCAGACATTTGTTAATCAAGCGCTGAATCCGCTTGTTAGCTACGGCACAAAATCATTTCGGCTTCTACACGATTCTCTTCTGAAGCCGTTTGGCAGCCTCCCGTTCATCAACGCTCGCCATTCAACGACGCTCTGTGACGCTCGGGATATTGCTGCAGAGTGTGACATGTGGATCACCGACCCGCCCTACGCTGACGCGATCAACTATCACGAGCTCGGTGACTTCTTCCTCGCGTGGTACGACAAGCAGTTAGCCAAGGCGTTTCCTGAATGGATGCCTGACGCCCGCGCCGAGTTGGCAGTACGCGGCGATGGCGAGGACTTCCGCCGCTCTATGGTGGATATCTACAGAAATCTCACCCGGAACATGACGGACGATGGCCTCCAGATGGTCATGTTCACCCATCAGGACCCATCGGTCTGGGCAGACCTCGGCATGATTCTCTGGGCCGCCGGTCTCAAGGCCACCGCCGCCTGGACGATCAGCACGGAAACCGAAGCGGCGGGCATCAAGAAAGGCAATTATGTCCAAGGCACCGTCTGCCTCGTGCTCCGCAAGCGGATCGGTAACGAGCCAGGCTTTCTTGACGAGGTGTATCCACTGGTAGAGGACGAAGTGAAGCGCCAGATCGCCTCCATGCAGGCTCTCGACGAGGGCGGTGAACCCAACTTCAACGACGCCGACTACCAGCTCGCCGCGTACGCCGCCGCGCTCAAGGTCCTCACGCACTATGGCACGCTTGACGGGCGTGACGTAGAGGACGACGTGTTCGCCCCCCGCGCTCGCAACGAACGCAGCGACTTTCAGCGGGTCATCGAGCGCGCCCTCGGCATCGCGTGCGACACGCTGATCCCGCGAGGGTTGGATGCGCCGTGGCGTGACCTGTCGCTAGTGGAGCGGTACTACCTGCGCTCACTCGACATTGAGAGTCGAGGAGAGCGTCGGCAGGGCATGTACGAAGAGCTGGCCCGCGGCTTCGGGGTCACCGACATCAGGCCGCTCCTTGAGAGCGACAAGGCAAATGGCGCCCGCATGGTTACCCCCTCCGGATTGGCGGCGGGGTTGCTCACCCCTCCCGGCGGACTCACTGTGCCGGCTACTCAACTGCCAAGCCGACGTGGGCGGGCAACCGCGGGCACTGCCCATCCGTTCGCTGTGTCACCCCTTCGCCATCTGATGTTCGCGGTGCGTGAGACTGCCGCCGCCGATGACAGCCCGGAGCCTGGCCGGCAGTACCTGCGCGACACATTCGGCGCGGCGTACTGGCAGCGCCGCGAGGGGTTCGTGGCGCTGCTGGAATGGCTCGCTGCCCTCGGCAATTCGGAAGGAATGGACGATTGGGTGGCTGACTCGAACGCGGCGCGCATTCTCGCTGGCCGCCTTCGTAACGACCACACCTGATCGACGAGATGCTCACCAGACACTCCAGCCGTCGCCACCGGCTCGATCAGGCTGTTTTGACGAAGCGCCTCGAGGGCGCGGTGAGCTACGACCGGATCGCCGGCTATTTCCGATCCAGCCTCTTCGAGGTGGCCGGCGAGGCGCTGGCGGCGGTGGCCGGCCCCATACGAATCATCTGTAACGCGGACATCGATCCCGTCGATATGGCTACGGCGGCGGCGGCACAGGCATCGCTCCGGCGCAGCTGGTGTGAAGGAAAACCGGAGGAGGCTCCGCCTGAAGCATTGCCGCGCTACCGCGCGCTTTACCAGGCGTTGACCGGTGGCAGGATCGAGGTGCGCGTCCTTCCGAACGAAGCGTTTGGGCTCATTCACGGCAAGGCCGGTGTGGTGCGCCGTGCTGACAGCTCGGCGACCGCATTTCTAGGCAGCGTGAACGAAAGCCTGTCAGCATGGCGAGTCAACTACGAGCTGATCTGGGAAGACGATGATCCGGATACGATCGCGTGGGTGCAGGAGGAATTCGACACACTTTGGAATGATCCGCGTGCGGTTGATCTCTCGGTCTGTCCGTTCATTCCGCAGGACGTTCAGCGTATTATCGGGCGTGAGGTCATCGAACCCGCGGATATCAGAGCAATAGCAGATCCGACCGCCGCAGCCGCGTCAGCAGCGGTAGAGACCCCAGTCTACCGCAACGATCAGGGACTGTGGCCACACCAGAAGTACTTCGCCCGGCTTGCTCTGGAGCGTCACCGGCTCGGTGGCGCCCGGCTCGTGCTCGCGGATCAGGTAGGGCTCGGCAAGACGGTGCAACTCGCAATGGCGGCATTGCTCATGGCCATCGACGATCCGGACGGTGGGCCGATTCTCGTGCTCGCGCCAAAGCCGCTGCTGCAGCAGTGGCAAGATGAACTGATGGAACTGCTCGCTCTCCCCTCCGCCCGCTGGAATGGGCGCGCCTGGGTTGACGAGCAGGACATCGAGTATCCCGTCGAGGGGATAAAGGGGCTGAGCAAGTGCCCGCGCCGCATCGGTCTGGTGTCGCAGGGACTCATCGTTCGAGGCCTTCCGGAGGCTGTGAACCAGCTGCTCGCAATGCGGTACACATGCGTGGTCGTGGACGAAGCCCATCGCGCCAGGCGGCGGAACGTGCCAGCAGTCGATGCCGACGGCGACGCCGTCGACGTACGCCCGGAACCGAACAAGCTCATGGCGTTCCTGCGCGAGCTCGGCACCAGGACTCGCAGTATGTTGCTCGCTACCGCAACGCCAGTTCAGCTGCATCCTGTCGAAGCGTGGGATCTATTGCACGTACTCTCGCATGGAAATGATGGCGTCCTTGGCGGCCAGACGCTCACGAGTCGCTGGTTCCAGCCGAGTATCTGCCTCGACATTGCGACAGGTGCAGCGATGGTACCTACCGATGAGGTGCGCACGGGATGGGAATACGTACGCGACCCACTGCCGTCGCGCGGCGAAGATCCTGCGTTCGATAAGATTCGTCGAAACCTCGTAGCGACCGACAACCGCTGGCAGTTCACACCTGAGAGCCTCGACAGGCTTCCCGCTGCCATTCAACGGGTGCAGCTCGCGAACCGGTTGCTTCCCGACTACGGTCAGCGGTTCAATCCGCTTCTGCGGTGTATCGTGCGCCGCACGCGTGCGTATCTCGAGAGCAAAATCAATCCGGCAACCGGCGACTATTACCTGCCCAAGGTCAGGGTTCGTCTTTTTGGAGAGGAGAACGAAGGCGCACTCATACTGGGGGGGTATCTACGCGAGGCATATGAGGAAGCGGAGGCCTTCTCGCTGTTGCTTCAGCAGCGTGTGAGAGGCGCGGGTTTCTTCAAGACGCTACTGTTGCGACGACTCGGTAGCTCCATGGAGGCCGGTCGGCGCACCATCGCGAAGCTCCTGGGCGACGCGCCTGACCTCCCGGATGATGAGGACGAGGACGATGCCGACGAGCAGTCGCCAACGATGGCGGGTCGCCCTCTGACAGCCGCCGGCAACTTCAAAGATTTCACTGCTCCGGAGATCGCGTCACTGCGTCGGTGCCTTCAGCTCTTGCAACAGGGCGGAAACAACGACCCGAAGCTCGAAGCGATAGTAGGCTATCTGTTGGGTACGCATGCAGACGTGGAGCGTCGCTGGATTGGATTCGGTTGCATCCTGTTCTCTCAGTACTACGACACCGTACGATGGGTGGGTGAGGAACTGGCGAGGAGACCGGAGTTTGCCGCGATGGATATCGGGCTCTACGCCGGTAGCAACCGTTCTGGAGTATGGCGCGGCGGTCGATTCGAACGCTGCGATCGTAATGTGCTGAAGAAGCGAGTGCGCGAAGGTACGCTGACGCTGCTTCTCGGTACCGACGCCGCGTCCGAGGGTCTAAACCTTCAGCGGCTTGCGACGCTCATCAACATCGACCTTCCGTGGAATCCCACCCGACTCGAGCAGCGCAAAGGCCGCATCCAGCGCATCGGGCAGGCTCGCCCGGAAGTATGGATCGCGAACCTCCGGTATCGTGGCTCTGTTGAAGATCGGGTACATCAGGTGCTGGCTAGTCGTTTGTCGGCGATTCACGACCTCTTCGGCCAGATCCCGGACACGCTCGAAGATGTGTGGGTCCACATCGCGCTTCAGGATGCGCAGGCGGCGCGCCAGCTGATTGATCGAACAGCCGTCACGCGCAACCCGTTCGACGCCAAGTACAGTGTGGTTGAGGATGCAGACTGGGAGACATGCACAAAGGTTTTGAATGCGGTAACAGTTCGGGAGCTTCTGTCACAGGGGTGGTAACGAAGTACAGTATCGCAGCTCGGTGTCAGTCACGGCGCTGCGGGAAGAGTGCATTACGTACAGGCCATCAAGCAGCACTAGTCGCCTCAACCGGTATCATTTGCACCAAATTTGACCCATTCAACAGCGATCTTATGGAAAGTTCGTACACGTTTTCAGAAAATCTGGGTGCACAGAGGAGTTGGGGGCGAGATAAGTATTAACCGTTAGCCACAGGAACGTCCCGTCACGGAGAAAGATTTTTGGCGGGGTGGAAGTATAGGGGTCGTATGCGGATTTGCTTGAGTAAGGGCTGCCGTAGTTCCCGTATCTATTGTAGATGCTGGTGTTGGAATACGGACTACCGTAATCCCCGTACTGGTTCAAGACTGATTCGGCATTGTACTTGTTGGTGAGGCTTCCGAGGTATTGCGCATCGGTAGCGACGATTTTCCCCCCGCCAATCAGCGTGCAAAGGTTCGTTGGAGTTGATGGCCGGTTCGTTATAGCTAATGTGGCTAAACCGATTTTGCCTTCACTCGTAGCTGTGATTGTCGCAGTACCGACTCCGACCCCGGTGACCAGTCCATCACTTCCAACAGATGCGACGCTCGGATTGCTAGTTGACCACGTCACAACCCTGTTAGACAACACGTTGCCGGCGGCATCCTTGAGTACGACGCCGAACCGTCCGTAATCGCCCAGATAGAGCGAGCCCGATGTCGGACTCAATGTCACCGTTGCGACGGGTGCCGGAGCTGTGACGGGATTGGAAACAATAACCGTTGCAGACCCGCTTTTTCCCTCGCTGGTGGCAGTGATGGTTGCCGTCCCAATGGAAATGCCGCTCACCAATCCGTTGGCAGCGACACTTGCAACCGCAGAATTGCTGCTGGACCACGTCAATGTTCGACCGGTAAGCACGCTTCCTGCGGCGTCCTTGACAGTTACCAAGAACCCCGCGGACTGGCCAACAGAAAGAGCCCAACTGATGGCGAAAGAGTGATAGTTGCCACTGGGGCCGCCTCTGCGGGCCGCGTCAACACCGTAAGGACTACTACGGCGGATCTTCCTTCACTGGATACGCTGATGGTCGAAGTGCCGGCAGCCAAAGCGTTGAGAAGACCGTTCGTCGTAACACTGGCGACATTCGGGTTACTGCTATTCCAATTAACCTGACGGCCTGTTAACACGTTCCCTGAGACATCTTTCAGGGTGACGACAAAGGCCGCCGATTCTCCAACATAAAGCGACCCCGATGCGGGTGTGAGCGCTACAGTGGCCACCGGTACGTTGGAAATGGACACGGAAATATTTCCGCTCTTTCCCTCGGCGCTCGCGGTGATGGTAACCGAGCCCGGCGTGAGTGCTGTCACTAGACCACCATCCGACACCGTGGCAACTCCAGGTGTGCTGCTGCTCCACGATACCACACGCCCCGAAAGCGTAGTTCCGGATGCATCTCGAACCACGACGACCATTTGAGTGGTAGCACCGACTTCCAAAGTACTGCGGCCAGATACTAGGACGGTCGATATGGATGCGGGCTGTGTTGGTCCCGTCGGCGCATCGGCACCACCTCCACCGCTGCAAGCGACAGCCAGCGCGGCTACTGTGGTGATCGCGCAACGCGAAACGGAGAAGACTCGCAGCGGAGTCTTAATGAATCGCGGGTAACCGCGGGTTCCGCCTAGTTGGCGGAAGAACGCGCTGGTTGGACGGCGCAAGGAAGGCAAAGTAGGAATTTTGAGGACATCACCTGTATCTCGGCAGGTTCGCATCATGTACGAATGGATGGCACAGTATCGGGCCCCGCTTCGACTATATCAAGACCAAAATGGTCACAAGCAGGGCACTGCATGAATAAAGGTGAGCGTTTGCACTCCATGCGAGTTTGTTGAGGGCCTGAGTACAAGCATCTACGTCGTCATCGTGAGTGGCGTTCGGAAACCCTGCCAGCTGCCTCACAAAATCCTCAACCCACGGTGCAATACTGGGACGCCACCTTGCCACCATCTGGCTTCACAGCAACGATACCCAACACGTCCCTTTGAAGTGCGTCGATAATCGCCGGGCCGTTGGCAGCATCCTCGAAGTGCCTGGCCGACGTTCTGATCAAGTTTCGCGGGAATGAAAGACCTTCCAGCGCCTGCGCAAGGATAAGTCCGTTCTGTGGGTCGACTGACTCCCGCCCACACAGAATGAGGATTGCAAAGAGCGCCTTCTGACACGGTGACTCAGCCAAGTCAATCTCGTAAAACATGCCGCCCCGGTACTACCCGGTCTCTGAGGGCGGCTCAGCTGATGGGGCCGTGGACGTGGCTATCGAGCGTTGGGAGCGTAAACACCCGCGTAAGTATTCTGCGCTTTCCTGAGGGGTCAAGCTTTCGAGAATCCTCTGCCTCAGTTCGAGAGCCCGGCGGAGGGGATCGTAGATCATGGGATAAAATGTAGGACCAACGATCCGCCTCCACGCAATCAAATCATTTCGAGTGCAACCGATTTGGGGTCATTTAGGCCGAATGCCGGACAACGCCATCAGAGGCTATCAGAATAACGTGCCGACTACTTGACCCTGCTGATTCATTGCCCGGGGATGAATCCTGCGGTGTGGTGGCGGCGGCCGAATGACCGTTACCGCGCCGGACTGCCTGAAGA
>Ga0136611_10000976_pt1 | contig 19536 bp, 21 predicted proteins | sample AntDrymUQ2232306_2_FD_106645 | JGI IMG/M metagenome (GOLD analysis project Ga0136611, IMG submission 106645) | Polar desert sand microbial communities from Dry Valleys, Antarctica - metaG UQ223 (23.06) | ecosystem: Environmental > Terrestrial > Soil > Desert | place: Antarctica: Dry Valley...
ATCGAAGTGTTTTACAACCGGGAGCGATTACATTCAGCTAATGGATATATATCGCCCGTTGAATTCGAGTTGCAGCAAAATGCTGCTTAACTTCGTGTCCAGTAAAGTGTTGACACATCACCCATTCGATAGCATGTGGGCGCTGCATACCAAATCCGAAGCAAAGAAAAAAGAGAATAGAACGGATCTCAAGCTCATAGGGAATCAGATAGACAAACATATTCAGGACATGCGTCACGGACAGACCAACGGTATTCCGCAGGGTTCTGTTTTGATGGATTTCATTGCTGAAATGGTCCTGGGCTACGCTGACCTTGAACTTTCGGGAGAAATCGAGACTGTTGGAATCAGCGACTATTTGATTCTTCGCTATCGAGACGACTATCGAATTTTTGTCAACAACCCACGAGATGGCGAACAGATCGTCAAGCTGCTGACTGAGGTCACCATTTCACTTGGATTAAAACTCAACCCTTCCAAACTAAAGTGAATGATGATGTCGTTAGAGCATCCGTCAAAGCCGACAAAATCGCATGGTTCAGTCGAAAGAAGAGTGAAAAGAGCTTACAAAAGCATCTACTGATTATCCATGACCACGCTCTTCAATTTCCAAATGCTGGAAGTTTGTCTGTAGCCTTACAGGATTATTACAACAGGCTATCGCGTGTTAAAAAGTTGTTCGACGAGCCATTGCCACTCATCAGTATTGTTGTTGATATTACATACCGGAATCCTCGCACCTATGCCGTTTGCGCAGCCATTTTGAGCAAATTGCTTACATTTCTTGAAACTGCTGACAAGAAAAATGTTCTCGAAAAAATACAGCGCAGGTTTACTAAAATCCCAAATACCGGACATTTGCAAATTTGGCTGCAACGCATATCTCAGCCTGAATTTCAGGACATGCAATATGATGAACCGCTGTGTCAACTCGTAGCCGGACAAGCCGCAACTCTCTGGAATCTCGACTGGATCTGCTCGCATGATCTTAAAAACGCAATCAATGCAAACAGCATCATCGATAAGAAATGTTTGATTGCTATAGAGCCGATCATTCCGGCTGCGGAGTTCGAGTTATTTATTAAGAAACAACCGTCTGGTTAACAAAAAAACTGTTGTCTGAACTGTTTGATGTCAGCGTTCCCGTCATCAAAGATAAACTGAAGAATATCCTACTATGTTGGACAAGAAGTGCATGGAGAACGGTTTGTTTCTGAGCGTGGATTATTTCGAACGGCTACTGACAGAAATCTGCAAGCGGCGTTCCTCGCGCAGCCTTGGCAGCCTTGGCAATCTATTCCAAGTATTCAGTCACAAGGTTGATCATTGCATTTGTTTCATGAATGATGGTGAAATACCGATCCCCGTTTTTGAACAAATGGGCGGTAGTCGTAATATTCTCCATGAAATTGATTATCAGCAGTTATTCATGGAAGTTAAGTAATGAAGATAACGTCAAAAGCAAGCTCTCCGAAAAAGGTCAGGTAATCCTGGATTCCTTACAAAAAGCCGTATTTCAGGCACTTGAAAAGAAATGCCACCTGGGCCAGTACGCCGTGATCTGACGGAATGGCAAACCAGTAATGATCGGCGAGGATGCGCCGAAAGAACCCTATCAACAAGAATTGCGCGGCATGGCTGAAGCGGATCAGCGCGCTGATGCCACACTTTTTATTGAGTTCATGCTAAGTGTCTTGCGCGATGCAATCCGTGAAGCTGTTCCGATCGACCAAGCAAGCAATCATGTAACCGACCAAGTAGCGCTGTTAACTAGAGCTTACTCAGAAATTCTGATGGCGAAGCCAAACGATCAGTGATCGCTTGCGGCGTCAAACCAATTGTTTCTTCAAACAAGTTACTCATGCAAAACTTGGATTATCCACCGTAGAAATCAAGGGAGCTCGACAGTGATTTTGGGGTTATGTGATTCGAACGGTTCTATGTCCAGCTTTACACCATAATCGAGGATTTTGCCGTTCACTTCACCACCAGTGATGATTGCATTGCAGGTGGTTATCCGGTTGGAGAGTCGCTTCTCGTCGAGTCTACGGTGGAAGCTGCGCGCTTGTTCGCGGTTCAAGTAACCGACAGTTCGATTATGAATGTCCACCCGGATGGCACTGCTGTCATAGAGATTGTCGTTATCCGGTATCAGGTGAGCTTTCAGGATATGTGCTTTAGGGCCTGAATCTTCCCTGGGATCTGTAGGATTTTCCTGTGCCAATTGCTTGATAGTACTTTGATGCGATTCTTCGGTTAATTCAAAAGCAAACTGCCCCAGTTCTGGCCAAGCATAATAATGCTCTGCTGGATTAAAAGCTTGCTGGGAATCGTCATTCGACTGAGAAGCAGTATTTCCGGCGGCGATTTTGTTTCTGTTGGCATAGAGAACTACTGCAGCAATGAGCGCCACCGGGAGAATATACGATTTGTCGACACCAGCACCGGTGATCAATCCGAGGAACAATGAATATATCAGGATGGATAGTATGCTTAGTTCTTGTGTCGCTTTCTTTTCCTTCATATCAATAGTTCATTATTTTGAATATTCTGTGTGACCGATTCATCAGTGCCCCCGAATCTTGATATTAATTTCGGGTGATTGACGTTGAGCCGGTGGATTCATGCGATTTAACCCTAAAACCGTAATGCGATGCGCAGCGTTAAAGCTGGGAGCGCCATCTTGGTCACGCAGAATCGACGATACTTTATATTCCATGCTGCTGGAGTTAGGGTCAAAACGGATATCGTGAATCCAGATGCCCGCTCGTTGTACCCGCTGATTTTCGCATTCGTAGGAGAGGTCCCAGCCGGTCAGCATCGGTATGGCGTAATTATAGGGTAAGTCATTAATGCGGAATGTTTGGGTACGAACAACGCCGTCGGTATTTTTGCGGCAGGTGTTTGTTTTTCCTGCGCGCGGATTCAATGCCAGAAAATCCGGGCGCAATTTGACGCTACTGCCGCGGATCAACGCAGTACGTGTTTTAATCCGGTGCGTGCGGGTGTTGTTATCCTTGAAAATAGTCTGAGTCGCCCAGTGCGGGCTACCGTCCTGATTGAGTGAAGTGCCGGTTTGAGATAGGCTGTAAGCAGCCTGCAACAAGCGATAATCCGCGCGATCCCCCCATTTACAGGGTGGAAAACGCAATTCGCATTCAAAGGTGTCATCGAATTGAAAATCAAACCCGCGCGGGATGATTGCAATCGCATCATTGCCTTTGAGTGTGCCTTTGTATCCCGTGTTTTCCAGCGTGGCAACCGCGCCTTGATGTTTATTCTGCAGCGTTGCCACTTCAAGACCGCTGTAATCGCTTTCTATCGTGGCATCAAACCAAACTGAACGATAGCCAAACCCGGTATAAAACACACAAAATTCGTACGCATCGTTGCGATTCTGATCATCCAGTTTGCCTTGCACTTCAAACATCAGCAAGGCCGAACCGGCATTCTTAACCAACTTGCTGTGCGTGATGTCAGCCCTCATGGAGTTCACTTCGCGATCGCTATGCAGATAACGCAGATCCCAGCCATTCAATACAACAGTGCCACTATCCACGTAGCTGGGCATTTCAACCCATTGCAGAATAGTGGCGGTCTCTGCGCCATTATCGCGTTGGATACATTGACTGCCTTCAATCAGAATGAATCTGCCCTCATCCTCAAAAACCGTTTTTCCTATTGTTTTTAAGGATAGCTGTTCAAAAGGTGTGGCGATTTTTGACCCGCCCGATGCTTCAATAGGTTTCTTTTCCTGGGTTTTGCTCGCGCATGCAGAAAACAAAAACGGTATGCCTATTGCAAGTAACATAAGTGCATGGCGAATCATTGATATTCTCCAAAGATAAGCGTCGTGTTACGAAAAAATACTTACAAAATGACTCCAGGTCCCGACAAATCAAATCTGCTTAACTAACCTTTAATCCGGCTGATTTTAGCAACTTCCTTGATGTGCCTCAGGCTGCGTAGGATTTGCGCAAGATGTTGCCTGTTGTTCACTTGCAGGATAAAGCGCATTTGCGTGTAGTCGCCGTCACTTTCCATCGCAATATCGTCGATATTTGATTCCGCTTTGGCCATTTCAGCAGCAACCCGAGCTAACACCCCTTGCTTGTTTACCGCTGTTACTTTGATGCTGGCTTCAAAGATTCTGGTAATGTCTTTACCCCACGCCACATCGAGGTAATTTTCAGAGCTTCTCTGGCTATTGGCGATGACCGCGCAGTCGTGCGTATGAATGACGAGGCCATAATCCTTTTTAATCATTCCTACAATGTCATCACCCGGGATGGGACGACAGCATTTGGCAAATTGCACCGTCAGTCCTTCCGTTCCCAATATGATAATCGGACCTGCCGTCTGCTCACTGGATACTGAGTCCAATGGCAAGGTCAAGCGTTTTGCCACCACAGCAGGAAATTGCTTGCCCAGAGCCATTTCAGCCATTAATTCATCCTTCGATTTGACGCCACTGTCGCGTACTAATTTTTCCCACTGCGCTTCATTAATCTTATCCGGATTGATATTAAAAGACAGTAACGCTTGATTCAGCATGCGTTCACCCAATTTAACCGACTCATCGTATTGGATGTTTTTAAGGAAATATCGGATATGTGAACGCGCCCTTCCCGTTGCCACATAACTTAGCCAGGAAGGATTGGGCTTGGCATAAGGCGCGGTAACGATTTCCACCCGGTCGCCCGTTTTTAGTACGGTGCGTAGCGGTGCGTTCTCACTGTTAATCTTAACCGCCACACAGCAATTGCCCACATCGGAATGTACTGCGTAGGCAAAATCGACAGCAGTCGATCCTCTTGGAAGTGTCAGAATTTTTCCTTGCGGAGTGAACACATACACATCGCCTGGAAACAAATCAATTTTAAGATGCTCCAGAAATTCCAGCGAGTCTGTAGAGCCACTGAGCGCTTCCAACAAGCTTTGCAACCACTGGCTGGTTTTCATATGCAGATCATTGAAATCGGCATCTGAGCTTTTATAAAGCCAATGTGAAGCAACACCAATTTCAGCGACCCTGTGCATCTCAGCGGTACGAATCTGCATTTCTATCGGTATGCCGAATGGCCCCAGCAAAGTGCTATGTAACGATTGATAGCCATTGTTTTTTGGAATGGCAATATAGTCCTTGAATTTGCCAGGAATTGGTTTGTATAAACTGTGCAGCATACCTAATGCGACATAACATGAAGGAATATCTTTGACGATAACGCGGAAACCATAAATATCCAGCACCTCCGAAAATGACAGGTGCTTGTCCACCATCTTCGTATAAATACTATAAAGATGTTTTTCACGCCCGGTCACTTCGGCACTTAATCTCACTTCTTTCAATTTAAGATTAATGGTTTCAAGAATTTTTCCAACGACTTCGCGCCGATTGCCACGCGCTGCCTTGGTTGCTTTTACCAGCACTTTATAACGCAAAGGATAAGAATATCGGAAACCCAGTTCCTGTAATTCCTGGTAGATATTGTTGAGCCCTAAACGATGTGCAATGGGTGCATAAATTTCCAGCGTTTCACGGGCAATGCGGCGCTGTTTTTCGGGGTGCATGGCTTCAAGTGTCTGCATATTATGCAACCGGTCAGCCAGTTTGATGAGTATGACACGAACATCTCGCGCCATTGCCAGCAGCATTTTGCGAAAATTCTCAGCCTGTGCTTCCTCTTGTGTTTGAAATTCAATTCTAGTGAGTTTGGAAACACCATCCACCAGCTCTGCCACCGGTTCACCAAATCTTTCGCTGATTTCGGCTCTGGAGATATCTGTATCCTCTACGACATCATGCAATAAAGCCGCTGTCAGCGTAGGCGCATCCAGATGTAGCTTACCAAGAATCCTGGCTACCGCTACAGGATGCGAGATGTAAGGTTCGCCCGATTTGCGGAATTGCCCGGAATGGGCTCCCTGACCGAATAAATAAGCATTTCTAAGCTGAATTACATCCTCTGGCTTCAGATATTGAGATGTTTCAAAAAATAGAGATTCTGCTTCAGGCATAGACTTTGATGACCTATCGGTCATGAAGTAAGTTGTTGTTCAAAATAATAAGCTTGCCGATCGTGAATTTGTTTGAGATACGATGATCTCAAAACTCCTCAAACCGATCTTTGATGTGATTATATGCCGGGATTTACTTGGAGTGAAAGAAAGTAATTTTTGCTTAATTTTGCTACTACTAAGTTCTTAAGATTGAAAAAATGATGATGCTTTACATTGATTGACGATAGATTTATCCATTGAAGAGAGTTTCAATGGATAGCAATCATTTAAGAATATTACTTACGCATTACATATTTCTCGGATTGAGAATATCCAGACCTATTTTCCCTTGCGCCAGTTCACGTAAGGCAACAACAGTCGGTTTGTCGCGTGCAGGATCCACCATAGGCGCTGAACCAATAGCCAATTGTCTGGCTCGGGCTGTAGCAACCAAGGTCATGTCGAATCGATTAGGAATTCTTTTTATACAATCATCAACGGTAATTCGTGCCATGGTATTTGCCTCGGATATTTAAAATGTACAAACAGATTTTACAATAAGGCGTTAATAAGCTACGTCATTCGCCACTAGAAGCTGATTATGATAACTGGGCAATTAACGAATGAAATCTCATCAATTGTCGGTCTTTTTTTAAGCGCTCGGCCCTGATGATACAGGTTAATTCACTCAATGCATCTTCCAGCCTGTTGTTGATAATAACATAATCAAACTCGCCGACATGACTGATTTCTTCACGCGCTGCGGCGAGTCTCATCTGAATCACTTTTGAGTTATCTTGCGCTCTTGTTTTTAATCGTGTTGCCAATGCATCAACTGACGGTGGCAGAATGAAGATTCCAACTGATTGAGAGAAAATCTGATGTACTTGTTTTGCTCCCTGACAATCTATTTCAAGCAAGATATCCTGCCCGGATGCTACAGTTTCGTTTATCCATTTCAGAGAAGTGCCATAAAGATTGCCGTAAACTTCCGCATTCTCCAGAAACTCTCCATTAACAAGCATTTGCTGAAAAGTATCCTTACTCACAAAATGATAGTCTCGCCCATTCACTTCTTCAGAACGTGGCGGACGGGTAGTGTGCGAAATCGATAGACTAAGATCGAGACCCGACTGAACCAGTGCTTTGACCAGGCTGGTTTTTCCGGCACCAGAGGGCGCGCTGATAACAAATAAGCAACCTACAGTTTTAGTCATTTTGTACCTGTCATATATGCTCAGTGTTTACTTTGCGTTTAAAACTGTCAATACCTGTCTTTTCAATATTTTAATTAATCTTGTCTCTTCTGATGTTGTGCCTTCCGGTGACTCCAATTCGCGATCAGCATAGACAAAGCCAATAGGATTTTTATTGAAAACTAAAGGAAGTACGATAAAACTGCGCGTATCAGGCAATAAATCTTGATGCCATTGTGGCAATAATTTACGCACTTTGGGAGTTAATGCATTTAAAATGAATAAATCGGTATCTCTTTCCATAGCAAGATAAAACAGATCCGTTGACAATGTCGCTGGAAAACAAAAGGCTTCTTGGTATTCAGAGCTATTTTTACCTACTGAACTACGCGCCCGATATTGATTCTTTTGTTTATCTTTCAAACAAAGTGTGGCAAAGCGAAAACCTAGGCTATTATAAAAATGCTCTAAAATCAATACGATTAATTCGTTGAGCTTGTAATTGTTGGAGGCCATCATTTCTGTGACATCTTGAATTGCTGACAATAATAATGCAGATGCATTATAGGGTTTGCCACTTGAATAACGTTGATTAATTTGCACTTCGTCCATTTCAGCTTCGGCAAGCATCAGCTCTGTCAGCATATCTTCTTTAACCTTGAAGTTAGACTCCGCATCTTTCATATCTGCGCTAATTCAGCTCTTTTTATCCGTTGGCAATAGATTCTGTAGCGCAGAAGCTTCTTCTTTGGCACCTTTAATCAACTGATTCAGTTTAGATCTATCCAAACAGAGTGCTTTGCCAAAACGAGAGAGTAGCTCATCTTCAAGCGCTGAATTCTCTGATTCATTCGCCTTTATAATAAGCGGTACTGCTTTCTCACTGAATTCAGCCGCTTGCCGCATCCATTCCTGTTTATTTTTAGGAGAACTCAATGCACAAGACGGTTTATTCTTGATTGCCTGGATAATGCTAGCAGGAATATTCCAATTTTCCAGTACCGCCTCTGTAAAATCATTAAGACTAAAATCTAATACTTGCATTGATGCTTGTTCTGAAGTGTGTGAATCTTGTTCGATGAGGATCATCAACTCTTCATATTTATCGTGAACGTGTGCTGCGAGCAGTAAACGACCGATATTTTTAAATAAAGCGACTACCGCAATTTCTTCACTATCCTTAAATTGGCTATGTTTGGCGAGCTCCCGGCCCAGCATGCTAGCGGCTAAAGCATGAATCAACTCTGCACGTACATACTCCGCACGTTTGCCGGACATCATACCATCCACCAAAAGTATGGCTAACGCACAAGTTTTAACAGTGTCAAAGCCAAGCAGAAAAATTGCTTTAGTAATACTGGTAACAACTTGCGTAGAGCTGGAGCGGAAAGTTATGGAATTGGATAAACACAGAATCTTTTGAGTCAACGAAACATCGGATAATATAAAATGCGACAGTTGCCGTATCGATTCATCTTCCGATGAGGATAATTGAATAATATATGATATGGAACTACCCAGTGACGGAAGGCCGGAATCATCATGGATCGCTTTTAATAGCTTATCTTTTGTAGAAATTACCGGTTTTTCTCCGGTCACTGAAATATCATCAATTTCTGATGAATTTTTTTTATAAAATAGTCCCATAGCCATAGTAAGAAAATAAGTAGCAGAATAACGTAAGGAATTCTTTTGTTTTGCTTATTAACAAAACAATGATTTCTTATATTTCTTTGTAAAAAAAGAATCACTTACAAGTACTGCAAAGACCTTATCATCGGCACGGCCAAATATTAATTAACAACAATCAATGAACACCGTGCTTTTTGAAATAGTTCTGGTGATATTCTTCAGCAACGTAAAATTGAGTAACCGGTAAAATTTTTGTTATCACAGGATCTTGCCAGCGGTCACTATTTTGTACCCCATTTTTGGATTCTTGGGCAATTGTTTCTTGCTCTGGTGTAAAGAAAAAGATAACTGAGCGATATTGTGTTCCGATATCCAACCCTTGCCGGTCCTGAGTCGTGGGATTATGGCAGTGCCAAAAATGATCCAATAGAGTTTCAAAGGCCACTTCTGCAGGATCATATTCCACCAGAACGACTTCAATATGACCGGTGGTATTGCTACACACTGCTTCATAAGTTGGATTGTCGGTACGTCCACCGGAATAACCGCAGGTGACGTTAGTGACTCCTTCGATACGACGAAAGGCCGCTTCCACACCCCAAAAACAACCTGCACCAAAAATTATCTTGTTGATCGCCATTGTGTTTTATTTTTCTTTACGCGCTTTCTCAATTAGCGCTTCTAAAGTTTTAACCGTATCTTGTGGTGTACCGCCCATGCTACCGCTGGTAAGGTACTTCCCATTAATAACCAGTGCCGGAACACCCGTCAGTTGATACTGGCGAGACATTTGCGTTGATCTTGCCACCTGGTTCTGTACCGCAAAGGAATTGTAAGTATTCTCAAATTTTTTCCTGTCGATGCCCTGCTTTTCAATCCAATCAAACAGAATTGATTCATTGTTTAAATCGATTTTGTCACGATGCATCGCATCATAAACTTTATCGTGCAGGGTACTGGTTACCCCGATAGCTTCTATGGCATAAAATATTTTCGCCCCCGATACCCAGTTGGGGCGGAAAATCGCAGGCACATAACGAAAATCGACATCACCGGGAATATTCATCAACCAGGTTTTAAGATGCGGATGCAAGCTGTAACAGTGCGGACAGCCGTACCAGAAAAACTCCAAGACCTCAATTTTACCGCTATCCTGCGTCGGCTGCGGGTTAGTCAAAACTGTGTAATCTTTGCCTTCAACAATATCCGCACGCGCACTCGAATGATGGATGAAACCAAAGCTTAACAATAATAAGAAAACTGCAAGAGATTTATGTCGATTCATTTTAACTCCTTAAAAAAATCATCTAATTGGTTATTTGATTCCGTCTCATAAGAAACTCTGCAGAATAAATATTCTGAAACATTACGGTGTTTTAATAAATTGCGTCGCTATCCCGTTTTCTTTTAAGGAAGCGCTTGTCTCATCGACATCCTCTTTTTTAGTAAAAGGACCAACGCGCACTCTATACCAAGTTCCTTTCTCTGCTAGATCAATGGGCTGAATGGATGCCAGTACCCCGAGTAATGCAAGCCTGGCTTTCATGTTTTCTGCTTCATCATTTTTTCTGAATGCGCCAGCCTGGAGAAAAAATTTTTCTTTCGCTGAAACACTCTTGATCTGAGGTGCTACGGGCTGTTGTATCGGCTCTGTGGGAATACTACGTGGTTGAATTGCAGCGAATTGTGGGGTTTCAACCGAACTGATGTTTGGATAGGGCACGGGTTGCCGCACAATTTCAACCGGCTTGTGGCTACTTTCCGGGATTTTAGCGGGGACAGGCGGTTGAACGGGTCGCTCATCCACTTTTCTACTGGCTTGATCAATCCCCGGTTCATCAACGCCAGGAAGTATCTTATAAAAATCAAACCGGGGCTTTTCTTCGACTGCACTTAATGGTTCTTCCTGAACCGGTTTTGCTGGCGTTTTGGGTTGTTCGGACGCTGGACGAGTTTCGCTTTTCGCGGATGAATCAGAAACTTTCTCAGTAGGTAAAAAAGGACTGGGCGCATAGTTCAGATATAACCATATGCCAATTGCACTGATCAGACCTAATGCATAGCCAACGAATCCCCCAAAAAATGCTGAGCCGCCTTTTTCATTCTCGGATTTTGCAGATTTTCGGACTTTATAATCTCGACTCATGAATGTCCTTCTGTGTTAATTCAATCACATTTTATCAGGTGCATTCACACCCAGTAACCTAAGACCATTATTTAATATCTGGCGGATGGATGCAATGAGCGCCAACCGAGCGTGCAGCAGCGGAATTTCAGGCACCAAAAAACGTGTCGAATTATAGTAACTATGAAATTCACTAGCCAGTTCTTTGAGGTAGAAAGCAATCAGGTGCGGTGAAAATTCTTTGGCAGCTATTTCCACAGTATCCGGAAAATCAATCAACTTTTGCAATAAAGCCAATTCAGCAGGACTGGATAATGCATCCATGTTGGCTTCAATCAGATCGTCCATATCGCCATCCCATAGCGCCAATACACTACACACGCGGGCATGCGCGTACTGTACGTAATAAACCGGATTGTCATTGCTTTGCGATTTGGCCAGATCCAAATCAAAATCCAGATGTTGATCGCTTTTACGCATCACATAGAAAAATCGCGCGGCATCCTTACCAACTTCCTGACGTAACTCCCGCAACGTAACAAATTCACCGGAACGGGTAGACATGGGCGCCTTCTTGCCATCACGGTAGAGAACTGCAAACTGCACCAGGACAATTTGCAGTTTTTCCGGATCCAATTCCAGCGCCTGCAAAGCGCCTTTCACCCGCGCAATATAACCATGATGATCCGCGCCCCAGATATTGATAACCTGATCAAAGCCACGCTCAAACTTATTCAGATGATAGGCAATATCTGAAGCAAAGTAGGTAAATTGCCCATTTTCCCGTTGCACGACACGATCTTTTTCGTCACCAAAATCGGTTGAACGAAACCAGGTGGCGCCATCTTGCTGATACAAATAATGTTTTTTCTCCAGCAATTGAATGGTATGCGCGACAAGCCCGTTATCAAACAGCGACTGTTCGGAAAACCAGGTATCGAATTCCACGCCGAATTCCATCAAATCATTACGGCAATCACCCAGTTGCTCTGTCAGAACGAAATTATGAATGTACGCATAATCCTGACCGAGTATTTTTTTTGCATTGGCAATGAATTGATCCAATTGCTCGTCGGTATTTACGGCTGTTTCATGCGTATCGACCGGCAAACCATCCAGCAATAAACCAGGCTGATGCACGTAACGTTCAGCATGTGCCTGAAATATCAATTGCGCCATGGTTTTGACATACTCGCCCTGATAAGCATTCGCCGGGAAAGGAATGTGAACATGATTAAGTTCCAAATAACGCAGCCAAGTCGAAAGCGTCAGGATATCCATCTGCCGCCCCGCATCATTGACGTAAAATTCACGCGATACGCTAAAACCCGCCGCTGCCAGTATGTTGGATAGACTGGCGCCGATCGCCGCCCCACGGCCATGACCGACATGCAATGGTCCGGTTGGATTGGCTGAAACAAATTCCACTTGAATCTTCTTCCCTTGACCAAAATCACTGTTACCAAACGTATCTTTATTTTGTAAAACGTACTGCAAATAGTGCTGCTTGGCGGAATGCTTCAGGAACAAATTGATAAACCCTGCACCCGCTACTTCAATCTTCTCGACATAGGGTGAGACAGGCAGGTTATCGATCAATAACTGAGCCACTTCACGCGGATTTTTATGTAATGACTTGGCTAAGTGCATAGCAAGGTTGCACGAATAATCCCCGTGACTGGCTTGCTTGGTGCGCGCCAATTCAATGCGTATGGAAGTATCCAGCGTGGTGACGCTACTCGCTGCCTGATGAAAAAGTTCAACAAAATGTGTTTTAAAACTGGGGGGAGCGGATAAGATCATGGTTGAGAATAAGTGATATTAATAATTTATTGAATTGAGTGGTGCAGCATAACTGAGATTGTTATCATCGAATCAAACCATAGCTTGCTGGCGATGCGTTTCAAAAAGACAAATTCCCGCACTGACAGCGACATTCAAACTCTCGACACTGCCCTGCATCGCGATTCGCACCAATTGGTCGCAGTTCTCGCGAGTCAGACGCCGCAGTCCTTTTTCTTCAGAACCCAACACCCAGGCAACCGGTCCTTTAATCTGCACATGAGTCAGATCGTTGTCTGCATTTTCCGCAGTGCCGATAATCCAGATTCCCTGTTCCTTTAATTGCTTTAACGTGCGCGCCAAATTGGTCACCGCGATATAAGGCACGGTATCCGCAGCGCCGCTGGAAACTTTATAAACCGTTGCGGTCAACCCTACCGCCCGGTCTTTGGGCGCAATTACTGCATGCACCGCAAAAGCATCCGCAACACGCAAACAGGCACCCAAGTTGTGCGGATCCTGAATTCCATCCAATACCAGCAATCGCGCAGGTTCAGTCAGTGTATCCAGAACGTCGTTGATGTCGACATAACTGCGCGTAATATTGATATTCGCCACCACGCCTTGGTGACGATTGTTACCCGTCATGCTGGTGAGTCTTGATCCCTCACAGGTGATCAAATGAATTTTCTGGGTTTCAGCGATCTTGATTAAGCCGCGCGCACGCTGATCATCCCGCACAGCATCGATAAATATCTCTTTGATGCTATCCGGATTTTGCCGCAAACGACTGGTAACCGCATGAAAACCAAAGATAAGGCGAGTACTGGACATAATTCTTCGTTAACCAACCTGAAAACTTTGCCTAGCATTGCTTGGCATGAGAAATATTCCATGAAAAAATCAGCGTGCTACCGCTGAACGCTGATTTTCCCACCCATTACAAACCATTCCTATAACCGAGTATTGTAAAACAATTTAGATGCTAGAGCGATTTTATGCTTTTGGATGAAGCCTTTGCTTTGGAACGGCTCGGCTTTTTGTCCGGTTCAGCCAACACAAAATCGATTTTGCTGGTTTCCAGATCAACGCGAACCAATTTGACTTGTAATCGATCGCCGAGGCGATACTGCTTACCGCTACGCTCGCCCAGCAACATATGTTTGGTGGCGTCGAAATGAAAATAATCACTCGGCAACTCTGAAATATGCACCAGCCCCTCCACATACACGTTATCCAAAGCCACAAATAAACCAAAACCCGTCACACTGCTGATCACACCGTCGAAACATTCACCGATTTTATCCTGCATATAGAAACACTTGAGCCACGATTCGACATCACGCGTTGCGTCATCGGCGCGGCGCTCGGTCATTGAGCAATGCTTGCCCAATTCGTGCCAATCCCCGGGTTGGTATGTTTGGCCGTCCAATACCGCCTTAATCGCACGATGGATCAGCAGATCGGGATAACGGCGAATCGGGGAGGTAAAGTGGGTGTAGGAATCATAGGCAAGCCCGAAATGTCCGGCGATGTCAGGGCTGTAAACAGCCTGTTGCAAAGACCTCAACATGACTGTTTGCAGTAATTGCACATCCGGTCTGCCTTTTATTTTAAGCAATGTTTGTGCATAATCTTTGGCGCTGGGTTTATCTTTGCCACTTAACTGAATACCGAATTCCTTGAGAAAATTGCGCAAGGCTTCAATTTTCTCAGGCTTTGGGTCTTCATGGATGCGATAAAGCGTCATTTGGTGGTGTTTTTGCAGAAAATCTGCTGCACACACATTGGCCGCCAGCATGCATTCTTCAATCAAACGATGTGCCTCAGTGCGCTGTACCGGCTCAATCTTGTCAATCTTTCCCTGATCATTAAAAAACATTTGCGTTTCAGTGGTTTCAAAGTCAATCGCACCACGTTTCTCGCGTGCTTTCAGTAATGCCTTGAATAACTTGTAGATGAGCTGCAAGTGCGGTAACAGCTTTACGTGTTCCTTGGCTTCCGTTCCTTTCGGATTAGCCAGCATGGCTGCTACTTTGGTGTAAGTCAGACGGGCATGTGACAGCATAACAGCGGGATAAAACAAATAATCCAGCATCTCACCATTCGCTTGAAACTGTATTTCACAAACCATGCAGAGGCGTTTTTTATCCGGATTGAGTGAGCATAATTCGTTCGACAAAACCTCGGGCAGCATCGGAATCACGCGGCGTGGGAAATAAATCGAATTGCCCCGATTCAATGCTTCCTGATCAATAGCATCGTGCGGTCTGACATAGTGACTAACATCCGCGATCGCCACATAAAGCCGATATCCCTTACCGTCTTCTTCGCAATAAACCGCATCATCAAAATCACGCGCTGTCTCGCCGTCAATGGTCACCAGCGGTAAGTGACAAATATCTTTGCGCCCCGTCAGCTCTTTTTTTAATACATTCTTGGGAAATTTGACTGAAAGCTTCTCAATCTCGGGGGCAAACGTATGAGGAAGATCATGTTTGCGTAAAGCGATCTCAATCTCCATCCCGGAAGCCGTGTAATCGCCCAGGATCTCAATGATCTTGCCGATTGGCTGAGCCTGCTTACTCGGTTGCTGAATAATTTCCACCATGACAACCTGGCCTGCCTTGGCCTTTAACGAATGTTCCTGGGCAATCAGAATATCCTGACTGATGCGTTTGTTCTCAGCCACTACAAACAAAATGCCATGATCAATATGTAATCGGCCTACCAATTGAGTATTGGTATACTCCAGCACTTCTACAATGACGGCTTCCCGGCGCCCTCGCCGGTCCAGTCCGATTTCGCGCACCAAAACCCGGTCGCCATGCAGCGCTTTGTGCATTTCTTTGGCGCTCAGATACAAATCCGCACTACCATCATCGGGGATCAGAAAACCAAACTCGTCTGCATGGCCTTGAACTTTGCCTTTAATCAGATCCAATTTCTCCATGACGCAAATATCGCCTTTGCGGTTGCGGAAAATCTGACCTTCGCGAATCATCGCCGTCAACCGGCGATTAAAAAGCTCTTCTTCTGTTTTAGTAATAGACAACATTTTGTGTAATGCATGTTCAGCCGTCGGAATACCTTGCTGCGTCAATAGCTGCAAAATGTATTCCCGGCTTGGTAATGGATGAGCATAACGTGTTTTTTCACGCTCGAGATAAGGATCTAAACTACGCAGTTTTTGCTTCTTCTGATTTGACAAAACAGTGATTTCCTATAGAATTACGCGTTCTTCGGCAGCCTGACCCGGCTGCCTCATTGCCCAGATGGCGGAATTGGTAGACGCGCATGGTTCAGGTCCATGTGCCTTCGGGTGTGGAGGTTCGAGTCCTCTTCTGGGCACCACGCATATATTTTTATCATATTCCTATTTCTTCTTATTTGGTTATAAACTCAATATTCATGCGGCTTTCCTGCCAGTTTTTCTTGGTCTCTATTTCTAACTTTATCCGTTCTTTTCCCTTTTCCCGTATATACTTTACGGATAATTTACAGACGGGTTTACGGAATGGCTTCATACAGAAAGAAAGGCAACGGATGGGAAGTATCAGTATGCCGTAAAGGAATACGCAGATCAAGAACGTTCAATACCAAATCAGAAGGAAGTTTCTGGGCTGCCGAGATTGAACAGGAATTACTCAACGGCATTACCGGAAAAATTCCAGACAAGAAATTTGCGGATTTATTGATTCGCTACGGGAAAGACGTAAGTCCGGCTAAAAAAGGTCATGACTGGGAAGTGATGAAATTAAACATGATCTGCCGCGATGAAATAGGTGGGGTAATGCTATCGCACCTAAAGCCAGAGATATTCGCAGCATGGCGCGATAGAAGGCTTCGTATTGTCTCTGCTGGTACTGTCCTGCGTGAATGGAACCTTTTAAGCCATGCTATCAATATAGCGATAAAGGAATGGGGATGGTTGAAGGAAAATCCATTAAAAAATATCAAACGACCAGCACAACCACGGCCAAGGGATAGATTAATAAGTGACGATGAAATAGAAAGGTTATTGTTCGCGCTTGGGTATGACTACTTGAATTATCCAGAGACAATTTCTGCCAGGATCGGTGCGGCCATGCTATTTGCAATTGAGACCGCCATGCGCGCCGGTGAAATAGTTGGCTTGACATGGAAGAATGTGAATCTGGATAAGCGGACTGCTAGGCTTATAGAAACTAAAAACGGTCATAAACGTGAAGTGCCATTAACTACTGAAGCCATCCGGTTACTGAATCAAGTTAAGAGTGATACTGAATCAGTATTTAATCTACAATCAAGCCAAGTTGATTCGCTTTTCAGAAAAGCAAAGAAGATGGCAATGGTTGAAGATTTACATTTCCACGACTCAAGGGCAGAAGCTATAACAAGGTTAGCTAAAAAGGTTGATATACTTACATTAGCAAAGATATCTGGACACCGTGACCTAAGAATGTTGCAAATATATTACAGGGAAAGCGCCGAAGATATTGCAAAGAGACTTGATTAAGCATAAAACTTCAGAAAATCAGGCGTTGGAGTAAGTCCCCGAATATTGCCAGCCGAGTCAGTAAATAATATCTTAATGTTATAGACACCCGGTACTGTTATGCCGCCGGAATCCGGTATTGATAGAGTAATCGTTGTCACACCTATATCAATAGCATCACCTGAAAATGTCACACCGCCATCAGTTGCGCCGGCTTTAGTTAGATTAACTGTCAAGCTTACGATATCAGCAATGACTAGCCCAGTGCCGATTGTGATGGGGATATCGATATCAGTATTAATATAAAGTTTTGCGGTCATAAACTTACCTCAATTGATGGTGCTTCGTAAGAAACTGATATTGTTGGCTGTGCAAGATCAACTGCTATGTTTTGAGTAAGATAGCTTACAGATATGCTGACGCTGGATAATATTTCTACATCGTTTGATTGTGCTGTAAGCACATGACTATAAAACTCGTTCTCGTTTACAAACAATCCCGGCGATAATGTTACTGAACCAACAGCCAGATCAATTGAATAAAATGTGTTGTTATTTGCAAACAGGCCAGGAGTTAGGATCACCTCACCGGCGGTTACGGTTGCAGCATAAAAGGTATTTATTGAAGTAAATAACCCAACCGATAGCGAAACGCTCCCCGGTGTAATTGTCGGGCTATGAAATGTATTTGAATTTACATATAACCCAGGCAGCAAACCAACCTCACCAGCGGCCAGTGCATGAGTGTTGAACGTGTTGCTATTAACAAATATAAAATGTATTGCTATTAGTAAATAATGAAGGGGTTAGACTGACAGATCCGGCAGATAACGACGGCGCGAAAAATGTATTGGTGTTTACAAATAACCCGGGAGATAAACTAATCGACCCGGCAGCTACAACAGCAGCAAAAAACGTGGCTGTATTAGTAAACAGACCAGGTGTTAATGTTTGAGTAGATACGCCGGAGTTATAAATTTCTATCCCGACAGTAGTCCAATCTGAGGCAGATAAGCCCCCCGCTGTGATTGTGTTGCTAGTTTCACCCGAATTTCTGGTTGAAGCTGTTACCCCTGTCGTCGGTGTGTTATAAGCACCGCCATTCCTGGCAGTGTAATTTGTGGGTACTGTGTTACCGTGTGGATTTGATAAATTACCAGTGACAAATATTATTCCCGAACTGGTTATGCAGTTCTGGGCAAATACAACACTTGGAGTTACAGCCGCAGCACCGGAATTACTGGCCACTTGCCTGATATTACCATCGGTTCCGGATGCCCTTGTGACCGCTATTAATGCCCCGGTTGCAGCATCTGCCGTGCAATCCCACGTCACGGTCATTGCTGATGCAGCCGCGACAGTCTGAGACTTAAAAACTATTAGCCGGTCATCGGTATTGCTGACAACACCAGTTAACTGATCCCACCCCAACCCTTGAGAATCGGTTAACGTACCATCCGTAGTAGTATCTGACGCATGTACCGATACAATTAAATAGTCACCGGCAGCCGGAGTGAACGATCCGCAGGTATAACTCGTGCCGTTGGTCGTGGACCCGGTCGTGATTGCGTTGACTATTGCTGCCATATACTAAGAGGCAACCCATATTTGATTAAACAAAGGTTTAGCTTTGTTGCGATATTTGCGGGTACGCATCCGACCACACTCAACACACCTACGTTTCTGATATTTCCCCTCGTAGGTTATCGTCAGGTTTTTCCCAGACAAATCATGCCCGTGTTTACACGTAGACCATAACCTTTTATTGTTTAGCCCCCTTTGTTCAAGCAACATTGTTTCAGTTATTGCCATAGGTTTTTTAGTCAAAGTATCAGAGATTTTCTTTCTGTATTCTGTCGATCTTGGCTTGCCGCTATTCGCAATTGAAATTCTTAATCGTGTTTCTTCGTTAGAACTTTTCCCCATTCCTGCCGCAGAAATTTTTGCTCTATGTTCTGCCGTAAGTAATTTTCCCAGTTTCGCTTCTCTTTGTTTTTGCTTCGACTCTTCCGTATGAGTTCTTCCTTTAAATAGCGCCGGTCTACCCTTGAGTGCTGCAGATACTTTTGCTGCAACTATCGGGTTTAGCATGGGACTAGTATCACCGCCATAGCTTAGGTTATAACCATTTGGAGCCAATGTAGCAAAAACTTTGATCGCCTTGATTTCTAGCGCGGGCAAATCACTATCATCTGCAATAACTGTCAATCAGCGCTGAAAACTTTCCAGGTGTCAGATACCGTCTTGAATTGCAAGTACTGAATGATTAAAGTTTGCATCAAATGGCCGCTCTGATTTAATGACTCCATAAATCAAATGCGCCAG
>Ga0136611_10000977_pt1 | contig 19530 bp, 17 predicted proteins | sample AntDrymUQ2232306_2_FD_106645 | JGI IMG/M metagenome (GOLD analysis project Ga0136611, IMG submission 106645) | Polar desert sand microbial communities from Dry Valleys, Antarctica - metaG UQ223 (23.06) | ecosystem: Environmental > Terrestrial > Soil > Desert | place: Antarctica: Dry Valley...
GCCGGTGAGCGTGCGGGCGCCCGCCAGCGCGCCTTCGCCTTCTGTGTCCCAATACGGCGGGCGGCGGATGTAGGTGCTCATCGGACGCCACGCGTACAACGGGCTGACTGCGTTGCCATGTTCGACGCGCACGTTGAACATCGGGTCGTACACGCGGCGGAACTGCTCGGGTTTGACCGAAGATTTCACGATGGCGTCGATCTCCGCATCGCTGGGCCAGAGGTCCTTGAGCGTGACCGGCAGGCCTGCGGCATCGATGCCAAGCACGTCTTTCTCGATGTCGAAGCGGATCGTGCCGGCAATGGCGTAGGCCACCACCAGCGGCGGCGACGCCAGGAAGGCCTGCTTCGCGTACGGATGGATGCGGCCGTCGAAATTCCGGTTTCCCGACAACACCGCCGTTGCATACAGGTCGCGCTCGATGATCTCCTGCTGGATCAAGGGATCCAGCGCGCCGCTCATGCCGTTGCACGTGGTGCAGGCGAAGCCGACGATGCCAAAGCCGAGCTGCTCGAGCTCGGCCAGCAGGCCGGATTCTTCAAGGTACAACTGAACGGCTTTCGAGCCGGGTGCCAGGGACGTCTTCACCCACGGCTTGCGCACCAGACCTCGTGCATTGGCATTGCGCGCCAGGAGGCCGGCGGCGATGACGTTGCGCGGATTGCTGGTGTTGGTGCAACTGGTGATGGCGGCGATGATCACCGCGCCATCCGGCATCAGGCCACGGGCTTCGTCGGCGCGCCCCGGCGCCAGGTCTCCGGCAATGCCGCGCGCGGCAAGGTCACGGGTGGCGACGCGCGCATGCGGATTCGAAGGGCCGGCCATCGTGCGCACCACGCGGGACAGGTCGAAGTGCAAGGTGCGTGCGTACTGCGCCATCGCCAACGCATCGGCCCAGAGACCTGCGGTCCTGGCATAGGTTTCCACCAGTGCCACTTGCTCATCGGTGCGACCGGTCAGGCGCAGGTAGTCAAGCGTGTTCTGGTCGATGAAGAACATCGCCGCAGTGGCGCCGTATTCCGGCGCCATGTTGGAGATGGTGGCGCGGTCGCCCAGGGTCAGCGCGGCTGCGCCCTCACCGCGAAATTCCAGGTACGCGCCGACCACCCTGGAGGCGCGCAGGAACGCAGTGAGCGCCAGCACGACGTCGGTGGCGGTGATGCCCTGTTGCGGCTCGCCGGAGAGTTCCACCGCGACCATGTCCGGGGTGCGCATCCACGACGCGCGGCCCAGCATCACGTTCTCCGCTTCCAGCCCGCCAACGCCGATGGCGACCACGCCAAGCGCGTCGATGTGCGGGGTGTGGCTGTCGGTCCCCACGCACGTATCGGGGAAGGCGACGCCGTGTTCCACCGCAACCACGGGGCTCATCCGCTCCAGGTTGATCTGGTGCATGATCCCGTTGCCCGGCGGAATCACCACCATGTTCTTGAACGCGCGCCGGGTCCATTCGATGAAATGGAACCGGTCGGCGTTGCGGCGGTCCTCGATGGCGCGGTTGGTGGCCAATGCCTGCGGGTCGGAACCCGGCGCTTCCACCGCCAGCGAATGGTCGACGATCAGTTGCACCGGCACCACCGGGTTCACCTGCGCAGGATCGCCGCCCTGTTTCGCGATGGCGTCGCGCAGCCCGGCCAGGTCCACCAGTGCCGTCTGGCCGAGGATGTCGTGGCAGACCACGCGCGCCGGATACCACGGGAAATCGAGGTCCTGGCGCCTGTCAATGAGCTGGGTGAGGTAATCCGCGAGCAACGCCGGATCGGCGCGACGCACCAGGTTCTCGGCATGGACGCGGGCGGTGTAGGGAAGCCCGTCCCATGCACCCGGGCGGATGGCGTCTACCGCGGCGCGTGCATCGATATAGTCCAGCGTGGTGCCGGGCAGCGGCTTGCGATGGGTATTGTTCATCAAACGATTTTACGCCTACGGCTGCAACCCGGCCCGCTGGGCGTCATGACAGCGTAGGCGGGCCGGCAAGCGGGCGGCCAAGGCCTTTTGGAAGGCGCATGCGCGCGCGCCACGTTGCCCATCGACACACGTGTCCCTGCGGCCTGCGCGCTGTGATGTGCGTCATCGGGCCGGAGGGTGTACGTCACGTATCCGCCGAGGGTGGCCGGGCAGCACGGGGTTTGCGGTTGCAGGAGGTACCATCGGCTCGGCGTGCGTTGCACGAAGACCTCGCCAAGGGTGACGCTCACCGATGAAGCTGCCGGCGCCCCACCGCATCGCGCGCCTCTTTTACGGCCCGAGGGTCGTGAGCTTCGGCCTGTCGTTCGTGGGAAGCGCGTTGCTGGTGAGCCAGGGCTACCTGAGCACGGCATTCCTGCCATTCGCGGGTCTGCTATTCCTGGTGTATCCCCACCTGGTGTACCTGCATGCGTGTTTTGCCGCGCGCAAGAAACAGTCGGAGTTGAACCATCTGGTCCTGGACGCCATCCTGTTGGGGGGGTGGTCGGCGGTGATCGACTTCAACGTGGGCCTCAGCTTTTCGTTCCTGACCGCCGTGTCCCTCAACAACACCATGGTTGGAGGCCTCGGGCGGCTAGCGGCGTCGCTGGCGGCGTTTGCGGGCGGGGCGCTGCTGCTGGGCGCAATGACAGGGTTTGATTTCAAGCCGGCTGCGAGTTTGTCCGTCACCGTGCTGGGTTTGCTGGGAATGCTCATCTACATGACGGTGGTGGCGCTGCTGTTCCATCGCCAGAACCAGCGCATGCTCGCGGTCCTGAAGGAAAACGAAAGCAAGCGGTTGCTGTTCGAAATGCTGGCCGCGGCGGGCCTGGCTTCGGCGGGCGCGGGGTCGCTGGAAGAAGTGCTGGACGCGTGCCTTGAGCACCTGCAAAAGGTGATCAGGCCTGGCCGCGGGATTGGCCTGCTGGTGCGCGACCGCGGCCGCGCCGATGTTGTCTACTGCGCTGCATTCCGGGGCTTCAGCGTGGACCAGCAGCCGGCGCTGGTGGCCAGCGCGCAAGGCATCGCCCGTGCCAGCGTGCAATTGCCGGGAGGTGAACGGGACGCCGGCCCCGAGGCGCAGTGGTCGGTCATCGGGTTGCCTACCACCCAACTGGAGGCGCTGTTCGTGATTGATCGCGACCAGCTGGCCCCGGCGGAATCACGCGCCGTCGAGATTTTCCTGCAGCAGCTGACGGGTTCACTGCAGAACCAGGCGTTGACCCTGCGGCTGCGGGAGCTGGCCAATACCGACGGTCTGACCGGCCTCGCCAACCGCGCCCGGCTTGACGACTGCCTGTCCGACGCAATCACCCGCAAGCTGCGCGCGCATGGCAGCGACTTCAGCATCATTGTTGCCGACGTCGATGGCCTCAAGGCGTTGAATGATTCGCGCGGCCATGAAGCAGGCGACCGCCTGATCAAGGCCACCGCAAGGTTGCTGCGTGCGTCGTGCCGGGAAACCGACATCGTGGCGCGCTCGGGAGGGGATGAATTCGTCGTGCTTTGCCCCGCGACCACTACCGCAACCGCTTCGCACCTGATCGATCGGCTGCGCAGCCAGATGCTGCAGCAACGCGTGGAGCTCCCGTTGCCGGATGGCCAATGGGAAACCGCGTCATTCCACTTCAGCCTTGGCTGCGCTGACTCCAGTGAATGCCCACCGGGGGACGTGCAGAAACTCGCCGACCGTCGCATGTATGAAGACAAGGCGACCTACCACGCGGGGTCGCGGGCGCTGGCTTGAGCAGGCGGCGTACTGCTAACGGCTGGCTTTGATGGCTCTTCCGCGAAGCAAGCCGGGCGTGCCAGGCCAACATTTGCCCCAAGTTCTTTGAATGTGACGCGCCGTCGTCCAAGATTGCGAATCGGGCGGGACGCGACGTCTCCCGCAACATTGGGTACGCGAAACAAACATGCAGCCGGCACCAGCAGTCACCCCCGATGCCATCAGGCTTTCGGTTGCCCCGATGATGGAGTGGACCGACCGTCACTGCAGGGCATTCCACCGCCTGCTGGCGCCCCACGCCCGGCTGTACACGGAGATGGTGCATGCCAATGCGGTGATCCACGGGGACCGGGGCAGGCTACTGGCGATGGATCCGGCCGAGCATCCGGTGGCCCTGCAGCTCGGGGGCAGCGAATCGATTCTGCTGGCACAGGCGGCGCGCATCGGCGCCGAGCACGGGTTCGACGAGATCAACCTCAATTGCGGTTGCCCGTCCGACCGGGTACAGGCGGGACGGTTCGGCGCTTGCCTGATGCGCGAGCCCGCGCTGGTGGCCGAGGGCGTGGCGGCCATGATTGCGGCGGTCCCGCCGCATGTGCCGGTCACGGTGAAATGCAGGCTGGGCGTCGACGACGACCACGAGTGGGAGCGCTTTATCGGCTTCATCGACACCATCGCCGCGGCAGGGTGCAGGATGTTCGTGGTTCACGCCCGCAACGCGTGGTTGCAGGGGTTGTCGCCGAAGGAAAACCGTGAAGTCCCGCCTCTGCGATATGACTGGGCATACCGGCTGAAACGCGAGCGGCCGCAGTTGCAGGTCATCGTCAACGGCGGCATCAAGGATGGCGTGGAAGCGGGGGCGCACCTTGCGCACGTGGATGGCGCAATGCTGGGGCGGGCCGCCTACCACGATCCCTACCTGCTGCACCGGCTTGACGTCGCGTGGTTTGGCGGCATGCTCAAGACACGCGCCGAGTTGCTGCGTGCGCTGCGTCCCTATGTGGAGGCGCAGCTGGCAGAGGGCGCGTTGCTCAAGCACATCAGCCGCCATCTGCTGGGTCTGTTCGCAGGTGAGCGCGGCGGCCGCGCGTTCCGCCAGGTGCTCAGCGAGGGTGCGCACAAGGCGGGCGCCGACTGGGCGCTGGTCGAGCGCGCCGTCATCCTCACTGAATCTTTCCAGGACCACGCCGCCGCATGATCACCCGCGACCTTGCCCGGTTCACCACGTTGGCCAGTTCACTCGCACCGGACTTCGGGCCGGCCACCGCGCGCGCAGCGTTTCTGGTGGCGCCCGACGGTTTCAGCCTGGCGGTGCAATCGGCCGCCGATAACAGGTATATGGCGGCCGCACACGCCTTTGACGCTGAAGGCGCCAGTCGGCAGCATCGAGACCTGCATCGCGCGCTCTCGAAAGTCCTGCCCACGGTGTGCCTCGCCGGTGACCCGGAGACGCCTGACGCTGTCTTCCCGAACAACGTGTTTGCAACGGGTGCGGGCCGGTACGTGGTTGGCCGCATGCGCCACCCGGTACGTCAGCGGGAAGCAACCCGTGCCGACATCCGCGGATTTTTCGAATATACGCTTGGATATCGCGCCATCGACCTGTCCACCCAGCCGCATCCTTGCGAATTGACGGGCGCGCTGGTGATCGACCGGGCGCGCGGGCTCGGCTATGCCGGGATTTCCGAGCGGTGCGACGAGGACGGTGCGCGCCTGATGCATGAGGCGTTCGGCCTGCGCGCGACCTTGTTGTTCGACCTCGCGCCAGACGAGTACCACACCAACGTGGTGCTGGCGGTGCTGGCGGGGCGTGCCGTGGTGATCTGCCCGCAAGGGTTCGCTGATCCCGGCGTGGTCGAGGCGATTGCGTCGCTGTATGGCCCGCATGTGGTCCGGTGTACGCCCGGGGAGCACGCAGCCTTCGTGGGGAACTGTATTGCCCTGTCGGCAGGCAGCGCATGGATGAGCGCCCGAGCGGGGCGGGCGCTCACGGTGGAAAGCCGGGGCGCGCTGGCCGCAGCCGGGTTCCGGATCGAGACGGTGGAGCTTGACGCAATCGAGGCGGGTGGCGGGTCGCTGCGCTGCTGTGTGGGCGAGATCTTCTGAAAGCGGCCTTCGCGCATACGCTGCTACAGTGAATGTGAATGCAGTACTACCCTATTCAGGAAACTTCAGGGGGGATTCACTGGCGTGCTCCAGAATCCGCTCATCGATCTCCTCCCATGGACGTCTGTCCATTGACCTCGAGTTGTTGCATGCCATGTCGCGCCTTTGCCGTCCCACATTGAAGCTCCTTGCCATCGCGCTCCTGGCGATTCTGCCGTCGCTGTCTGCAATTGCAGGTCCGCAGCAGTCGCAGCGCGCTGCGCGGGATCGCGACCGCGGCGCCGAGCAGCGCCTGGAAGACGCAGCCGCTGACCGGCGGGACAGCTTGTCCGATGCCGTGCGCCGGGTCGAGCGGGACACCCGTGGCGAGGTGTTGTCGGCCGAGCGCGTGCAGTTCGACGGCCGGGACATGCACCGCGTCAAGGTGGTCGATGACCATGGCCGCGTACGGATCTTCATGCAGGATCCGCAACGCCGCGACGATGGCGACGCTTCGGCGCGCGCTGCCAGCGATGCTCGCGCCCCCCGCCGGCAGCCTGTACCTACACGCGACGACGACGATTGATCTCGCAACATTAGCGGCGTTACCGGCTGCGGCATGCGGCTCCACATCGACAACCCATTGCAAGGAGTGCCCATGCGTATCCTCCTCGTCGAAGACGAAGCCCCGCTGCGCGAGACGTTGGCTGCGCGCCTGAAGCGCGAAGGCTACGCCGTGGATGCGGCGCAGGACGGCGAGGAAGGGTTGTACATGGGCAGGGAAGTTCCGTTCGATGTCGGCATCATCGACCTGGGCCTCCCGAAGATGTCAGGCATGGAACTCATCAAGGCGCTGCGCGACGAGGGCAAGAAATTCCCCGTCCTCATCCTGACCGCGCGCTCCAGCTGGCAGGACAAGGTCGACGGACTCAAGCAAGGCGCCGACGATTACCTGGTCAAGCCCTTCCACGTCGAGGAGTTGCTGGCGCGCATCAATGCCCTGGTGCGCCGCGCTGCCGGCTGGAGCAAGCCCACGCTCGAATGCGGGCCCGTGGTGCTCGACCTCGCTGCGCAGACCGTGACCGTCAATGGTGGCAACGTCGACTTGACCAGCTACGAATACAAGGTGCTGGAGTACCTGATGATGCACGCCGGCGAGTTGGTGTCCAAGGCGGACCTCACCGAGCACATCTACCAGCAGGATTTCGACCGCGATTCCAACGTGCTGGAAGTGTTCATCGGGCGCCTGCGCAAGAAGCTGGACGGGGACGGCGCACTCAAGCCAATCGAGACCGTACGCGGGCGGGGATACCGGTTTGCCATTCCGCGCACCGGCGATTGATGGCGCCTTTGCGCCATTGTTCCTGACGTCCGGCGAGCCGCGCCTGCAATTGGCCAGGACGCATGGCTACCCTCGCTCCGGATTCCGGCAAGACTGACGGACGCGCCACGCGGGGGCGTCTGCGGCTTGTCCAGCCGCGTTCCCTGCAGGCGCGCCAGCTGCTGGCCGCAAGCCTCGGCCTTGTGGCCTTCCTGGCATTGGCCGGCTACGCGCTTGACCGGGCGTTCCTCAGTACCGCCCAGAGCGGAATGCGCGAGCGCCTGCACGCATACGCGCTTGCTTATGCCAACAGCGACTTTGCGCGCGACGGCAGCGTCATCCCTCCGTATGACCCGCCGGACCCTCGCTTCAAGCGCCCGGGAAGCGGCTTGTATGCGCAGATTGTGCTGCCGTCCGGACGGTGGGAATCCGACTCCGCGCAGGGGCCGCGCCTGCCTATGGGTCCCATGCTCGCAGCCCGCCAGAAAGAGTTCGAGGGTCCGTTGCCGCTGACCCAGATCAGCGGGGCGGAAGGGCAGGTCTATCGCTACGGCTACGGCCTGGTGTGGAGCGGCGAGGGCGCCGCGCGCGAGTTCCCCTACACGATCTACATCCTGGAGGACACCACGGCGCTAGGCCGCCAGGTGGCCGCGTTCCGCTCCGCGCTCTGGTTCAACCTGGGCGGCGCCGGCCTTGTGCTGCTCTTCCTGCAGGTTGTGGTGCTGCGCTGGAGCCTGCGGCCGCTGCGCGACGTGATTGCGGAGCTCAAGCGCGTACAGCTTGGCGCGGCGTCTGGCATGAGCGCGCAGCACCCGCGCGAACTCGAGCCGTTGACCCAGAGCATCAATGCATTCGTTGAAACCGAGCGCCAGAACCTTGACCGCCAACGCAACACGTTGGCGGATCTGGCGCACAGCCTGAAGACGCCGCTCGCGGTGTTGCGCACGCGGCTCGACAGCGGCGCTGGTGACGAGGAGTTGCGCGAGGAAGTCGACACCCAGTTGCGGCGCATGGGGGACCTGGTTACCTACCAGTTGTCGCGAGCTGCGCGTTCCGGGCACCAACTGTTTGCGGCGCCCGTCGCGATCGAGCCGCAAGCCGAAAGAATCGTGACCAGCCTGGAAAAGGTGTACGCGGCAAAGGGTGTGCTTTGCGAGTTCGAGATCGCCGAGGCGGCGCGGTTCCATGGCGAGACCGGGGATCTCCAGGAGCTGCTGGGGAACCTGCTTGAAAACGCCTTCAAATGGGCACAGGCGCGTGTACTGCTGAGCATTGCTGGAGGCGCCACGGATGCCGGGCGCCGCCCCGGGCTCTCGATCACGGTGGAAGACGATGGCCCGGGGATTGCGGAAGACCGCATCAGCCATGTGTTGCAGCGCGGCGTGCGGGGCGACGAGCGCGTGCAGGGCCATGGGATTGGACTGGCCATCGTGCAGGACATCGTGAAAAGCTACCGCGGCGAACTGCGCGTGGGGCTCTCGCAAGAGTTGGGGGGCGCCCGGTTCGAGGTCACGCTGCCGCCGGGGCTGTGAACCGCGCTTGCGAACTGACGTGAGGTCGACGCGTGAGATGACGCTTTTGATCGGTCACGCCGCACAGTGGCACCTCAGCGGAACATGCCCGGCAGGAAGCTGTGCCAGCGCGGCGCAGTGGAACGGGTGCCGCCAGCGCCGCGGGGCACGGACACGGCCTTGGCTTTTGCGGGGCGCCTGACCGGCGTTGCGGGTACGTTTGGATCGGCGTCCGCATCGTCGCTGCGGTCGTTGCCGCTGGTTGCGCTGTCCGGGCAACTGCCGCCGCCGTCGGGGCCAAGCTGGCGGGACTCGATGGCCATTGCCTGGCCGCACGCACCCAGCAGGACGACGCTCAACAGGGTTGCTAGCGAGCTCGGATGGCGCATGGCGGTTTCCGCAGGTTGAAGGGCGTGCAGGAGCTTGTGTCCCCCTGCCACTATAACGTTGATGCGCTTGCAGGACGAAAGGTTGCATTGCTGCGTCGCAGCAGGCGTTGCCAACCTGGTGCCGGCAGACTGCGGGATGCCCCCGATGAGCCAACCCGCCCCATGCCCCGCTCCGGTGACCGCTGCCGGCTTGCGCAGGGCATTGATTGCGGGTGCCCAGGAAGTGATTGCCACCCGCGAGGAACTGAACCGCATCAACGTGTTCCCGGTTGCGGATGGCGACACGGGAAGCAATCTTGCCGCGACACTGGGCCACGTGTTGCGGGGCGCACTTGGCAGGCGCAGCCGGCACGTCGGGGAACTGCTGGTGGCGGTCGGGAACGACGCCATCGACGGCGCCCGCGGCAATTCCGGCGCCATCATGGCCCAGTTCCTGTACGGCCTGGCAGAGCACGCCCGCGATGCCCGTGAGCTCGATCTGCCGGCCCTCGCGGCCGCTGTCAGGCGCGGCGCCAATGCCGCCCGCGCAGCGCTGGCGCAACCGGTGGAAGGCACCATCCTCAGCGTGATCTCGGCGTTTGCCGATGCACTTGATGAGGCAGCGCAGGTGCCGGGGAGCGACCCAGGGCAAGGCCTGGTGCACGCCCTGCAGCGGGCCAGCCACGCCTTGGCAAATACCCCGAGGCAGATGGCGCTGCTGGAACGCGCGGGCGTGGTCGATGCCGGTGCGCAGGGTTTCGTCAGCTGGCTGGAGGGCATCGCCGACTACACCGAGGGCGCGCCGCGGGCCCGGCGCACGCGCCTTGTTGCCGCGGTTGCAAACGACCCCGTGATGCTGCCGGCGCATGTCCATACAGACGTGGATCCGGCCCGTCGCTACTGCACCGAGTGCCTGGTGCTGGGCGCAGGCATCGACCGCGCTGCGCTGCAGGCGGACCTGGTGGGCCGCGGCGTGGATTCGCTGGTGGTAGCGGGCGGCGCCACGCGTGCTCGCGTGCATGGCCACATCGGCACCCCGCAGGTGCTGTTCGATGCATGCGCCGGGTTCGGGCAGGTTGAGTCCATGAAGGCAGACGACATGCTCCTGCAGCAGCGCAGTGCTGCGTCGCCCCACTTGGTGGCGGTGATCACCGACAGTGCGTCCGACCTGCCGGAAGAGCTCGCCGAGCGTTACGGGATCCACACCGTGCCAGTGCGGGTCAGCCTGGATGACCGTGAATACCTGGACCGGCTGGGACTGACCGCTGGCGAGTTCTACCGGCGGATGGCGCTCTCCAGGCAGATGCCGAAGACCAGCCAGCCGCCGCCGGGCGATTTCAGGCGCCTGTTCGAGCATGTGCTCGCGCACCAGCGGGACGCGGTCTACGTGGGCCTGTCGCGGTCCTTGTCCGGCACCCTGCAATCCGCGGAGGCGGCGGCGCGCGGGTTGGCGCGCCCGCCACGGGTCTTCGACAGCGGCCATGCCAGCGCCGGCCAGGCGCTGCTGGCATGGCGCGCCGGGGAACTGGCCGCGCTTGGCGCAGATGGGGCCGCGATCGAAGCAGAGCTGGCCCGGTTGCGACCGCTGACCATGACATGGGCGCTGGCCCGCGCCATTGCGCACGCGGTGCGCGGGGGCCGCGTCCCGCGCTGGGCGGAACCGGTGGTGAACTGGAGCGGGCTGACCCCGATTGCGGCGATAAAAGCGGACGGCACGCTGAAGCTCACGGGCGGCCTGTTTGCACGCCGTGGCGCACCCGATGCGTTTGCACGCTACATCGGCAAACGGGCGCCGCGGGGGCAGGCATGGCGGCTGATCGTCGGCCACTGCGATGCGCTTGCAGATGGCGAGCGCCTGTTGGCGGCGTTGCGCGAATGCCTGTCCATCGTGGAAGGGCACCTGGTGGAAGTCGGCCCGGCCATCGGCGCGCACGCGGGGCCCGGAAGCCTGGTGGTAGGCCTGCAACCTGCGCCTGGATGACGCCGCGCGCCGGGTGGCTATGATGCCGGCATGCCAACGCTCGCCATCACCGCGCTGATCCTGCTGGGCGCATACCTGTTGGGCTCGATATCGGGGAGCCTGGTGCTGGGCCGCCTGCGCGGAGTCGATATCCGCCAGCACGGCAGCGGCAATGCCGGCGGCAGCAACGCGCTGCGTATCCAAGGCTGGAAGTTCGCACTGGGGGTGGCGTTCATCGACGGGGGCAAGGGCGCGCTGGCGGCGTGGCTGGGGCTGCACTACGCACCACTGACCCCGCTGCTCAGCGTAACTGCGCACGGGTACATGGCGGCAGCCGCCGCGGTGATCGGGCACGTGTGGCCGGTGTGGCACGGATTTCGCGGCGGGAAGGGTGCGGCGACCTTGTTCGGGGGGCTGTTGATGCTGTGGCCATGGGCGATCCTGCCCGTGTTGGTGGTGTGGGGCGGGTTGTTGCTAAGTACCGGCTACGTGGGTTTGGCCACCGTGGCGACGTTCGCCGGCCTGCCGCTGTGGGCGTGGTGGAGCGATGCGGCTCCGGAGCGCATGTGGTTTGCGCTTTGGGCGGCGCTGTTCATCGCCTTCACGCATCGCGCCAACCTGCGTCGCCTGCGTACAGGCAACGAGTCGCGTTTCGAGCGCGCGCGCCTGCTGCACCGGCTGTATGGGCGTAGCCGCTACTGAGGCGGCGGCGATGGGCGAGCACGCGCACGAGCGACTACTGTTGCAGCGCCTGGCCAACGGCCCGGTCAGCGGCGACTTGTTGGCGCGCGAGGCCGGGCTGACTCGCGCAGCGGTGTGGAAGCGCATCGACGGTTTGCGCGATGCCGGCATCGCGATCAATGCCGCCCCCGGACGTGGCTACCACCTGGCGCAGCCCCTGGACTTGCTGGATGCGGGCACCATCCGCGCGGCAATGCCACCTGCTGCGCTGGCGCAGCTTGCATCGCTGGAGGTTGCGTGGTCGCTGGATTCAACCAACAGCGAACTGCTGCGTCGCGACACCCCGCAGCACGGGTGTTCAGCGCTGCTGGCGGAGCGGCAGACCCGCGGGCGCGGGCGGCGCGGGCGCGCATGGCAATCACCGCTCGCCGCGCATGTGTACCTCTCGGTGGCGCGGCAATTCGATGGCGGCCTGGCGCGCCTGGGTGGGCTGAGTCTGGTGGCCGGCATCGCGGCCTGCGAAGCGCTGCATGCCATCGGGTATCCGCAGGTGGCCCTGAAATGGCCGAATGATCTGGTGGTCGAGTCACGCGGCGTGATGCGCAAGCTGGGCGGCCTGCTGGTTGAAGGCGGCGGCGAACATGCAGGCGCCGCGCGCGCGGTAGCCGGTTTGGGTCTCAATATCCGCATGCCGCAGGCGATGGCAGCCGACATCGACCAACCCTGGATCGACCTTGCGGGCATGCCGCCTGCTGCGCCGCATCGCAATGACGTCGTCGCTGCACTGCTGGCGCACATGGTGCCGGCGTTGGCGCAATTCGATGCCGATGGGCTGCCTGTTTTCCTGCCGCGCTTCGCCAGGCTGGACGCGTTGCGAGGACGTGCTGTGCACGTGCAGGAAGTCGCGCAGGCATGGGCAGCAACTGCGCTTGGCATCGCCGACGACGGCGCGCTGCGCGTGCGCGATGCTACCGGCCGCGAGCGGTGCGTGCATGCAGGCGACATCAGCGTGCGCGCCGAATGACCACGTGGCTGTTCGACCTGGGCAACACCCGGCTGAAGTTCGCCGCCCTGGGCGCGGATGGCGCGCCTGATGAAACCGTTGCGGTCCCGCACGGTGGCGACGACGCCTGGCTGGACGCCTTGCCACATGGCGATGTGGCCTGCATCGCCAGCGTGGCGACGCCCACGCGCCGGGTGGCCTTGCTGGCGGCGCTGCGCAGCGCCGGTTTCGTGCGCTTGCACGTTGTACACACGCAGCCGCGCCTGGGCGCATTGCACATTGCCTACCCAGAGCCGCGCCATCTCGGCGTCGACCGTTTCCTGGCGCTGCTGGCGGCGCTGGACACGGGGCCGGTCCTGCTGGTGGGCGTGGGTACTGCGCTTACCTGCGATTTGCTTGATGGAGGCGGGCTGCATCGCGGGGGCCGCATCGCGCCGTCGCCGATGTTGATGCGGCAGTCCCTGCATGCGCGCGCTGCGGTGTTGCCAGAAATTGGCGGTGAGTACGCGGAGTTCGGCGACGACACCGTGCATGCCCTGGCCTCGGGCTGCGAGGGCGCGGCACTGGCCCTGGTGGAACGCAGTCTCCACGCCGCAACGCATTTGCTGGGCGCGCGGCCTGCCCTGTGGTTGCACGGCGGGGGCGCGGGGGCGCTTCGCGCGCGCCTGCCGGAGCATGCGTGGGTGCCGGATGTGGTGTTGCGCGGGCTTGCGGGCTGGCATGCGCATTGCATCGCCTAGACTGCACGCATGATCCTGCGCGCCTCCATTGTGCTGCTGCTGATGCTCAACCTTGGCGCCGCTGCGTGGCAGTGGTTCGGAGGTGGCAGCACCGCTGCGCCTGAATCAACTGCTTCGAACCCAGGTACGCCAGGCCTGCGATTGCTGTCGGAAGTTGCGCCGTCGCCTGCTCGTCCGGTGCAGGCCACCGAGACGGCGGCTGCCTCTGCTCCGATGACCGCCGCCCTCGAAACATCTGGGCCTGCAACGCCCGCGGCGGGAGGGCGATGCCTGCGCTTCGGTCCATTTGCAGATGCCGCGCAACGCGACGCGGCGCGTCCCGCTCTGGCCACGCTTGCCAGCGCCGTGGTGGCGCGCGACCTGCCAGGCCGTGCTTCTCGCGGCTGGTGGGTGTACGTGCCGGCGCTGCCGTCGCGCGATGAAGCCCGGGCCGTGGGCGAGCGCATCAAGGCCGCCGGGATCACCGACTGGTACGTAATGGGTGAAGGGGACCAGGCCAACAGCATCGCGCTGGGGCGCTACGGCAGCGAAACTGCGGCGCGCCGGCGGGAGGCGGAGATCCGCGTCAAGGGGTTCGCCGCTCAGGCAGCGCCGCTGGGTGACCGCGCGCCGCAGTGGTGGCTGTACGCCCGGGCCAATGCGGGGGCGCCGCCAGCAGCCTTTGCCGCGATCGCCCCCCATAGCGAGATCCCGTGCACCGAGCTGCGCTGAGGACGCGGCGCCGCGCGCTAGAATCGCGTTTGCGCCGCTTTAGCTCAGCTGGTAGAGCAACCGCCTTGTAAGCGGTAGGTCATCCGTTCGATTCGGATAAGCGGCACCAGCAACCCGCTGCATGCATCTGCGAGCGGAATCGCATCGCCTGTGGAGTACCTCCTGATGAATCGACAACTGCCCGCCGTGTCCGTGTTTGGCGTGCCTACCGATATCGGCGCGGCCGAGCGCGGCGCCTCCATGGGGCCCGAGGCGTTGCGGGTGGCTGGCCTGATCGAGGCGATCGGTGCACGCGGGATCGACGTACGCGACCTTGGCGATCTGCCGGGCCCGCGCAACCCCACCAGTGCGCCGGTGGAGGGATATCGCCACCTGGAGCAAGTGGTGGCGTGGAACCGCGCCGTGTTCGATGCCAGCACCCGTGAATTGCAGGCCGGGCGCATGCCGATCATGCTTGGCGGCGACCACTGCCTCGGCATAGGCGCGATCGCCGCGGTTGCCGCGCATTGCAAGGCCGCGGGCCGCAAGTTGCGGGTGCTGTGGCTGGACGCGCATGCCGATTTCAACACCCGCGAGATCACGCCCTCCGGCAATATCCATGGCATGCCAGTGGCCTGCCTGTGCGGGTTGGGACCGGAGGCGCTGACCTCGCTAGGTGGTCATACCCCCGCCTTGAACCCGGATCAGCTGCGCTTGATCGGCATCCGTTCAGTGGACCCCGGCGAGAAGCAGTTGGTGCAGCAGCACGGGCTGGACATCTACGACATGCGCTACATCGACGAGGTCGGCATGCGCCGGGCAATGGAGGAGGCGCTGGACGGCGTTGATGACCAGACTCACCTGCACGTCAGCTTCGACGTCGACATGCTGGACCCGTCCATTGCACCCGGTACCGGGACCCGCGAGCCGGGCGGCATCAATTACCGGGAAGCACAACTGATCATGGAGATGGTGGCCGACACCGGCCGAATGGGATCGCTGGACCTGGTCGAGGTCAACCCTGCGCTCGACAAGCGCAACGCCACCGCCCGGCTTGCCGTGGATCTGGTGGAGAGCCTGTTCGGCAAATCGACCCTGATGCGCGAGTGATCATCGGAGGTCTTGGAGGGGTATGCTTGGCTCGGCCCATTCACCCAACGTTGGGCCGCGTTCCCGGAGATTGCACATCGGCTTCACGGCTTGGTGCCGTTAATGGCCGCACGCAAGAACACCTACCGTCCAACAGGAGATTCCCATGAAGCGTTTGCTCGCCCTCGTTCTACTCGCCGCGTTCTCGACTGTCACCCTGAGCGCCTGCAACACCGTTGCCGGCATGGGCAAAGATGTGGAAGCCGCTGGTGACAAGGTTGAGGACAAGGCGGTCGATTGCAAGGACGGCAAGTGCTGAGTTAGCACGTCCTGCTTGATGTAACGCAGGAGCGCGAACTGCAAGGATGCACGACGGGCCGGGGATTCCCCGGCCCGTCTTCGTTTGGATCGATTTATGCACTCCGCTTGACGCTCGTGCTGGGCTGAACCCACTCGCGTCCGGTTCCGTCAGCGCGGCGGATCAGCCACGAACCTGTTCGGAAATGCACGTGGCGCGTAGCGTGCGTAACGCTGGTGCGCGCGGGGCAGCACGCCCATGGCCACAAGCGTATCGGCGTCGTCGTAGCGGATCTGGCTGACCTGTTGCGGGCTGCGGTTGGCACGTACGAAATCCGTCGCGCCCACCGGCGCCCATTCACGTTGCCCATGGCCTGTCCCCAGTTGTTGCGGGGCGCGTTCGGCCATGGCCTGGTCCGCGGCGGAGGCGGGCGCTGAGGGGTAGCCAGTGCCGCCGGCTGCGCGCTCGCGGGTGGCGGCGTGTCCGGCGATGGGCGGCGAGGTGGGCCCACCGGGGGGCGCATGCGCAGGACGCCAGATGCGCTCGCGAAACACCGCAACGCCAACCACGCCCACGTTGTCGGGGCGGCCTGTCCGCGCAGCGTAACTGTCGGGCAGATCGGTGAACACGAACTGCGCGACATCGTCCATTGATTTTCGCCAGCCGGCGATCTCCGTGGATTCCCAGGGACCCAGCACGTAGCCACCTTGCGAGGGCGCCGCCGTCTGGCCGGTGACTGCATTCACGCCATCGACCGACAGCACCACCAGCACGCGCTGGCTGGTCATGTTGGTGAGGCGCACCGAATAGCGATGGCCTGGCACGCCGGCAATCCAGTGGTCACCGCGGTACATGTATTCAGGCAGCGCCTGGCCGTTGTCGCGGTCGATCACATCGACCTCCACCAGGGAGGGACTGGCCAGGTTGCGGGCCGACATCGGCAGGCAGGCCGTGGCGGAGGCGAGGGCAAGGGCTAGCATCAAGTGGCGCCGCTTCATGGCAAATCTCCTGGCAGTGCGAGTAATCGCGTCGGGGTCTTGGCAGCCAACGCATCGGCATGCTCGGCGGGGTTAACCGGCCGGGCCAGTTAGACTGTGCGCCGCAGCAGTCCCGTCGAAACGACCCGCATGACCACCCGCGTCCTCACCGGCATCACCACGTCCGGCAGCCCGCACCTTGGCAATTACGTCGGCGCAATCCGCCCCGCCATCGCCGCCGCGCGCACGCCGGGCGTGGAGAGTTTCTATTTCCTCGCGGACTACCACGCCCTCATCAAGGTCAACGAGCCTGCGCGGGTGCAACGCAGCACCCTGGAGATTGCCGCCGCATGGCTCGCGTGCGGGCTCGAGCCGGATAACGTGTGGTTTTACCGGCAATCGGACATTCCGGAAATTCCGGAACTCACCTGGCTGTTGACGTGCGTGGCCGGCAAGGGCCTGCTCAACCGCGCGCATGCCTACAAGGCCGCGGTCGATCGCAACCGGGCAGAGGGCGAAGATGACGATGCCGGCATCAGCGCCGGCCTGTTCATGTACCCGGTGCTGATGGCGGCCGACATCCTGCTGTTCAACGCCCACAAGGTGCCGGTAGGCCGTGACCAGGTCCAGCATATCGAGATGGCGCGCGATATCGGCCAGCGGTTCAACCACTTGTATGGCGAGCCGGACCAGGCACCGTATTTCACCTTGCCCGAAGCGGTCATCGAAGCCCAGGTAGCCACCTTGCCGGGCCTCGACGGACGCAAGATGAGCAAGAGCTACGACAACACCATCCCGCTGTTCGCACCGCGCCACGCATTGCAAAAACTGATCGCCGGCATTGTCACCGACTCTCGTCCATCCGGCGCGGCGAAAGACACGGACGGTTCCGCGCTGTTCCAGCTCTACCAGGCGTTCGCTTCAGCCGATGAAACGGCGGCCATGCGCAGCGCCTATGCCGAAGGCATCGCCTGGGGCGACGCCAAGCAGCAGTTGTTCGAGCGCATCGATGCGGAACTCGCGCCGCTGCGCGACCGGTACGAGGCGTTGATTGCGCGGCCCGCCGACATCGAGGCGCAGCTGCGCGACGGCGCCGCGCGCGTGCGTGCACGCCACGCCACGCCGCTGTTGCAGCGCTTGCGTGAAGCCGTGGGCCTGCGTGATCTCGCCAACAGCGCGCTGGTGGACACGGCCGCGCGCGCGCGCAAGGACGGCAACGCCGCGACGCCGGCCTTCAAGCAGTACCGCGATGCCGACGGCAAGTTCTATTTCAAGCTGGTGCAGGGAGAACGGGTGCTGCTGCAGAGCGTGGGGTTTGCGTCGCCGCGCGATGCGGGCCAGCGCATCGCCCAGCTCAAGGAAATCGGTCCTGGGCAAGGCACGCCTGGGGGCGACGCAGCTGGTTTCCTGCTGGGCGAAGGCGTCAGCGACGAAGAAGTGAACGCGGCGCTGGCTGCATTCGTTGAGTCGCAGCTCGACGGTGCAGCCAGCAACGCCTGAGGCCATCTGCGGGCGCGTTTGAACGCTTCGCTGCAAGCGCCCGAGCCCTTACCAACTCGCTGTTCATTTGGCTGAACAGGGACGCCTGCCCGCCCATTGCGTATGGCATCGCGTGTCGCATACTGATGGCTTCACTTCTCGTGAACTGTCCACCGATGAATGGAAATGATGTGGTCCCGGGTGATAGCTCGCGACTGAAGTCGCTGCAAGCGCTTGAGATCCTGGACACGTCGGAGCCGGTGTTCGACCAGGTCGTGCAAGTTGCCAGCCTGTTGTGTGGCACCCCGATCGCCTTGATCTCGCTGGTCGACAGCGACCGCCTTTATTTCCTGGCGAACGCCGGGCTGGATGTGGTGGAAGTTCCAAGCAAACGCTCGCTGTGCAGCCATGCAATCCAGTCACCGCAGCAGCTCCTTGAGGTGCGCGATGCGCGCGAAGATGCGCGCTTTGCCGGGTCGCCGTTGGTGACGGGTCCACCGGGCATTGTCTTCTACGCGGGCGCGCCCCTGGTCACCGAGTGCGGCCAGGCAATCGGCACGTTGTGCGTCATCGACCGGAAACCCCGCCAGCTCAACGAGTCGCAGCGCGTTGCCCTGGACTCATTGGCGCAGGTGACGGTGCAATTGATGGAATCGCGGGGGCGCGAACGGCGCATGCAGCGGCAGCTTGACGAGCGCGCCGTCGCCTGACCGGACGTTTGTCCAGGTGCCATCGCTGGGTGCCGTTCCTCGGGAGCCATGCGTGACTTGCTGCACCTCGAGCGAGGTCGGCGGATGATCGTTTAGCGGCAATCCAATCCCGCAACGCGAACGCCCCACGATGTGCCAACCGTCAGGTGGGCTGACCGAGGTTGTCCAGCAACGCCGCAAGGAACCGCGCGGCCTCGCCGCCGGTTGCGGCGCGGTGGTCGAAGGTCAGCGAGATCGGCATCCGCCGGTGCACTTCGATGCCGCCCATCACCGCCACCACGTCATGGCACAGCTTGCCGGCGCCGATGATGGCCACGCACGGCGGCACCACCACCGGCGTTGCGTAGCGGCCGGCGAACATGCCGAAGTTGGACAGCGAGATGGTGTAGCCGGACAGCTCCGAGGTGGCGATGCTGCGGTCTTCCACCTGCACGCGCAGGCGCTTGATCGCGGCGCGCACGCCGGCGGCGTCGAGCATGTCGGCATTGCGCAGGGCAGGCACGAACAGGCCATCGTCGGTGTCCACCGCGATGCCGATGTCCACGTGCGGGTGCAGGGTGCGGCTGAGGTTGGGGCCGTCGAACCACGCGTTCAATGCCGGCACCTGCTTGCAGGCGGCGACAATCGAGCGCACCAGCCGCGCGGTGATGTCCTGCTTGCCGATCCAGGCGTGCAGGTCGGCATCGTCGACGAGTGTGGTGGGCACCACCTGTGCGTGCGCGTCGGCCATGACCCGCGCCATGTTGCGGCGCACGCCCTTGAGCTGTTCCGGCTGGCCGGTGGCGGGGGCGCCCGGCGGTTGGGTGCGCATCGGCTTGCCGGTCTGCGACAACGTGCTGCGTTGTGCGGGTTGCGCTGCGGCGGCAGGTGCCTGCGCAGCTGCGGCACGTTGCACGGGCGCGCTGCCCGCCTTGGCACTGCCGTCCGCGGCCGCAGTCTTGA
>Ga0136611_10000978_pt1 | contig 19515 bp, 15 predicted proteins | sample AntDrymUQ2232306_2_FD_106645 | JGI IMG/M metagenome (GOLD analysis project Ga0136611, IMG submission 106645) | Polar desert sand microbial communities from Dry Valleys, Antarctica - metaG UQ223 (23.06) | ecosystem: Environmental > Terrestrial > Soil > Desert | place: Antarctica: Dry Valley...
CACGAGCCTCTCTGCGACCCCATCACCAACCTGCCAGTTCCCGGACAGGTGGATCACTTCGTCCGGGTAAGCGTCATCGACGCCCGACGTGTCCACCGCTGGATGATTCTCGCCGCCCATGCCAGTCCGTGGCGCCTGCGCATCTGGATCATCGGTAGCCTGCTGCTCTCACTCACCTTCCTCATCAGCGGAATCGGCTGGGTGACAGGCGGCTCATGATCGATATCAATAATGCCCGTGTATCTATTGTCACGTGGGGAGTTCCGCATCCTCTCGCCGCGCCGCATATATCACATCGGTAACCCCGTAGCTTGGATGCTGTGACCTGGCATACCGTTTCTTCTCCTACTGTCCTCCCGACTCGATCAGACAGTGCGTCGTGTTATGCCACCATCGTCCGTCCCGACCGCTGTACTATCGGGCATGATGTCGCGCGCTGCTCGACCGACCCGGAACAACTCGCGATCCTCATACCCTTGCTGTCCGACTCTACGATCATGATGCCGTAAATATGTCGCGAATGGTCGGCAGCGGAGGCTAGTGGCACGCCAGTGGCACATTCTGTTGACTGCATAGCTGCGCCTCTCTTGATATTCGACCGGAGATCTACGTACGTACATCTCCCAAGCCATGAGGTGTATTCAATCAAGCACCTTCGGTTCCAACTCTTAATTATTGGGTTCGGGGTTTGAGTCCCTGGCGGCTCACGACGACGATCGGGATTCAGTACCCGGACGAAACGGGCGCGGCTGCCTGGCCAGCGGCCGTCATCGATTTGCTTTCCTCAGCAATTGACAGTAGCTGACCTCCCTTGCCGCTCCACCGATGCCGAGCGTCCACTGCCGGAATCATGACCGGAATACTACCTGCGCTTCTGGATTGGTCAGTGGCCGTGTGGAATCGTTTCCGGGCGAGGATCGATATTCGGTGGGAGTTGGAGCGAGGGAGCAACATGCGGTGGCTGATTGTTGCGCTTGTGGTCGTGCTTGTCCCGGCTTGTGCAGGCGGTTCGAGCGGAAGCGGCGAGGCAGGACCACAACGGGGAGCTTCGGACCTCGCAACCGTTCGGGCGCAGGCAGGGATCGTCGAACCGACCGCGACTGAGCGCGCGGTGCGTCCGACGCCGGCCTCTCGCTCCTCGACCGCGACGGCTGAGTCGTTTGAGCAGAACCCCGGCTATGCGACCGATGAGAGTCTGTTTGATGCATTGATCGCGCCGGGCGACATTGCGACGACCTGGACGTTTGGCGGCGACGACGGTATCGGCGTCGCGGCGTTCTGTGGTGGGCTGGCGATTGAGGAGCAGTTCGAGCCAATTGGCTGGGCATATGGTTCGTATAGCGCGGTCGGTGGCGAGTGGGCAGAGCAGTGGATTGTCCGGCTGGTCGAACCGGACGCGGCGGCGGCGATGGAGTATGCACGCTCGGCGCTGACGTGTGATGAGGAGACGCTGGAGCGTGAGGCCGGGAACGATGTGTTCTGGGATTACGAGCCGCTGGACATTTCGCCGATTGGCGATGAAATCCATGCGCTACGCGTCGATATCACCTATGAGAATCCGGTCTACACGCCAATGATGGGGAACATCGTCTTCGCGCGCCAGGGCGAGTTTGTCGTCGTTGTCCTGCACTATGGATTCAGCGTTCAGCCAGAACTGACTGAGCGTATGGCCGAGATTGCGGTTGCGCGCCTCGAACTGGTCCGTGACAGCAGCGTGTAACGATTCGAAGGCTGTGTCCGTCCTGAGAAACAGAGTGACCGGACGATTGCTCGCCCGGTCGGAGAAAGGGGTGGATGGGAGTGGTAAGCGGGTGGTTACGCTCCGCCGAGGCGGAACATCGTGCGCCAGTCGCGCTTGTGTCGCGCGCGGGCCAGTTCCGTCCGGCTGTGCTCGACGATCTTCTCCATCAGGTATGGACTCATCTTTGACCCCTTCCCGGCGTCGATTCATTGACGCACTGCATACATCGATGCTGGTCCGCCTCGTCGCGGATCGATCGGCGTCGTTGCCGACCTTCAATGTTCCGAAGTGTAGTTGGGACGTGACGAAAGTACGCCGTAGGTTCAGACTGGTTCCTGCCTGTACGTTGGTTCAGTTGCTGAACCGGCCAAATGACCACAGCAGTACGTAAACTATAGCGTGGCCGTAGGTTTGGACTGCGACGTTGCTCGGCCCGACGGCTTCTGGATCGGACCAGCGTCAACGTATGGGTGTCTTCCTGAATCGCTTTGTCCCGTTCGTGCTTGCGATTGCCGTCATCGCCGCTATCGCGCTGTATGCTGTTGCGAGACCTGACTCAGATCCGGTAGGCGCACCTCAGGTGTATGTCGCGCTTGGCGCGTCCGATGCGATTGGTGTCGGCGCCACCCGTCCAGCAGTCGAAGGCTGGGTCCCGCTCGTTCACGCGGCACTTCCTCGCGACACGCATCTCGTCAACCTCGGTGTCAATGGCGCGTCCCTTGCAGAAATTCTCGCGCTGGAGGTTCCCGTTGCCGTTTCAGCGAAACCGTCGCTGGTTACTATCTGGCCAGGCGTCAACGACCTCAGGGGCGCTGTCGACGCGACGACATTTGACTCCAGGTTGAACGAATTGCTGAGCAAGCTCAGCGTTGGCCGGACGAGAATTGTCATCGCCAACATTCCTGACCTGCGTTTGCTTCGAGACTTCATGTCGGTTGATCCTGTCCTTCTTGACGCAACCGCCCGTGCCTGGAACGCGATCATTGCTCGACGTTCGGAGCAATATGGCGCGACGTTGGTGGATCTATACGGAGGATCGCTCGAATTGGAGCAACACCCTGAGTACATAAGCGACGATGGCCTGCATCCGTCGTCCGCAGGTTACCGGCGCATCGCCGATCTGGTTCTGGACGCGCTTGATGTGGTTTAGCAGGTTTTCCCGCAGCGTCGCGGAGATCGACATTCACGCAGCGGCTGTCGAAGCGCGTGGACTGAGCAAGGTTTACCAATCGAGTCACACGGTCGAGGCATTGCGCGATCTCGATCTGTCCGTTCAACGCGGCGAACTCGTTGCAATCACTGGGCCTTCCGGTAGCGGCAAGACGACGTTGCTGAATTGCCTGGCGGGTCTGGAAACAGACTACACCGGCGATGTGATCCTGGCGGGGGTGGCGCTGCGCAAGTTGTCGGACGCTCGCCGCGCCAGACTTCGCGCGAGAACCACCGGCTTTATCTTTCAATCGTTCAATCTTCTACCGACATTGTCTGCCGTTGAAAACGTCGAGATGCCACTCCTGATCGTCGGCACTGCTGGTGGTGAGGCACGTACCCGGTCGATCGACATGTTGCGGCAGGTTGGGTTAGCCGACCGTGCCGATCACCGTCCTGCCGCGCTTTCGGGTGGTCAGCAGCAACGGGTGGCGATCGCGCGCGCGCTCGTTAACGAGCCAGCCATCGTCTGGGCCGATGAACCGACTGGCAACCTCGATAGTGAGTCGACCGCCGAGATCATGCGTTTGATCCAGCAGATGAGCGTTGAGAACGGTCAGACCTTCGTCATTGTCACGCACGATCCGGGAGTTGCCGCAATCGCTCGAAGAATCATTCGGATGCAGGACGGGCAAATCGTGTCCGACAGCGGAGTCGCGTCCGGGTTTTCAGTATCTTCTCACCTCGTGGAACGAGGCGACTGATGACACGGTTGTTCGATCTTTCCACTTCGGCAACGTTGCCGTGGCTGCTGCTAGCGGTAGCGGCAATGTGCGGCTGGCTCATCGTGCTGTGGTTCCGATCTCCATTGATCGTTCGGATTGGCTCGCGAGCGGTTCTGCGGCGACGGATGCGCGCCGGACTGGTTGTGATGGGGCTTGCGCTTTCTACGACCGTCATCGGTAGCGCGTTGGGCACCGGCGACGCCATGTCGTACACGGTCCGGTCAGTCGTGACCGAAAGTCTTGGATCCGTCGACGAGGTGGTTGTGCTCGGGGACCGGCGCCAGCGACGTGCTGAGGATCTGAGGACATTGACCCAACCTGGACTCGCATCAATCGCCGCCGCGGAGCCCAGCCTGTATCCCGCGGCAAGCGTTGCGGCTATCGCGTCATCGGTCAAGGAGAGTGCGGCGATCGCGGCGCTGAGTCCGGCGCTGATCGATCAGGTGGCGGTGCTTCACGGCGGGAGCACGCAGTTGCGATCGGCGATGCTCGTCCTGGCAATCCCGCCCGGCTATCCGTCCGAGTTCGGCGCATTGACGGACACAGAGGGTGCGCCTTTCGACCTGACACATGTTGAAGCCGACGAGATCGTCGTCAACGAGGCTGCCGCGCGAGAATTGGAGGTGCTGGCGGGACAGCAACTGTCGCTCCTGCCAGGCACGACAGCGTGGCAGGGTCGTGCGTCCGGCGAACCGTGGAATGTCAGCGTCGCCGCCATCGTCCGCGATGGTGGAATCTCTGGTTCGCAACCAGCGATGATCCTGCCTCTGGCGCGCTTTCAGGCGGCGACCCAGCGTGAGGGATACATCAACGTATTGCTCGTTGCCAACCACGGTGGTGTCACCAGCGTCGAAAACACCGATCAGGCACTGGAAGAGCTTCGTGGACCGCTCGTCAACGTTGAGGCAGCACAGCAGCTTCACGCGCTCTTGCGCGATTCCGACGCCCAGCAAGGTATGCTCGAGGCGGCGACCCGCCTCGAAGACGACGATCGCGAGCGCGTCGTTGCCCTACGCGCCGAGGCAGCGCGTGACGAGGTGTCGCCACGCTTTATCAGCCTCATTTCCGATCCGAGAGTCCGTGGGGGACTCTACTTTCTGGCACGTGACTACCTTGCGCCGAGCCAGCGTAGCGAGGCGCGGCGTTTGTTACACGATGTGACCGATCTGGCAGTCTTGCCAATTAAACAGCAGGGTGTTTCCCAGGCGGACGAGTATGGTTCCGTCGTCACCGCCGTCTTCCTCGTGCTCGGGATTTTCTCGATTGGTGCGTCGATCCTGCTGGTTTTTTTGACGTTCTCACTGCTGGCGTCAGACAGGGTGACTGAACTGGCAACGATCCGCGCGATTGGGATGACGAACCGGCAGGTGATGGGAATCTTCCTGGTTGAAGGCCTGATCTATGCCGTCGCCGGGGCGGTACTCGGCACGCTTGCAGGCATGCTGACGGCGCGGTTGACGACCATCTCGATCGCGCGCGCCCTGGACCCGTTTGGATTTGATCTCCAGCCACATCTGGACTTGACGACGCTCCTTGTCTCGTTCTGTGTCGGCCTGTTGCTCACGTTCGCAGCGGTGACGTTTTCTGCGTGGCGCGCGAGCAGGACAGAGATCGTCGCGGCTACTCATGGTGAAGAGCACGATGACAGCGTTGGCTGGCGCTTTGTGTCCGGCGCCGCGCTGTTGGCAATTGCCCTGTTTGTCTGGCTGCGTTGGCACGAGCCAGCGTTGCTGTTCGAACCGCGCCATCCGTTAGTTGTCCCAGTCACCGCCATGCTCGCAGTCGTTGGCGTGGCGGTGCTTGTTGCAGGTGGACTCCGGCGCTCACGGATGGCGACCGAAACGGTAACCGTCCTGACTGGCGGCATCGTGGCTCTGATTTGGCTGCGTGCCCTCTCAGGATTGCCGACGGCGCGCGGAGAGGTGCGTGACGACGCATTCCTCATCGCGGTTGGCGGGATCTGTCTCGTCGCCGCCACAATCCTGACGACAGCGCGGTCGCTTGGACCGCTCCTACGCAACCTGGATCGGGCGCTTTCAGCGGTCGGCAGGTTGCGCGCTGTCGTCAGGCCCGCCGGCGGACAGATCGCCTGGCAACGTTCGCGGACCGCTATGGTCGTTGTCATGTTCGGGATGGTGATCTTCGTCATGACCATCTCGCTGACCATGATCGACGCTCTGTTGCGCGCGTATGCTGACAACGAAGCTCCAGTCGCAGGGTTCGAGTTGCGGGCCGAGGCACGAGGAAACCTAGAGATCGATGAGTTGCCGACGTTGCTCAGCGAATCAGATGCAATTGCGCAGGGAACGTTTGTGGCGCTGGGTGGGCTGGCAGCGATGGACGTTCAGATCGTTGACTTGAGTTTGCATACGTCGAGTTGGCGTGGAGCAACGCTCGTCGCCGCCGACGATGGCTTTGTTGGCGCGATCGCCGTCAAGATGCATCAATCCTCTCCGGAATACAGCAATGTCCGAGACGTTTGGGATGCGCTCAGCCGTTCGCCGGGCACAGCTGTCGTCACGGCTGACCTGTTCGCATCGGGGAGTGGGCGAAGTCGGCTCAATGACGGCAGCACACTGGATCCAACGACGATCTGGGCACGACCGGATGTCGATGATCCATCAGTTGGCGTGCCGGTAGAGCTAACAGTCATTGGCGTGATTGACTCGCGCTCCGAACTCGCGAGCGGCATTTATACGTCCCGCGAAACGGCCAGCAGTTTACGGATCCCGATACCAGCCCGTGACACGTGGTATCTCGCGCTTTCGCCTGGAAGCTCGTTGGCCGATACCGAGGAGGGACTTCGCGTTGCGCTTGCGGATCACGGAATGCTGGTGGTGAATCTCGGCGACACGTTGCGCATCAGCCAGTCGATTCGGACACTGCTGACGCGGTTGGTTCAGGGGTTCATGGGTATCGGGCTAGTGGCCGGGATAGCCGCGTTGGGGCTGCTTGGAGTTCAAAGCGTGATCGAGCGTCGTCAGCAACTCGGGACTTTGCGGGCACTTGGCTTCACCGGCAGGCAAACCGGCGCCACGCTGGCGATCGAATCTGCCGTTGTCGCGCTGGCGGGGATTCTACTTGGCGTATTGCTTGGCCTCTACCTCGCACGCGTCTTCATCACGCTCCTGGGTGCTGATCACCCTGAGATTCGCTTTGCGGTCCCGTCGCAGCAAATCGCAGTGACTGTTGGTTTGGCGTGGTTTGGCTCGGCGCTGTCAATTGCCCTGGCAGCCTGGCAAGCATCGCGTGTCTCGCCCTCGGCTGCGCTACGTACTGCCTGAATGCGTCAAAACATGGATCAGCGGCAGTAGCGTTGGGCGAGCTTGACAACCTCGGCCTGCTCGTCGGTGCTGAACCAAGGGCCGGAGCCTGCCAGGGCGTTCGCGCGCAGGTGCACTGCGTCGCGAGTTGCCGGGATGACGACGGAGACACGCTGGTCACTCAGTACCCATTTGAGGAGCACTTGCGGCCAACTCGTGCAGCCGAAGCTCCGAAATGGGCGAAGCGCGCTTGCTGGCGGTGACGTGTGGAGAAGCGCCCCTTCACCAAAGGGCCGCATCACGATCACGCCAAGCTGGCGTTCGGCCGCAACAGGCAGGATCTCTCGTTCGACAGTGCGCTCGAAGGGGTTGTATGGGATCTGGATCGTGTCAATCGGCTCTGAGCGAGCGATTGCCGCGAGTTCGGGGAATGCGGACGGTTGGTAGTGCGTCACACCGGAGGCGCGGATCGTCCCGTCGGCCTTCATGCGTTCGAAGACTGGCAGGTAGTCGCGCCAGCCGACGAGATTGTGGACCTGGTAGAGGTCAACGCGGCCCTCGAAGTACTGGAGCGCCCGGTCGATCTGGCTGTGACCCTCGCCCAGATCGTGTGACCAGATCTTCGTGGCAACCACAGCACGTTCGCGCCGGCCCGTCAGTGTCGTCCCGAGCACGCGCTCGGCCTCGCCATACATCGGCGATGAATCGAGAAAGCGGATCGAGAGGTCGAGCGCTTCCCCAACCAGTTCGCGCCGTGCTGCCTGATCCTCCTTGCCGTAGACATCGAATGTGCGCCAGGTTCCCATCCCGATGACTGGAACACGCAGCCCGCTCAACCCGAGATCACGCGATTCCAAGCCGTTAGCCCTCCTGTCGATTGTCAAGCTCGTCCTGGTTGCCGAGTAGCATGTCTGCCAGCTCACTCAGATCCCGGACGAGCAGGTCCGGCTCGTAGCCGAGCAGGTCAAGCGGTTCGCCGCGCCGGTCAACTCGGCAGACGGTGAAGCCAACTGCTTTCGAGCCAGCGACGTCGAAGCCGTTGGCCGTGACAAACAGGATCTCGTTGATCCGCGCGTGGAGCCGTTCGGTGACCTGAGCGTAAATGCCTGGGTCAGGCTTGAAGGTCTGGACAGCCTCGCTGGTGAGGACGGTCAGGAAGTGGTCTGTCAGCCCGTTGTGTTCGATCAGCGGTGTCAGCATCTGGCGGGTGCCGTTTGAGAGAATCAGCATGCGCAGGTCAGATGCGGCCAGCCGCGCGAGTGCTGCTGGCACGTCGGGAAACGCCGGCAACTCCAGCCATGAGCGCATCAGTACCCTTCGTGAAGCCGGATCCAGCTCGATTCGCAGCGCGGTTGCCGCGTAATCAAGTGCGTCCGAGGTGATTTGTCCCCAGTCAGCGTAGTGGTCCATGACGGTCCGCAGGACCGCGTAGTCGAGCTGCTTTGCGCGCCAGAGGCGTGCGAGTTCCGCAGGCCATTCGGTGACCGACGCGCACGGCCCTTCGATAGCAGTGACATCGAAGAGCGTCCCGTAGGCGTCAAAGACGATGCCCGCGAATCCACCGTAGATTGAAGCATGCACCGATCTGTCCCTCTTCACACGTCCGGGCGCGGGCGATTTTCGCCAAGGTACTAGCGTAACTACGGAAAGTGTGTTATTTATAGGCACACGTCAACTGAAATCGCCATAGGTGGAACGGTCCGAGTATCCCTCGCCTCGACCCCGCGGCGCATGGATGTCAGTTCGACGCTGGGTTGTTGGGGGTCGTCATCGCATGACGACGTGCGCCAAGGAGTTCTTATCACATGGACCAGTATTCCGACATGACGATTCAGTGTCGTGACTGCGGCACGGACTTTGTGTTCACGGCCGGGGAGCAGAGCTTCTACGCCGAGAAGGGGTTCACGAACCGGCCAAGCAGGTGCATAGCCTGCCGGGCGGCCAACAAGTCGCGCCGCGATTCGTCGCTGAGCTACTCGTCTGGTGGCAACGACGGCGGGTATAGCGGCGGGGGTGGCGGCGGCGCGCGCGCCGATCGCCAGATGTATCCGGCAACCTGCGACGAGTGTGGCCGAGAAACGATGGTTCCGTTCCAGCCGAGCGGCAACAAGCCGGTCTACTGCTCGGATTGCTTCGCGTCCCGACGCCAGCAGTCCGCGTACTCGCGCTACTAGCAGCAACGACGCCAACTGAGCAAACGGGGCCGATTGCGCTGGCCCCGTTTGCTTTGTTCGGGAACCGGGATTCGGGTCCAGGTTGCTCCAATCGGCTCCTGAATCCCGATTCCCATTAGCCGTGCTTGGCCTTCGTCGGCGTCACGCCGGCTTCCTGGTCCTCGAAGCGTCCGAGGATGAAAAGCAGCGACGACAGTCGGTTGAGGTAGGCGAGCACCTGCTCGTTCTCGACTTCGCCGTCGTGCGCCAGCTTGACTGCCAGTCGCTCCGCGCGACGGATGACAGCCCGCGCCACATCAAGCGCCGCGCCAGCGACGGAATCCCCCGGCAGGATGAAGTGCGGCGGGAGCGGCACGTCCGCCTCAAGCGCATCGGTCGCGGCTTCGATCCGCGCGACATGCTCGGCAGTGATGTGGAACTTCCCCTGACGCATCTCGGACGTAAAGGCCAATTCCGCCATCATTGTGTACAGATCGCGCTGAACATCGATCAGCAGCGCCTTTGTCCGCTCGGATTGCGCCAATGCACGTGCCAGCCCGATGTTCGAGGTGGCTTCGTCGATCGTGCCGTAGGTTTCCGGGCGGGCGTCGTACTTCGGCACGCGACCGCCCAATAGATCGGTGTATCCCTCGTCGCCCTTGCGAGTATAGAACGGCATCAACTGCTCCCAGCGTTCACGCGCGTGTGGCCCATGCAAACCGTACCGGCTCCAGGAAGCAGTTGCAACGAATCGGGAAAAAGGGTTGACCCGCCGGTTGCGCTTCCGGCGGGCCTTTGTTGGGGGGTCAGATCCCTGGTTTCACGCGGGATCAGCGTGTCGGAGGGTGTTGGGGGTGGTGTTCGTGCGAAGCGTCCTTGCGACGCTATTGATACTATCGGGCTTCAACCTGAGCCGCATGTGACAGAAACCTGAAATCCTGCTGAAATCGCGCGATGCTGGTTGTCATCGACGATTCAGCGCGACACGTATACTTCATTGTGTGACGGCAGCGTCTCAATGCTGGAGACATCAGACGGCCATTCACGATCGCACACGAGTCCGCGCGGCCATCCTGCCTTGCCGCCGGTTCACTGCAGCACAATGCAAAGAAGAGATGCCGCCATGGATTCAACTGAGACGCCGGCCAACAATCGCCACGTCAACCGCGACCACACGCCGATGAACCATCCCTCCGATCAGACCACGACTGCTCTGGATGGCCAATGGAGCGGAACGACGCCAGTTCGACCTGTGCCACAGCCGATGTCACGCACCGCCCAGCGGGTCGTGCTGGGACTGGTGGTGTTCAGCTTCGTCTTTCTCGCCTTCGCTGGCGGAATGATCTTCCAGCGCTTCGTCATCACTGAAGATGTTGAGGCATCGACTGGCCTCGCTCCGGATACGTTCGATATCGCCTGGAACCTGGTCCAGACGCGCTACGTCGATCAGGGCGCGATTGACGAAGAGGCGATGCTCGAAGCCGCGATCGACGGGATGCTGCAAACGCTCAAGGACGAGGGCCATACGCGCTATCTCACCGCCGAGGAATCTCAGTCGGAGAGCGAGAGTCTACAGGGTGAGTACGTCGGCGTCGGTATCCAGGTCAATCAGCGCGAGGACGACATCGTCGTCGTCGCGCCAATCGATCAGTCTCCCGCGCAGGAAGCCGGCATCATGGCCGGCGACGTGTTGATCTCGGTCGACGGCACCGATATCACCGGACAATCGGTCGACGAGGTCGTTGGGCAGGTTCGCGGCGAAGAAGGCAGCCAGGTGACGCTGCGCTTCGTCCGTGATGGCGAGGAAACGCCGCTCTCGTTCACGCTGACTCGCCGCAGAATCGATGTATCCTCGGTTTCCTGGACGATGCTTGAAGGCGATATCGCCGATATCCGGCTGACGCAGTTCTCCGCTGGCGCGGGCGACGACCTGGCGCGCGCACTTGAGGAAGCGAAAGCTGCGGGAGCGACCGGCATCATCCTCGATCTGCGCAACAACCCCGGCGGGTACATCAACGAAGCGATCCAGATCGGCTCGACGTTCGTTGCGGAAGGCGAGACGATCTTCATCACCCAGGTCCGCGATGGAAGCCAGGAGCCGCACCTCGCGATCCCTCAGCCGCAGCATGTCGGCGACCTGCCGCTCGTTGTCCTGATCAACGAAGGATCGGCGTCGTCGTCCGAGATCGTTTCCGGCGCGGTCAAGTCAAACAATCCGAACGCGACCGTCATCGGCGAGACGACCTTCGGCACCGGAACGGTGCTCAGCAATTTCGGCCTCGGCGATGGGTCGAGCCTGCTGCTGGGAACCGAACTCTGGCTGACGCCCGAAGGGAAGCTGATCAAGGATCAAGGCATCCGCCCGGATGTCGTCGTTGGTCTGCCTGAAGGGCAGTTCCCGTTCACGCCGATCGACAACGCCGAGAACGATATTGAGCAGATCGAGGACTATCAGCTCGAATGGGCGGTCCACGTCATCGAGAGCGGTCAGGCCGGAGAGTCGAACCCGACACGGGGCAATCCGTCGCCGCGGGCGCAGTAGTTTCACTGCCGTCCTCAGTAGTTGACCACGTTGATCATGGCGGGTTGACGGTTGACGAGGATGACGTACCGCCCCCTGTCGTCCTGAGTCGCAACGAAGGACCTCTCCGCCTTGGCCACTCAAGCAGCTAACGCGGAGAGGTCCTTCGCTGCGACCCATTCACGCTGGGCGACTACTCAGGACGACAGCAGATATGAGAAGCAGTTCAATGGATATCCATTCCTCAACCACGATCCGTCCCGGGCCGTGGTTGTCCGTCGCATTCGGCATCGCTACAGGAGTTGTCGTCATCGCTGGGTGGTGGCTGCTTTACAGCGTTGGGCTGCTGACGTTCCCGCCATTCGACCTCGGCGATCTGTTCATCCGCCAATCCCCTGGTAGTTTCGCCACCTGGGCAATCGAGACGCTTGGAACGCGCGCCCAGCCTGCGGCCTTGGCGGGCGGAGTCCTTGCCTGGATCGCGGTCTGGGGTCTCCTCGGTGTCGTCGTCGGTCGTGGCCCGAATGCTCGTCTCGCACGGCTATTGCCGCTCACTTTGCTACCCGCCGCGCTCGGTCTGGGATGGTGGTCGGCGTCTGAGATGAGCGTCTGGCGGATGCTCTGGCAGACGCTCGCGTTCGGAGCCACGCTCGCTGGCGGCGGTTGGCTGTTGGCATTCTGGCTTGTTCGACTGACTGAGGCAGTGCGAGAGGCAGCGTCGCCCGCGGAAAGCTGGATCGATCATCCCGGCGACTACCAACGTCGGGAGCTGCTACGACAGATCGCACTTGTAACGCTCGCTGTCGGTGCTGGCGGGGCTATTGGCGGGCGTCTGATCCGTAGCGTGGGCACAGTCGGCGCGTCAACCTCGGCGGGAACCCCGCTGCCGGAGGCGCGTCAGGCAATCGCCTCGCCGGTTGCGCTAGCGACGCCGCAACGCGCGACTCCGCTGCCGGAGGAATTCGTTGCACCGGCTGGCGTTCGGGATCGTGTCACGAACAACGACGAATTCTATGTCGTCGATATTTCCACCCGCGATCCCAGCCTGAACGAGCTTGGTTGGGCGCTGCGTCTGCATGGGTTGGTCGAGCGCGAGTTGCTGATCAGTTGGCCGGATCTGTTGGCGATGCCGTCGGTCGAGCTCGACGGAACGCTGATGTGCATCTCCTACGAGCATGACAACGGGTTGATCAGCACGACGCGCTGGACCGGGGTGCCGCTGCGCGACGTCCTCGAGCTGGCAGGTGTCGGCGACGCGACCGTCGATCTGATCTGTCGCGGCACGAACGGATACTCCGACTCGATCCCATTGGCGAAGGCGCTTGAGCAGACAACGTTGCTTGCCTACGGGATGAACGGAACGACGCTGCCGCAATCGCACGGTTTTCCGTGCCGGTTGTATGTCCCCGGCCTCTACGGCGAAAAGAATGTCAAGTGGCTTGAGGAGATCGAGCTGGTCGACTACGACTACCTCGGCTTCTGGCAGGAACGGGGCTGGACCGACGTCGCCGTTGTCAATACGGTTTCCATCATTGACACGCCACGTGGCACAGTCCTGCGCGAGGCCGACAGCGTCCCGGTCGGTGGGATCGCGTTCGCCGGAGAACGTGGGATCAGCGCAGTTCAGGTCAGGATCGACGACGGAGACTGGCAGGATGCGGTACTTGAGGACAACGATCCGCCGCTGATCTGGCAGCGCTGGCAATTTGACTGGCGTCCTGAGTTTGGCACCTACCGTGTCAGCGTCCGCGCGGTTGATGGCGCCGACAACCCCCAGATCGAGACGGAGCGTCCGCCACACCCGGACGGGATGACCAGACTTCACAGCGTGTCGATCGATGTCGTCTGAACGCTAGGCCAGAATCCGGACGATTGAGAACAGCACGAAGCACGAGATGACGGTCAAGCCGGCGACGGTCGCCGCACAACCTGCCGTCAGCGACGTGCGTCCCCGTTCGCGGAGCACGCCAAACGTCACCAGTGACGCCGCCAGCGCCACGAGGACCAGGATAATCATCACGATCGTTGCGTTATCCATATCCGCCCATCATTGCACGCTGCCCGTACTCAGTCTCCGACCATCATGGCCCTATCGGGTTCATTTGGTCAGGCGGCAACGAATCGTCCCCCTGTCGTCCAGAGCCGCAGCGCTCATCTTTACACACATCTTTGACCGCGTACGTACGCATTGCCATCGAGCGCCTCTGGTTACGTGGTTTACACATCGTGGCAACGGTATCGTACGTAGACGGGGGTACGTTGTGTTATTGTCAACCTCGGCAGCCGCCAGCGTCGAAAACCAGGGCGTTGAGACAGGTTTGGTGCTCCAGGCAGTGCGCATCTGGTCTCGACTCGCAAGCGCAAGACTTTCTGTATAAAGATGAGAGCCGCAGCGAAGGACCTCTCCGGTCTTGCCTCACGGGTGGTTAGCGCGGAGAGGTCCTTCGCTGCGGCTCTGGACGACAGGGGGCTGCCCGTCACTCGCCGGATGCTGAACTCGCCAACACTATCGTAGTGGACGACTCATGTGAACTGTCCGATGATGTGGAGCGTGAGCGTAGCGGCCAGTATGGTTGGGATCGTTGCGATCAGTCCCAGCCGCAGGTAGGTACTCCCCGAAACGGCCAGCCCGCCACGTCGCACCTCCGTCAGCCAGATCAAGGTCGCCAGCGAGCCGACGACCGACAGGTTCGGACCGATATCGGCTCCGAGCATCGATCCAGCCACGATCTCGTCGCTTGCATCAGCACGCGCCAGCGGGCCGCTGATCGCCAGCGCCATCGTCCAGTTGTTGACGACGTTCGTACCTAGCGCCGTGCCAAGCGTCACCGCCAGCAACCCGCTAAGTCCGCCAATCTCGCCAGCGCGTTCGACCGCCTGTCCGAGGAAGCCCAGCAGACCGGCGACATCAGCGGCCCGCACGACGAGCGCGAGGCCGACCACGAACGCATACAGCGACGGCGGCTGGACGCGCACGAGATCGATGGCCGTGATTCGTCGCCCACCGAGTGCGACAGCCGCCAGCAGGACGCCTCCACCAAGCGTAATCAGCCACGGCTGCAAGCCGAAGGACGCCGCCATCAGGTAGCCGAACCCGATAGCCGCGATCCCGAACATGATCCAGCGGTCAGCGGTCCTCAACGGCGCTGACGACCAATCACGCACGGCGTCGGTGTTGAACCCGGCGCGCAGTTGGCCGCGAAAGAGCAGATAGAAGATACCGGCATTGACGGCGACCGCGACCAGCGTCGGCAACGCCAGCAACGCGACATGCCGTCCGAACGATAGATCGAACCGCTCAACGTAGAGCAGGTTGATCGGGTTGGAGATCGGCAGCAGGCTCGACGCCGTATCGGCGACGAACGAGCAGGCAAACAGGTACGGCAGTGGCGGGATACCGAGCCGCAGGCAGGCGCTCAGGACGATCGGCGTCACCAGTACGACGGTTGCATCGTTGGATAGCAAGGCAGTTGTGAGCGTCCCGAAGGCGAAGACCGCCAGCATCAATCTCACGCCGCTGCCGTTCGCGCGCGTGACGATGACACGGGCAGCGTGCTCGAACAGGCCGGCCTGCCGGGCTGCCAGCGTGATCCAGAAGAGGCCGATCAGGAAGGTCAGGACGCCGGTGAGGTCACCCAGGACGTGCGTCAGGTCATCCAACGACAAGCGTCCAGTTGCGACGAGCAGTAGCCCGCCGCCCAGCGCCCAGACGCCCTCGCTGATCCCGCGTGGGCGCGTCAGGACGGCAACGATGGTCACCAGCGCGACGGCTCCAACGAACGCTTCCGACACAACCGCCTGCCCGCACACCTACCGACTGCGCCGGACGCACCCGCAGCGAGTGGGATGCTAGCACGATGATGGCGCTATCCGCTGGTTGTCTGGACGGTTTCGTATTCCTCGACGGCACGGATCGCTTCTTCGAGCCGGAGAGAGAGGACGCGCGACACACCGTCGTCGCCCATCGTGACGCCGTAGAGGGTGTCGGCCCCCTCGATTGTCCCGCGATTGTGGGTGATGACGACGTACTGGGTTGCGCCAGAGAGGTCGCGCAACTCGTCGCGGAAGCGGACGACGTTGGACTCGTCGAGGGCGGCGTCGACCTCATCGAGCAGGCAGAACGGGCTGGGATTAACGCGCTGGATCGCGATCAGCAGCGCGACAGCCGTCAGCGCACGCTCGCCGCCAGACAGGGCAGTTAAGTTCTGGAGCCGCTTGCCGGGCGGCTGCGCGACGATGTCGATCCCGGCAGCACCGTCATCGTTCACATTCATCACGAGGCGCGCGGTTCCGCCGCCGAACAGGCGCGAAAACGTCTGCTCGAAGGCGATCGCAACCTCGCGGAACGTTTCGGTGAAGCGCGATGTCATCTTGCCGTTGAGCTCGGCCAGTACCTGACGCAGTCCCCCGGCAGCTTCGTCAACATCGGCAAGCTGTCCGCTCAGGTATTGCAGCCGCTGCGACTCGGTTTCGTGCTGTTCGAGCACGTCTTCTCCGACGTTGCTCATCCGCCGCAGTCGCTCGCGCAGACGGCTGATCTCCTGCTCGCCGGGGCTATCCTCGTCCTCAATGGCGGACGATTCCAGCAGCGCTGGGTCGTCAAGTTCCAGATCCCCACGGATGCGCTCGGTCAGAAAGACCTGCTCATCCTGAACCCGAGCCAGCCTGAGCGAGGCACGGTCGCGCTCGCGCTCCGCCTCGCGCAATTCCTCAGCGGCACGGTTGAGATCGCGCTCGGACTTCGCGAGGCTTCCGGCAATCTCCTCACGTTGGGCGATGACTGGTGGAACGGCAACCTGCTGCTCGGCAAGCTGGTGTTCGAGGGCGACGATTTCGTCGCCAATCTCGTTCCGTTGCCGGTCGTTATTGGCGGAGGCATCACTCAGTCGTGTGATCTCGGCGATCCGGCTCGCAGTGGCGTCGCGTGCGGAGGCGGTTCGCTCACGGGCGCGTTGGGCGGTTGCCTCGGTCGTCCGCAGCCGCTCGCGCATTGCGGCGAGTTGGGCGCGGAGCGTTGCGGCTGCAACTTCCACGTCGTCGGCTTCGCTCGCCAGTCTGGTATCGAGACGGGTGCGCTCGTCGTGCAGGTCGCGCTGCTCAGATCCGAGTGCCATCTGACGCTCTTCGAGCGTTGCAACCGAATCGCGTATCTGCTGCTCCCGTTCGTCGATCTCGACCGCACGCGATCCAGATTGGTCGAGCGTCGATTGCGCGTCCGTGCGCTCACGGCGCAGTCGTTCAGTGTCGGCGTGCAGATCGCGCAAGGTGCGTTGGAAACCATCCAGATTCACCTGCTGTGCCTGACGGTCTGATTCAAGCCTATTGATTTCTGCAGCAGCCTGTTCGATGTCTGCCTGTAGCCTGGTGCGATCCTTGACGCGAACGGCGATGTTCGCCGGGAGTCCGCGTCGGTCGCGCTCACGAGCGAGCAAGCCCGCCTCGGCGGCGCGGCCACCGCCGGTGACGCTGCCGGATGGTCGCGTGATTTCCCCAGACAGCGTCACGAGTGTCCAGCCTGTCGCGGAACGAAGGATTCGCCTGGAAGTGTCGAGATCGCTGACGATCAGCGTCCGGCCCAGGAGCTGCTCAACGATTGGGCTGACCCGTTCAGGATACGTGACCAGTTCGGACGCGACGCCGAGGAGCTGGGCATCGCTCAGCGTCAGGGACGGCCTGCGACCGGGTCGAACGGTATCGAGCGGCTGGAACGTCGCCCTGCCAGCGTTGGTGCGCTTCAGGAAGGCGATAGCGGTCTGGGCGTCTGACCACGCTTCGACGATCAGATCCTGAAGATGTCCGCCGAGTGCGACCTCGATGGCCGTCTCCAACTCCTTCGGAACCTCAACCGTTTCAGCCAGCGTGCCGACTAACCCTGGCAATTCGATCTCGCGACGGTTCACGGCGCGCAGGACGGCGCGGACCCCGGCGTACAGTCCTTCGCCGCTGGCATGCGACCGTTCGAGGACATCCAGCCGCGTCTGAAGGCTCGCGATTTCGCGCTCGACATTCTGAAGAGTGACCCGGCAATCCGCAACTCCCTCGCGTCCGCGAGCGATCGCGTCGTCGATCGTCGCGAGAGCAGCGGTGGCTGTGGCGATCTGCGACTGAATCTCGTTGGCGCGGCGCTCAATCGCGTCGATGTCCGCGCAAAGAACCGCGAGCCGGTCGCGGTCAGCGGCGGTCTGTGCCGCGAGCCGTTCGCGATCGGCAGACAGTGCAGCCAGTCGTTCCTCGGTCGAGCTTCGTGCTCCGTCCGCCTGAGCGCGTTCACGGCTGATGGCGACCAGTCGCCTGTCGACCGCTTCGAGCGCATGGCGCAGTTCCGCGCGATGCCGCCGGGTCGTCGCGGCGGTTGCGTCGTGCTCCGCGAGTTGCGCGTCAATGTTCGCGATCGTCGATCGGACCTCAGCCGCTTCGCTGTCGAGTCGTTGCGCCTCATCTTCCGATGCGATCTGATCCTGCTGGAGCTCGTCGATCCGGCTCTGAAGGTCCGCGTTGCGTTCCGCAGCGGAGCGCATACGCGCGTCCAGCAGCGCGCGCCGGTGACGGGCATCGGCCAGGGCGCGTTCAAGATTGATGACGGCCTCGGCTAACTGACGCTGCGCCTCCGCCAGCCGGCGTTCGTCGCTGCGTAGGAAACCGAGCTGGCGCGATCTGCGCTCATGGTTCCGCTCACGTTCGTCGTGCGACTGGTCGGCCAGACGTAACACCTCGCGGGCGTCCAGCAGTTGCGCTGCGGACTGCGTCCAGAGATGCCAGTAGTAGCGCTGCTGCAAGGCGAGCAGCCGGTCGCGGACGGTGCCGTACTCGCGGGCAAGCCGGGCGGAGCGCTCCAGCGAGCGTACTCGTGGCTCCAGCTCGCCGAGGATGTCGCGCAGGCGCTGGGCATTGGCGGATGCCTCCGCCAGGCTGCGCTCGGCGTCGTTGGCGCGCAGCCGCAGCCCGCTGATACCGGCAGCGTGCTCGAACAGCCCGCGTCGCTCGTCTGGCCGTTGCGAGAGCGCGGCGTCAACCAGTCCCTGGCCGATGATGGTATACGACTGTCCGAGTGGCGCAACGAGCTGCTGAACGTCCTTCAGCCGGACGCGGCCACCATTGATCAGATACTGGCTCTCGCCCGAGCGGAAGGCACGCCGCGCGATGCTGATCTCGCTATACGGCAGCGGCAGGTCGCCATCGCGATTGTCGAGCGTCAGGACGACTTCCGCCATGCTGAGCCGGGCGCGTTTGTCGGAGCCAGCGAAGATGACATCCTCGGTTCGGCGGCTACGCAGGTTGGTGTAGCCCTGCTCGCCGAGCACCCAGCGCAATGCCTCGGCGACGTTTGATTTCCCCGAGCCATTCGGGCCGATAACGGCCGTGATGCCCTGGTCAAACGCAAACGTCGTTGGTGTCGCGAAGCTCTTGAAGCCGTGGATATCAAGCTGTTTCAGCAGGAGCGTCATGGCCCGCCCGGTCTCCCACTCTCACGCTCAATGCCAACTCAAGATGCTACCACCTGTGTCGATATCCACGACAGTACGACACGGTGCCTGCCCCGAGGTTACGAACCCGGCATACGTCTTGCGCCATCACGACAGAACAGGGCACGTGATGCACACATCAAGAGGAGCAACCCATGGATATCAAGAAGCTTAAGGGAATCGCCGTCCTCAGTATCGACGGCAGTGAGAAGCTTGGCCAGGTCGAGGATGTTGTGATCGACTCCTCCGAGCGACAGGTCGGAGCGTTTAAGATCGCCAGTGGTGGGTTGCTGAAGCGCGAACACCGTTGGATTCCGTTCGCCGCCGTTCGTTCGGTTGGCGTGGATGCGCTGATGGTGCAGGACGACAGCGCGTTGCTGCGCTCGTACGGTGACCGGGCGACCGGCTACCACGATCTCGCGCGGCTCAGTGGGCTGAAG
>Ga0136611_10000979_pt1 | contig 19497 bp, 18 predicted proteins | sample AntDrymUQ2232306_2_FD_106645 | JGI IMG/M metagenome (GOLD analysis project Ga0136611, IMG submission 106645) | Polar desert sand microbial communities from Dry Valleys, Antarctica - metaG UQ223 (23.06) | ecosystem: Environmental > Terrestrial > Soil > Desert | place: Antarctica: Dry Valley...
AGTTAAATTTGTGCTATTTTTTAGGCAGGACTTGACTGCTTTTTTGGTTTCTTTTTTCAAACATCTAAACTGACAAAAGTTTTCAAGTCCAACAAGTCAGTTTTCACAATTTGGAACTACTGATAATTGCTATTTTCTCAAGTCCAACTGCGTAACTCCTATATTTAATGAACAGTAATCAAAATTTTGTTAACTTACCTTTTAACAAAATTCAAAACGATAATGTAATATTAAACAGAAGATGAAATATTACTCATTACAACACACCATCATTTATTTCGCCTGAAATTTCACGGCTTATTCACCAATTTGGAAACATCTTTATTTAATCTGATATTTTTATGAAACAAGTTATTCGCAGAGGTTTGAAAGAAATTATTGTTGACGAAGTTCCAGATCCGGTTGCTTCAAACAATCACGTTTTGGTACGTCCGTTTTATTCGCTAATTTCGAGCGGCACCGAAACCGCCGATATTCATAAGGAGGGAATCGTCAAGGAAGTCGCGGAAAATCCATCGCATTTGAAGAAGGTTTACGACGTTATGATGAAGACCCATCCGGCAGGAACCATTCGTGAAGTACGCGCTAAATTTAGCGATTACGCCATTTTAGGTTACGCCGGCGCGGGCGTCGTCGTCGAAAAACATCCAAGCATAACGGATTTGGCAATCGGTCAGCGCGTGTCTTACGGCGGCGAAGGTACCGGACACGGCGAAACGCTTAACATCGGTCGTAATCTGGCGGCGCGCGTTCCCGACGCGGTTCCTTTTCAGCACGCCTGTTTTACGACGCTCGGCGCGATTGCGATGAACGCCGTCCGCCAAGCCGATATTCAAGTAGGCGATTCGGTCGCGGTCATCGGTCTCGGTCTGGTCGGTCAACTCGTCGCGCAGCTCGTTCGTTGTCAGGGCGGAATCGTGATAGCCACCGATCTGCAAAAATCTCGTACCGAACTCGCCCGTAAAACCGGCGCGGATTTTGTCGTTCCGGGCGGTGAAAGCGCAATCGCGGAAGTGCAGGCTCTCACCGAAGGACGCGGCACGGATGTGGTTATCGTCGCGGCGGCGTCGAAATCACCGGCGCCGGTGCAGACGGCGATTAAAATGTGCCGCGACCGCGGACGCCTTGTGATTGTCGGCATTATGCCGCTCGAAATGGCGCACGGCGAGATGTATATGAAAGAGCTGAAACTCATTATGGCGCGCGCTTACGGACCGGGAAGCTACGACGCCAATTACGAAAAACGCGGGCAGGATTATCCTCTTCCATATGTGCGCTGGACGGAAAACCGCAATATGGAAGAATTTCTGCGGCTGCTGGCGATGAAACGCATTGATGTCGCGCCTTTGATAAGCCACGAATTTCTGCTCGAAGAAGCGCCGCAGGCTTACGATACGATTATGGACGGCAAAATGGACAGTCTCGCGGTTTTGCTTCGCTATCCGGTGAATGAATCGGCGGACGCGCTCGCCGATTTCAAACCGAAACGCAAAGTTGAAATCAACGCTCCAACTTCGCGTCTGGACAAAAACGAATTGCGTTTTGCCATTATCGGCGCGGGAAATCTTGCCCGCTGGGAACATCTTCCGGCTTTGCAGAAAATCCCGAACACGAAACTGCAAGCTGTCTATTCGGCGCGCGGCGCGAAGGGAAAGGGTTACGGAATTCGTTTTAACGCCGAATACACGACTTCTGATTATCAGGAAATTTTAAGCGACAAAGAAATTGACGTTGTGCTAGTAGCCAGTCGTCATCGTAATCACGCCCCGGAAACCGTCGCCGCTTTGAACGCCGGAAAGCACGTTTTTGTGGAAAAGCCGATGGCGATTACGGAGCAGGAATGCCGTGACATCGTTCGCGCCGTGCGCGAAAGCGGAAAGCAGGTGACGGTCGGATTCAATCGCCGCTTCGCTCCGTATTACGCCGAAATGAAAAGTCAAATTGCCAAACGCACGGGCGAAGCCGTCATTAATATTCGGATGAACGCCTCGTATATGAACAGCGATTTCTGGGGCGCGACAATAGAAGAAGGCGGCGCAATCATCGGTGAAGCCGTTCATATGGTTGATTTGATGCGATTTTTTCTCGACTCGGACCCGACAAGCATTTCGGCGTATAGTTTGCCGACCGGCAAAAGCGAGCCAATCGGAGAAAATAACATCGTCGCTTCGTTCAAATTTGAAGACGGTTCAATCGGCAATCTGACTTACTGCACAGTCGGAAGCGATTCTTCGGCGGGCGAACTCGTTGAATTTTACGCTCCCGGCATTGGTGCGGCGAGCGAAGATTTCAAACAACTTGTGGTGAAAAAAGGTTCGACGCGCAAAAAACAAACGAAAGTTTGGGCGGCAAAAGGTTACGACGCGCAAATGCAATCGTTCGTCAAATGTCTGCGCGAAGGAATCGAACCGGAAATTACCGTCCTCGACGGCGCCAAAGCGTTTCTCGGCTGCTTGTTAATGCTCGAATCGGCGCGAAACGAAGGTGCGCCGCAGACTTTTGATATTGAGCGAGTTTTGCCGGACTAATTGCAAATCGTGAACTGCTGACCGAGTGTATTTGAATTTTTAACGAAGGTTTTTGGTGCAGGCAAAAATTAGATTTTAAGAAACGCAATTCCAAAAGTTCTCTCAAAAATCAGGTTTCATTTAGAGTTCAAACTTTAAATTGTTTCCTTTTTTTAGGTAAAGACATGCAAAGTTTGACTCTAAACAATAATTTCTATTTACAAGGCAACTTGTAAATATTTATTGTAAAAGTAGAAACAAATTCGCGGCTTGTCGTTCGCAATTGAAAAAAGATGAGAGTTCTCCAGCTCGGACCCTTCCCGCCACCGAACGGCGGAGTTCAAACTAACCTCAAGGCGATTCACGATTTGCTCCGCGAGCGCGGACACGACGCCAAGGTCATCGCCATCACGCGGACGAGCCAAACCGAAGGCGTGCCGAATGTTTATAAACCGCGCTCAATTTTTGAACTGCTCAAAATGCTTTTAACGTTTCGCTTTGACATCGTGCATTTTCACGTCGGCGGAAATTTGAATTTTCGGGTTGCGACGCTGATGCTCGTCTGCGGACTTTTGCCGAATAGCAAATCGCTCGTCACGTTTCATTCTGGCGGTTACACCACGGAAACCGTTCATTTCGCCAAGCCTTTTTCGTGGCGCGGCTTTGCCTTTCGCTCGCTTGATTTTGTCATCGGCGTTAACGCGCAGATGCTGGAAATGTTTCGGCGTTTCGGTGTGAAGGAACAGAAAATGCGCTTGATTTTGCCGTTTGTTCTACAAAAACCGAAACCAAATTTAGAAATTCCCGAAAAATTAAGCGGTTTTGCCGAAAAACATCAACCATTTCTTCTAACCGTCGGTCTGCTCGAAAAAGCATATGCGCTCCCATTGCAAATAGAAGCGTTGAAACTAATTCTGACAAAATTCCCAAACGCCGGTTTAATGATTTTAGGTTCGGGAAGTCTTGAAAAAGAATTGCACGAGCTGATTGCGTCGAAAAAATACCGGGAAAATATCTTTTTAACCGGCGATGTCGAGCGCGAAATTACTATTCATCTGATTGAAAAAGCCGACATTTTGCTGCGCCCAACGTATTTCGACGGCGACGCGGTATCAGTGCGCGAAGCGTTATTTTTGCGAACTCCCGTAGTCGCTACCGACAACGGAATGCGTCCCGACGGCGTGGATTTAATTCCCATTCCGCCGCGAGTTGAGACTTTGGTCGAAAAAGTTTGTCAGGTTTTAACACATAAAGTCGAACAAAAATCGGCAGAAAACTTTGGCGGACGGGAAAATATTGAAGCCGTTCTAAACGTTTATGAAGAACTGATGAAAAAGTGAAATGCTCGGAAAACTGAAAAAACTGAAAGGCAGAAACCTCAACGAATTCAAAGAACGCGGGCTACAAGGCGCGAATATGTTTGCGGAAAGATTAGGTGTATCTTCGCAGATAAAATTGCCGACCGATGCGCAATTTCTGCGCAAGTTCGATTTGCAATCGGAAAATATTTCAACCGCAAGTCTTTTTGAGCATTTCCGTACGCGAAAAACCGTCAAATTTTACCCTTCGTTTGATAACCCGAAAGCAACCGTCAGCGAATTGCGCAAACGTTTTCCCTCTGAGGAAACGGCGATCATCAATCGAGCCGACCGAATTTGCGAAGGATTTTTTGATTTGCTCGGTTACGAAAACCTCTACTTTAAAAATAAAATTCCCGATTGGCATCACGACCCGATTTCACAAAAAACGTCGCCGAAAGTTCACTGGTCGCGCATTGAAGAAGTGAATGCGGCTGAAACGGGCGACAAAAAAATAATCTGGGAACTTAATCGTCATCAGTATTTTACAACTCTCGGACGTGCCTACTGGCTGACGAAAAACGAGAAATACGCCGCAACGTTCGTCGCTCATCTGGAAGATTGGCTCGCCGAAAACCCTCCGAAAAGCGGCGTCAACTGGCTTTCGAGTTTAGAGTTGGCGTTTCGCTCGATTTCCTGGATTTGGGCGTTTTATTTCTTCATGGATTCGCCGCGATTGACGCCTGAAGTTTTCGCGCAAATGCTGAAGTATTTATACATACACGCGCGGCATCTGGAAACCTATCTTTCCACTTATTTCAGCCCGAACACGCATCTGACCGGCGAGGCGCTCGGTCTGTATTTTCTCGGCGCGTTTTTGCCGGAAATGGAAGAAGCGAAGCGTTGGAAAGACCTCGGTTATCAGATTTTGCTCGACGCGCTCGATTTTCAGGTGCGCGCCGATGGTGTTTACTGCGAACAATCGAGCCATTATCATCGCTACACGACGGATTTTTACGCTAATCTGCTGATTCTGCGGCGATTGGAAGGCGCGCCGATCGAGCCGAAACATCGAGAAAAATTAAATCAATTATTCGAGTTTTTACTTTTTATTACCGAGCCCAACGGCGAAACCGCGCTTTTCGGAGATGATGACGGCGGGCGATTCTTTTTTCTCGACGAAAAACCGATCACCGATTTTCGCCCGACTCTGGCGGTGGGCGCGGCGCTTTTCGGTCGCGGCGATTTGAAGTTTGCGTCGAAAGAGGCGAGCGCGGAACTTCTCTGGCTGCTCAGCGCGGAAGGCTTGCGAAAGTTTGACGAGCTCGAAGCGTTTGAGCCGGCAGAGGTTTCCAAAGCGTTCGAGACAAGCGGATTTTTCGTAATGCGTGACTCATGGGCAGCGGACGCGATTTTTTTATTAATTGATTGCGGCAGCCACGGTTTTTTGAACGGCGGTCACGCGCACGCCGATGCGCTCAACTTTATTTTGTCTTCCGGCGGAGAGCCGATTTTTGTTGATTCGGGAACTTATAATTATACTTCGGATTTGGAAGCGCGGCAGATTTTTCGTTCGACTTCGGCGCACAATTGCCTGACGGTCAACGACGCATCTTCTTCGATTCCGGGCGGCGCGTTTTCCTGGCAATCCGTGGCGAACGCCCGACTTCTCGAATGGCGCGAAGACGACGATTCGGTTTTTTTTCGCGGAACGCACGACGGCTTCGCCCGCTTCGGCGTCGAATATGAACGCGAGATTTTACTAACCAAACACGGCTCGATAAATTTGACTGATTCAATAAAAAGCGCAGAATTAAATTCTTTTGAACTTAATTTTATACTTTCTCCAAATGCGGAAGCGGAGATAAATAATGATTGCGTCGTAATTTTTTCAAAAAAAAATAGGGAGCTAGCCTTATTGTCGGTTTATACAAAGTTGATTGCCGAACAGGTTGACAGCGAAGGAGTTTGGAGAATTGAAAATTGCCCGGTTTCGCCTCGCTACGGCGCGAAGGTCGAATCCAGGAAGCTGGTATTTAGGATTCGTATGAAAGGTAATTTTCAAATTTGTAATATCTTTAATAAAGCAGTTGCCGAGCCGCTTTGATGCTTAATCAGCGAAAATTGCAGAAACGAATCGGGTTCCGAAATTTGTCTTTTTTGACAACCGCTTGACTAAACAATTAAAATTTCAGTTTACTTACAACAGCTTCAAATTTCATAATGGGTTTTACCACCACAAAAGAAAATCAAAACGCCGTCGTCGCGCCGCTTGGCAATCTGCCAAACGAGAAAAGCGATTTCCAATTGCCGGAAAATCCGCTGGTCGTCATCGAACCGAGCAAAGGCTGGGTTCCCTTAAATCTGCGGGATATTTGGCAGTATCGTGATTTGCTTTATATTTTGACGATGCGCGACATCAAAGTGCGTTATAAGCAAACCGTACTCGGCGCGCTGTGGGCAATTATTCAGCCGCTTTTCACGATGCTGATTTTCACTTTGTTTTTTGGACGACTGGCGGGAATGCCTTCGGACGGAATTCCGTATCCGCTGTTCGCCTACGCCGCGCTTCTGCCTTGGACGTTTTTCTCGAACGCCGTGACGGGCAGCGGCAACAGCCTGGTCGGAAATGCCAATTTAATTACGAAAATCTATTTTCCGCGAATGATTATCCCGATTGCGTCGGTCGCCTCCGGCTTGCTCGATTTCCTGATCGCTTTCGGTCTGCTCATCTTCTTGATGTTTTACTACGCGGTCGGTTTATCAATCAATATCCTGATGCTGCCGGTTCTGGTAATTTTAACGAGCCTTTTGGCAATCGGCATCGGAATGTGGGTGTCGGCGTTGACCGTCAAATTCCGCGACATTCGCTACGCGCTGCCGTTTCTGATTCAACTCGGAATGTTTGCCACGCCGATCATTTACCCGTCGAGTCTGGTGCCCGAAAAATGGCGCTGGCTGCTTTACCTAAACCCTCTGACCGGGCAAATCGAAGCATATCGCTCGGCTTTTTTCGGTACGCCTTTCAACTGGCTCGCGCTCAGCATTTCAACGGTTTTGACTTTGGCGATTTTGTTCTACGCGGCATATACGTTTCGGCGAATGGAGAAAAGTTTTGCCGATTTAATTTAGGCAGTTAAAAGTATTATGAAACCAATTATAAAAGTCGAAAATCTCAGCAAGCAATACATATTAGGCGGCGAGCAAAAACAGTATTCCACCCTGCGCGAATCGATTGTCGAGACGGCGCAAAAACCGTTCAAGGCGTTCAAACGCGGAGAAGATAAAGAAAAAAATAATTTTTGGGCGTTAAAGGACATTAATTTCGAGGTGACGCCGGGCGAAGTCGTCGGCATTATCGGCAGGAACGGCGCGGGCAAATCTACGCTTCTGAAAATTCTCTCGCGCATCACCGAGCCGACAACCGGCAAAATCGAACTTTACGGGCGCATCGGTTCGCTGCTCGAAGTCGGGACGGGGTTTCATCCAGAATTGACCGGCAGAGAAAACATTTACTTGAACGGCGCAATTTTAGGAATGCGGCAGACGGAGATTGCCAAAAAGTTTGATGAAATTGTTGATTTTGCCGAAGTCGAAAGTTTTCTCGACACGCCGGTCAAACGCTATTCGTCGGGTATGTATACGCGGCTCGCCTTTGCCGTCGCCGCCAATTTAGAGCCGGAAGTTTTAATTGTTGACGAAGTATTAGCCGTCGGCGACGCCGAATTTCAGAAAAAATGTTTAGGCAAGATGAAATCGGTTTCCGACAAAGATGGGCGCACGGTGATTTTCGTCAGCCACAATATGGCGGCGGTCAAATCAATCTGCCGGCGCGGAATTTTGCTGAAAAACGGCGCGCTCACTTTTGACGGAAGTGCTATTTCGGCGGTTGATTCGTATATGCAGGGCGGCAGCGATTTGTCTTCATTCCGCGAATGGAAAGCAAACGATATGCCCGGTAACAATAATATAAAAATTCGCCGCGCAGCAGTTTATGCGCAGGGAAAAGATATTGGTGACCCGATTTTGACGAGCGACGATTTGGTTTTTGAAATCGAATTTTACAATGAAGTAAACAATGGAATTGTTGATGTAACATGGGATTTAATGAATGTTCAAGGAATACACGTCGCTCATCTTGGAGCCACGTGTAGTTCGAGCAATACAAATCGCGGATGGCTTAAAACAATTGCTGTATTGCCACGCAACATTTTAAATACTGAACGTTACGTTTTCAGTGTTCAGTTTGGCAAAAATCAAAAAGAACTACTTTTTCGTATGGAAGATGTTTTGATTTTCGATGTTGAGGACGGAATCGAAAATCGCGGCAGTAATTTCGGCAAGCTTCCCGGCGTAATTCATCCGGTTTGTCGGTGGCAAACTGAAACTGTTATATAAATTGATTTTATAAATGATTAAAGTTCAAGAATACGGAGAAGGATTTTTTGGAGAATGGAATGAGTTTGTCGAAACAAAAGCTAGAAACTCAACTTTTTTGCACACCAGAAACTTTTTGCAGCACAATCCCAAAAATCAAGAATTGGATTCTTCTCTGATTTTTATTAAAAATTCACATTTAATCTGCGTCGTTCCAGCAGTTCTGCACAAAGTTGGCGAGCGCAGTGTTTTCAATTCGCACGCGTATTCAACTTATGGTGGATTTGTGGTTTCCGATAAAGTTGGAGTTGAAGAAGCGATTGAAATCGTTGATTTAACAATTCAGTTTGCCAAAGAGAAAAATGCCGATGAAATAATTATTCGCAATCCTTTTCGGATTTTTAATCAAATACCGACCGACGAAACTGATTATGCGATGTGGCTCAGAGGGTTTCAGCTTTTGCGTCGTGACGTTGAAATCGCAATTCAACTCAGTGGATTTAACGCGCAAACAATTGATTCTCTTTATGACGGCAAAACGAGAAATGCGGTCAGGAAAGCGAAAAAAGAGAATATCGAAGTTAAAGTAACAAAGGATTTTCTTGGGTATTGGAATATTTTGTCGGAAAATTTGTCCGAAAAGCATGAAGCAAAACCAACGCATACACTTGAACAATTTGAGCTTTTGGAGAGTTTAGTCGGAGATGAAAAGATAAAACTCTTCGGCGCGTATCTCGCTGACAAACTGATTGCGGGAATAGTTTTATTTGTCGCCAACAAACAAGCCGTTCACGCGCAGTATATTGCCGGATTGCGTGAATTTCAGAATTTAAGACCGGTAAATTTATTGATTCATCAAATCTCGGTTTGGGCGATAGAAAACGGTTTTCAGTATTTCAATCTCGGAATGTCCACCAATCTTGACGGAAGCGGTATCAATGCGGGATTGAGCAAATTCAAAGAGAGTTTCGGCGGACGCAGCGTTCTGCGCGAAACGATGCGTCTGGCTCTAAATTAAAATGAATAAAGAAACTTTAGCCGGAATTGATGAAACCGTTAACAGCTTTTTGGGGAAAAGTATTGCGATACTTCCAAATAGGTGGATAAAATTTCTCGCCTACTTTTATCCTGATGCGCGAATCAGAAAAATGTGTCTCGATAAAATGTCTGTGTATATGGGCGAAGGAACTTTTGCTAATTACGGGTTAAAAGTTACAGTCAACCAGAACGCTGAAGATTACCAAATTATAATCGGCGACCGGGTTTCAATAGCACCGAACGTAACTATTATTTCCGAATCAGAACCTAATAACTCTCCGCATTTGGCAAGCATTGCTTACGTCAGAGAAAATCTAATTAAGGATGAAAAAGTCATTGTTGAGGATGATGTCTGGATTGGCGCATCAGCGACGATTTTGCCCGGCGTTAAAATCGGCGCCGGCGCGATAATCGGCGCCGGCGCGGTCGTCACAAAAAATGTTGAGCCTTATACAATAGTTGCCGGTATTCCGGCGAAACTCATCCGCAACTTAAAACCATAAATTAAAAATTAAAATTATGCTTTCAGAATGTCAAATAATTGATCTGCCTAAAATTACCGACCCGCGCGGCAATTTGACTTTTGTCGAAGAAAATAAACATATTCCCTACGATATTAAGCGTGTGTTCTTTCTTTACGACGTTCCAGGCGGTGAAAATCGCGCCGGACATGCGCTTAAAACCTGCCATCAACTTCTGATTGCCGCAAGCGGTAGTTTCGACGTAACACTTGACGACGGCAATGAAAAAAAGACGTTTCAATTGAATCGTTCATATCACGGATTGAGCATTCCGCCGCTGATGTGGCGCGAGATTAATAATTTCTCTTCGGGTTCGGTGTGTATGGTTTTAGCGTCAGAGTTTTACAGCGAAGCGGATTACTACCGCGAGTATAAAGATTTTCTCAAAGCCGTGCGAGGTAACACAGTTTGATGATTCCCTTTTTAGATTTAAAAGCCGCGTATCTCGAATTAAAAAATGAACTCGACGCCGCCTACCAGCGAGTAATGAATTCGGGCTGGTATATTCTGGGCAAAGAAGTCGAATCGTTTGAACGCGAGTACGCCGAATACTGCGGAACAAAACACTGCATCGGCGTCGGCAACGGACTCGAAGCGCTGCATTTGATTTTGCGCGGCTACGGCATCGGCGCGGGCGACGAGGTTATCGTGCCGTCGAACACATATATTGCGACGTGGCTCGCCGCCTCTTACGCCGGAGCCACACCCGTGCCGGTTGAACCGAATATTGATACTTACAATATCGCGCCCGAACGCATTGAAGCGGCAATCACCGAACGAACCAAAGCGATTATGCCGGTTCATCTTTACGGACAGCCTGCCGAAATGGACGCGATAAATGCGATTGCCGACAAATACGATTTGAAAGTTATCGAAGACGCGGCGCAGGCGCAAGGCGCGAAGTATAAAGGCAAACGCACGGGAAGTTTAGGAAATGCCGCCGGATTCAGCTTTTATCCGGGCAAAAATTTGGGAGCCTACGGCGACGCGGGTGCGGTGACGACCGACGACGACGACGTAGCCGAACAAATTCGGATGCTTCGCAATTACGGCTCGCGCACAAAGTATTACAATGAGGTAAAAGGTTACAACTCGCGGCTCGACCCGCTGCAAGCCGCCTTCTTGCGCGTCAAGTTAGAACACCTGGACGAATGGAATGCGCGTCGCCGCGCCGTCGCCGCGCAGTATTTTGAAAATCTTTCCGAAAATCCCGATTTAATTTTACCGTTCGTTCCCGAAGAAGCGGAGCCGGCGTGGCACTTGTTCGTCATTCGCTGCCCGAAAAGGAACGATTTACAGAAGCATCTCGAAACTAATGGCATTGGGGCATTGATTCATTATCCGGTTCCGCCGCATCTTTCCGCGGCTTACAAAGACGAGTTTCCGGGAAATTATCCGGCAACCGAAGAAATCGCCGCTCAATGTCTAAGTCTGCCGATTTATCCCAGTATGGACAAAAGAAATATTTCTTTGGTTTCCGAATCAATTGGAGAATTTGATTTTAATGGCTAATGTATTGATAATCCACCAGTGTCTTGTTATGGGAGGCGCCGAAAAGCTGGTTTACGAATTAGCGAAATTTGCTTTGGAAAATAATATTAAGCCAACGGTTTTGGTAACGGGGGGTTACTCGGAAGAGTATTATGACGGGATTTTCAGGAAAATGAACGTGCCGGCCATCAGAACGCGGCTAAACAATATTTCGACGCTGCGGCATCCGAAAAAAATCGTGAAGGCTATATTTTGGAGGTTAAGATTAAAATATTTTTCGTCTAAATTCGATTCCGTTCACGTCGTAGGTCTTTACACGGCTGACGAAATAAAAAATTTGATCAATCACAAAAAGAAATATTTTTGGCACGTCGTCAACTCAATTCAATATCCTGACAGAAAGTTGCCTTTTAGTTCTGAATTATTCAAAGGCAAAGATTATACGATAATTTTCATTGACGAATATCAGTCTCAAGAAATAGAAGAGCAGTATGGCGAAATAGGCAGCAAAATGATCAATTTCAAATTATTTATCAATTGAGGGGTTATGGAATTCAACTTGGTTGCGAGAATCTCGGAAGACAAAAATTTCTTTGTTGATTTGATATATGTAATCTATCGAGTAAAAACCGAATATGATACGGTCGTTAAATTAAACTTTATCGGCGCTATTTCAAGCGAAGGGGTTTACCGCATACTCGTTCGTTTAATTGACTTCCTGGAGCTTAACGACCAGGTAAATTTTACAAAAATCTCGATACGTTATGAAGATTTGAGCGATGAAGTAAAGAAGGGCTATTTCATCAATTTTTCCGTAGGAAATTTCATAGGTTATTCAAGCATTGAATGTATGAAATACAACTTAAAGACGATTTTTTATAATGTTGATGAGAGTTACGAGAGATATATGGAACCGAACCGGATGTCTTTTTGCTCCGACCGTTACGCGCTGATTGAGTTGATCAAAGCGATCAGCTTGGACGCGGATTCGATCAACGATATATTGTATACTGAAAACAAAAGGCTTTATGCGAAATATTTGCTTTCGACCTCAGAAGCTGACTTACTTAAATCTACAATGATTTAAAACGCCGTCCGCTATCTTAAAATCGAGTCTTTATTGAAAGGAAGAAGCGAAAAACTTTCCGAGTATAAAACAGTTAGATATATCATAGCGGAACTTTATTTCAGTCTGTTTCATATTGCGGCGCAGGAAGGAGAATTAGCGGAAGCCGTAGGTTATTTGGTAAAAGGTATGGCGTATAGTCCAAAACCAATATTAAAACCGCAACCTTTTCTTTCAATAAACTATCGTTTAGCCGAGAGCCTAATTTCTATCCTCAAAAATCGAAGGCAATCTTTAAGTTAATTTATCCGGCGCTGAAAAATATCATAAAAATGGACAATCATTTGTAACCGAAGCGCGGCAACGAATTAATTTGCCGTATTATTTAAAGACCAACTATCGGGCGGTGGCTTTAAAGACAACTCATTTACACAAAATTTCTAAATTCCGCTGACCTTTGAAAGTATTTAGTTTTAGTATCCGATTGCTGATTGACGTATGAAAGGAATCATTCTCGCCGGCGGCTCCGGCACCAGGCTTTATCCGATTACGAAAGCCATCAGCAAACAGCTAATGCCTGTTTATGACAAGCCGATGATTTATTATCCGTTGTCGGTGCTGATGTTCGCCGGCATTCGGGAAATTTTAATTATTACCAGCCGGGAAGACGCCGAAGGCTTTAAGCGGCTTTTAGGCGATGGACAGGAATTAGGCTGCCGTTTTGAATATGCAATTCAGGAGAAACCCGACGGACTGCCGCAGGCATTCGTGATTGGCAAGAAATTTATCGGCGAAGATAAGGTTGCGCTGATTTTGGGCGACAATATCTTTTACGGCACAAGTTTAGTTAGCTTATTACAGAGCTTTAATGATGTAGAGGGCGCGGCTATTTTTGCCTACCGCGTGGCAGACCCGGAAAGATACGGAGTAGTTGAATTCGACTCGGATTATAATGTCCTTTCGATTGAAGAAAAGCCCGCGCAGCCAAAGTCTAATTATGCAGTGCCTGGTTTATATTTTTGCGACAATACGGTAATCGAAATCGCCGAAAACTTAAAGCCTTCTGATAGAAGAGAATACGAAATTATTGACGTGATCAAAGCCTATCTGGAAAAAAGAATGTTAAAGGTGGGACTGATGGGCAGAGGAATGGCTTGGCTCGATACGGGGACTTTTGATTCGTTAAACGACGCGGCGGAGTTTGTAAGAGTAATTGAAAAACGACAGGACGCGAAGATTGGCTGTATCGAAGAGGCGGCTTATTATATGAAGTATATTAACCGCGATGAATTGTTGAAAATTGCATCTAAATATGAAAAAAGCGGTTATGGATCATATCTGCAAAGATTGGCGCAATCGTAATAAAACCTTTGTATTTTATCGTTATTTTTTTACCTGTTCGGATAAAATAATGCCCCAATATTTAAGGTTTAAAGAACAGGATTATAAATGGAGAAAGTTATACTCAAGTGATTGATAAATTTATTTGAGCGGTAAAAACAAATGAACCAGGAAATAGACATTGATAATTCGCCTAAATATGATGAGCGTCCGTGGGGCAGCTTTACGGTTTTGGACGAGGGTGAAGGCTTTAAGGTCAAACGCATCGAGGTTTTGCCGGCGAAGCGTTTGAGTTACCAAAAACACGCCCGCCGCGCCGAGCATTGGTTTGTCGTCGAGGGAACGGCTAAAATTACGCTTGACGGCGCGGAAATTATTAAAACGGCGGGCGAAGCGATTGATATTCCGCTTGGCGCGGCGCACCGGGTTGAAAATCCCGGCGAAAAATTGCTGGTTTTTATCGAGGTGCAGCGCGGCGATTATCTCGGCGAAGACGACATCGTGCGATTAGAAGATGATTTCGGGCGCATTGCGTCCTAAGAAAATTAAGAATTAAGATGTGCGGCATTAACGGTATAATTTATTCAAAGCGATCGGGGCGCGAAGTCAACGCGCAAATGCTGATGCGAATGCGCGACAGTCTGCGTCACCGCGGACCGGACGAAGCCGGAATCTTTGTCGAGAGAAACATCGGTCTCGGTCATCGAAGGCTTTCGATTGTTGATTTGAAAAACGGTCAGCAGCCGATGTTTAACGAGGACGAATCGTGCATTATCGTTTATAACGGCGAGGTTTATAACCACAATGATTACCGTTCTGAACTAATCGAAAAAGGCTACGAATACAAAACTCACTGCGACACGGAAACGATTTTGCATCTCTACGAGGAATACGGCAAAGATTGCGTCGAAAGGCTGCGCGGAATGTTCGCTTTTGCGATTTGGAATAAAAAAAGTCGGGAATTGTTCATCGCCCGCGACCGCCTCGGCGTAAAACCGCTTTATTACGTCCACGACGCGGACGGAAGCTTGTTTTTCGCCTCGGAAATCAAAGCGATTCTGGAGGCGCAAGGCGTCAAGCCCGAACTGAATTACGCGACTCTCGCCGATTATCTGGCGAATCACGGAACCAGCGGCGACGAAACGCTTTTCGCGGGCATTCGGCGGCTTCCCGCCGGACACACTTTAACGTGGCAAGACGGGAAAATCCGCATTGAAAAATACTGGGATTTACAGTTTGAGCCGAAACTAAACGGTCGTCGGCGCAGCGACGCGGATTGGGTTGCCGAGTGGTTCGAGCTTTTTCAAAAAGCCGTCGAACTGCGTCTGATGGCGGACGTTCCGCTCGGAATGTTTTTGTCGGGCGGCATCGATTCGAGCGCGATTGCGGCGGTGATGTCAAAAATGGTAAGCGAGCCGATCAAGACTTTTTCCGTCGCTTTTGCCGAGCGCGAAGCCAACGAATTGGAGTATGCGCGCATTGTGGCGACGGCTTACAAAACCGATCATCACGAAATCGTCGTTTCGCCCGCGGAGTTTTTCGAGGCTTTGCCGGAATTGATTTGGCACGAAGACGAGCCGCTGGCGCATCCATCGAGCGTCGCGCTGAATTTTGTTTCGCGTCTGGCGAGCGAGCACGTCACGGTCGTTTTGACCGGCGAAGGCAGCGACGAAAGTCTGGCAGGCTATGGTCGCTACGCGAAAACTTTGCTGAATCTCAAATACGGCGAGACTTATCATAAATTAACGCCGAAGTTCGCGCGCGAATTCGTCGCCGGCAGAATCGAAAATCTGCCGCTCGATTCAAAAGCGCGGCATAAACTGCGCAAAAGTTTTTTCGCCGTCGAGCCGAACATCGAAAATATTTATTTCGATAATTTCGCCGTTTTTCCCCGAAAAATGCAAAGCGAAATGTTGACCGACGAAACCCAAGCGCGCATTGGCTCGCACGCGAATCCATACGCCGAGATGTCGCGTTTCTTCGACTCGGCGGAAACGAAAAGCCTTTTGGACAGAATGCTTTACGCGGACACAAAAACTTATTTGCATGAGCTTTTGATGAAACAGGATCAGATGTCGATGGCGGCTTCGATCGAAAGCCGCGTGCCGTTTCTGGACTATAAATTAATGGAATTTTCGGCGCAAATGCCTGACAACTTGAAACTTCGCGGAAGCACAACGAAATTCGTGCTACGCGAGGCGATGAAGGGAATTTTGCCCGACGAAATTTTAACGCGCCCGAAAATGGGTTTTCCCGTGCCGATCGGCAAATGGTTGAGAAACGAATACAAACATTTGATCGACGAATACGTTTTGTCGGAACGCGCGCTTTCCCGCGGAATTTTCAAACCTGATTTTGTGCGGAATTTAGTTGAGCGGCATCAACAAGGCGAAAATCACGACGAAAGACTCTGGTCATTGCTCAATCTTGAAATGTGGCAGCGCCGATTCATCGAAGGAGACGCTCAAGTAGAATAAACAGCGTAAACGCGATAAATTTTCAATTTTTATCCGATTAATTTGATGTTCGTTTTATTTGAATTTACTGTAAAAAGTGAAAATTTTGTGGCTTAAAACCGAATTACTTCACCCGGTTGATAAAGGCGGAAAAATCCGCACTTATCAAATGTTAAAGGAACTCAAAAATAATCATCACATTACCTATTTAACGCTCGACGACGGAACGGCGGAAACTGACGCACTGGCGAAAGCGAGCGAATACGCGCACGAAACAATCACTGTTGCGCATCCGACGGCGGCAAAATTTTCGGCAAAATTTTATTTTGAATTAGCGAACAATCTCGTCTCGAAACTGCCTTACGCTTTGCAGAAATATGTGTCGGCGGAAATGCGGGAGACAACCGAGAAATTAGCGGATCGGGAAAATTTTGATGTCGTCGTCTGCGATTTTCTTACTCCAGCCGTTAATTTGCCCGCGAATTTGAACGCGGCGACTTTGCTTTTTCAACACAATGTCGAAGCGATGATTTGGCGCAGACACTTTGAGGTCGCTGAGAGTGCGCCGAAAAAAGCGTTTATGAAAATGCAGTGGCGGCGGATGTTCGAATACGAAAAAGAATCCTGCCGACATTTCGATTGGGTCGCCGCCGTTTCCAAAGAAGACGCCGACACGATGCGACGCGAATACAACATCAAAAATGTTTCCGACATTCCAACCGGAGTTGACACGGAATTTTTCGCGCCCGGCGGAGATGTCGAAAAAAATCAGTTCAACATAGTTTTTACCGGTTCGATGGATTGGCTGCCGAATGAAGACGCAATTCAATGGTTCACCGAAGAAATTTTGCCGCTCGTTCGCCGACAGATTCCTCAAGCTTCGCTGACAATTGTCGGACGTAATCCGTTTCCGAGCCTCATCGAGTTAAGCAAAAAAGACTCGTCAATCGTTGTTACCGGCAGAGTTCCAGACGTTCGTCCGTTTATGGAAAAGGCAAGCATTTATGTCGTGCCGATCAGAATCGGCGGGGGAACTCGGCTCAAAATTTACGAAGCGATGGCGATGGAGCTGCCGATGGTTTCAACCACCATCGGCGCCGAAGGTTTGCCGATCGCCGACGGCGAAGAAATTCTGCTGCGCGACACTCCGCAGGAATTTGCCAACGCGGTCGTCAAATTATTGCAAGATAAAAATATAGCTAAAAAAATCGGCGAGCGGGCGGCACAAACCGTGCGCGAAAAATTCGGCTGGCGACGTGTCGCGGACGATTTTGCCGAACTCTGTGAAAAAGCGGTTGAATCTAATAAAAGATAAAATTTATGAAAATTAGTGTATTCGGTTTAGGTTACGTCGGCGCGGTTTCGGCGGCGTGTTTTGCGAAAGAAGGTCACGACGTAATTGGCGTCGATGTCAGCCGGACGAAAGTGGATATTATCAATTCGGGGAATTCGCCGATTATCGAAGCGGGAATCAACGAGCTGATCAATCAGATGGTCGACGAAAACAGGCTTCGCGCGACGACCGACGTTGACGAGGCGATTGAAAATTCTGCCGTTTCGATGGTTTGCGTCGGCACACCGTCCAACGACAACGGCTCGCTCAAACTCGATTACGTTAAGCGCGTCAGCCAGCAGATTGGTGAGGCGATTTCTCGAAAATCCGGCAGGCACACGGTCGTGATGCGCAGCACGATGCTGCCCGGAACGATTGAAAATCTGGTCAAACCGACTTTGGAAGAATATTCGGGACAAAAAGCCGGTGAAGATTTCGACGTTTGCATCAACCCCGAATTTTTGCGCGAAGGAACTTCGATCAAGGATTTCTACGCGCCGCCGTTTACGATTATCGGGGCGGACTCAGTGAAATCGGGCGAATTACTCGGTTGCTTGTATGAAAAAATCGACGCGCCGCTTTATGTGACGAGCGTCAAAGTCGCCGAAATGGTCAAGTATTCGTGCAATTGTTTTCACGGTTTGAAGGTTTCGTTTGCCAATGAAATCGGCAATATCTGCAAGGAGATGAGCATTGACAGCCACGAAGTGATGGAAATATTTTCCAAGGATACGAAACTGAATCTGTCGCCTTATTATCTGAAATCGGGCTTTGCGTTTGGTGGTTCGTGTCTGCCGAAAGATTTACGCGCGCTGCAATACAAAGCGAAGGAATTGGACGTCAAAGTTCCGGTTTTGGAAGCGGCTTTAACGAGCAATCTGTTGCAAATCGAGCGTGCCATTCAAATGATCGTCAAAACCGGAAAAAAGAAAATCGGTGTTCTCGGTTTCGCCTTTAAGGCCGGGACCGATGATTTGCGCGAATCGCCGGTGGTGTCGGTCATCGAAAGACTGATCGGCAAAGGTTACGACATCAAACTTTACGACCGGGAAGTTTCAGTGGCGAAACTCGTCGGCGCGAATAAGGAATATATCGAACGCGAAATTCCGCATATTTCCAATTTAATGGCGAATGAGATCGACGAGGTTTTAAACCACGCGGAAGTCATTTTAATCGGAAATCCAGCGAAGGAATTTCAGGAAATTGAGCCGAAATTGAGAAAGGAGCAGACGGTCGTCGATTTGGTGCGAATTTTCGGAAAACGGACTTCGGACGAAAATTATCAGGGAATTTGCTGGTAATTTTTTTAAATTTCGGTTGTAATTGAAATTATAAATGAAAAGGGTTTTACGAATCGCGGTTTGCTTTTTTATCGCGTTCGCCGTGTGGATTCCGCTTTCCTGGATGTCGGCAAGGTATCTAACAGTGGAAAAACCGCTTCCGAGCGCCGACGCGATTTTCGTTTTAAGCGGCTCGGACGCTTTCATTGAACGCACTCACGAAGCGGCGAAACTCTTTAAAAAGAAAGTTGCTCCGAAAATTTTTCTCAGCGACGACGGTTTGCAAGGCGGCTGGCATCAAAAAGAACAGCGAAATCCGTATTTTGTCGAACACGCGCGCTGGGAATTGATCGGACTCGGCGTTCCGGCTGAGGCGATTGAAATTCTGCCGACGATAGTTGCAGGAACGAGCGACGAGGCAAATCTTTTGGTAAAAGTGTCCGCCGAAAGAAACTTAAAGTCGCTTTTGCTCGTCACTTCGGCTTATCACACGCGACGGACGCTTTGGACTTTTGAAAGAGTCGTTTCAAAAAACAATTCGCCGCTCGAAATCGGCATCAAATTTCCGTCAGACGATGCGAATACTCCGTCGCGGATTGGCTGGTGGCTCAGTATCAAAGGCTGGCAGACGGTCGGCGCAGAGTATGTGAAAACTGTTTATTACTGGCTAGGTTCTGTTGACATTTTATCTGAGCCAGACGATGGTGCTGGCAAAATGGACAAAACTGAGATAGTTCTTTGCTAATTTATCAAATCTGGAAAACACTCGCCGAAAGTGTTTGAGTTTCC
>Ga0136611_10000980_pt1 | contig 19487 bp, 12 predicted proteins | sample AntDrymUQ2232306_2_FD_106645 | JGI IMG/M metagenome (GOLD analysis project Ga0136611, IMG submission 106645) | Polar desert sand microbial communities from Dry Valleys, Antarctica - metaG UQ223 (23.06) | ecosystem: Environmental > Terrestrial > Soil > Desert | place: Antarctica: Dry Valley...
AGATGATTAAACCGTTCAAAATGCAACTCTTTTATTTGTTCTTCGGTAAATTCTACTTTTATCATTATTGCATCTTATCAAACCTATTCATTTACCAAAACTGATGCCTTGTTTAGTATAAAATATGCACCGGTTCGTCAATCGTGACGCTTGTCCTGAGGATGTGAAACCAAAGTTGAAAAGCGAACAACCCAAAGAGCAGCAAAACGATAAAGGAATAAAGTATGCCTTTGCGACGGCTGTGCTTAACAGCCCTCGAAGAACTGGCTGAAAAATCCTTTTCTAAATCTGAATCTGCTGAAAACGGCATAATGGTTTCATTTGTATTGTCGTTAAATAATGCAGGCTGGTGAGTTACTGAAATTATTTGTCCAATCCAAATCAGGAAGGACAAACGACGAATTAATTGTTTTTTTCACATTTAACTTTCGTTAGAGACAAAGCCCAGTATTGTTTGTGAAAAAGTCTTACTCCAATTTCACAATAAAAAACAATTAAAAAGCCGCGAGTTTTGACGCTCACGGCTTTTTTTGAACAATTTTCACTTTGATTAAATCAAGTCTCTCTGGAACATAACGACAACGCCGACAATTTCATCGGGGTTCGCGTTCATTCGGCTGGGCGTCGAGTTTGGTTTCGTTGACTCGATTTCACGTAACTCGGTTAAAGATTGTCCGGGAGCAAAAATACGGTTTGTTTCGTTTACCAACCAACAGTTTCTGCGTTATCTTTGAAAAGAAAACCCGAATTAAATTCTAAATTTGTATGCAACTAATTCAAAGTCTCGCTACAGAGCTCAAACGCCAGCGGTTACGAGCTGGGTTTTGGCTCTTGCTGTTGTTTTAGGCTCGATTCAATTTTGGGCATATCGCCGTAACATCAAAGACGTTGACGGAATTTCTTACCTGGATATGGGCGACGCTTATGTACGCGGCGATTGGGGAACAGCCATAAACGGATTGTGGAGTCCGCTTTATTCCTGGTTGCTCGGTGTTGCCCTTTACTTGGTTCAGCCTTCGCCTGAGCGAGAATATCAGCTCACTCAGCTCGTCAACTCGGTAATTTATATCTTCGCGCTATTCTCTTTCGACTTCTTCATACGTCAACTGCTTCAATACGGTCGCTTTCGGGCGGACAAAGTCTCGGAAAACGAATTCGTTCGATTGCCGGACTGGGCTTTGTTGTCGCTCGGCTATTCACTTTTCATATGGTCATCCTTTTACTGGATGTGGGCTTGGTTACAATGCCCGGACATGTGCGTCGCTGCCTTCGTTTACTTGGGAGCCGGACTTCTTTTATGAATTCGGGCGGGAGCGACAAACTGGCTGACGTTTGTTGCCTTCGGAACAGTACTGGGATTAGCTTATTTGGCAAAGGCGGCGATGTTTCCGCTGGGCTTTGTTTTTCTCGCCGTCGCCGCGTTCTCGACCGGCGATTTGCGGAAGGCTACCCCGCGTGTGCTGAGTGCATGTGTGGTATTCCTGTTGCTCGCAGCGCCCCTCATTATTGCGCTCTCTATTAAAACAGGACGCGTTACGTTTAGCAACGCTGGAAGAATCAACTACATCTGGCACGTTAACGGCAACTCGCTTTCGTGGAGTCATTTTCCGCATTGGCAACCCGGTATCGGCGACGGAACGCCGGAGCATCCCGCGAAAAAACAGTTTCAAGCGCCGGTTGTTTATTTCTTCGAGCCGCCGAGCGGCGGAACATATCCGATGTGGTATGACCCGACTTACTGGTGGGAAGGCGTTTCGCCGCGATTCAGTTTAAGAGAACAGATAATAGCCTTAAAAGTCTCTCGCTCTTTTCACTATAATTTTTTCTTTGATACACCGCAGTGCGTTTTGATTGTTGGGTTGGTAATACTCTACTTGATGTCTTCCAGCGTGGGTTCGTGCTTAAAAAATCTGGTTTTTCAATGGGTTTTACTAATTCCTCCGATTGCTGCAATGGTAATGTACGCCTTCATTCATGTCCGAAACAAAAAATAAGCACTTCCTGCATCTTGTCTAAATAATACACTTATGCACATACATTTCAAATAAAGATACAAATAAAGTGCAAACAATTCAAATAAAACATAATTAGAATACTACTCACGGATGCAAAGGCGTCGTAGTTCAAATTACTGCTACTAATCTTTTTGAGCGCTCTAAGTTCAATTCGACTATAGTAACGCGTTCGAGTTACGTTACCAATAATATTCACTCAATTCATTACGCGATAATTGTTAATAAAATATTCTCTTTTATTACCATTTAAATAAGATATCAATAGTTATTATTAGTGTTAAACAACTTTTTGTTATAATATATATTGTTTTCGTTTTTTGGTATTGATTAAACCAAAATAATAGTATAACTTTAAATATGTAGAGAGGCGATCCTCCTTAAATTTCAACCATCGTTCTTCATTCAATGCTTTTGATGCAACGTATTAAACGCATTTACGGTTAGATCCATTATTCAACCAAATTGCTAATACAACACAAATAATTTTTGTTGTGGGTATCATCAAGCAATTTTAATTCTAATCACACTTTTGTTTTTAAGTTTTTAGCTTTTAAATTCTTCAGTCAATAGCCACTTAAATAAATATTTCAATGAAAAGAAAAAGTTTTTTAACATTTATCACTTTGTGTATTGCGGCACTTTTTATCTCCCTAAGTTTTATTGGTAACAATGATATTAGTTATGCGCAGTCGATGCTCTTAACTGAAAGCAGCGAAAGTGTTTCTTATTTAACAAACACTTACCATACAGACTGCCAAGCAAGTTCCAATGGAAACGGTTCTGTAGCTATGCCTTGGAATAACCTAAATGAAATTAATTCGCGTACGTTTTTACCGGCAGATCAAATCCTATTAAAGCGCGGCACTATATGCGAAGGCAATATTAACTTAAATGGATCGGGTACTGAAGGCAACTCTATTGTTTTAAGCAGTTATGGTGAGGGCAATCGTCCAGTTGTAAAAACGTCGGCGGGGGTACAGGCAGCCGTTCGCCTGTTTAATGAAGAATACTGGACAATTGAACATATAGAAACCATTGGCGGCGATCAATATGGTATCTTTGTGGGCGGAGACGTAAGCAACCGCGTTTTACATAATATACGGATAAACGATGTGTTTGTTCACGCGGTAAACGGACCAACCAGATGGGATAGCGGTTTGATTGTCGTGGCTCCGAACGGCGATCATTTAACTTACGAAAACGTCGTTATTGAAAATTCTACGGTTAATAATTTTGAAAGCGGAATTCAAAGCAACGCCTGGTGGGGAATTCACGTAGGCTATAACCCGACGTATGGCAATATTAATCTTTCAGACCGCACGCGTAATGTAACGGTTCGCAACTGTAACATTCAAAACACGTACGGAGATAGCATTACTTTTGCTTTAGTAAACGATGGATTAATTGAAAACAATTACTCCAAGCGATCCGGTTTGGCGCCGTTAGGAGTTAGCTATACTCCTAACGCGATGTGGGTATGGGATTCGGATAATGTTCTTATTCAATTTAATGAAGGAACAGAATCTTATTCGGTGGCGGGAAACGACGGCGGAATTTTTGATGCCGATCACGGTTCAACCAATATTACATTTCAATATAACTACGGACACCATGCTCAAGGTTACTGCTTAGGGCTATTCGCCAAAGATAGCAAACCTACTACGAATATTATTTTTCGTTATAACCTGTGCCTTGCAAACGATCTAGGCGGTAACGGATCAGGAGAAGTTGAGTTTTGGAGCTGGAACGGCGGTTACTTTGACGGTATTCAAATTTACAATAATACGTTTATACGTAATGCCGGCAGCAGCAATAAACCTATTGTTTGGGGAGAATATATTAACGTTGGCGGCTCGCAGCCGAATGTTTTCTTTAATAATATTTTATATTCGACTTCCCCCAGAATGATTCAATTTTCGGCTCCATTTAGCTTAAAGAATAACGTTTATTATTACTCCGGCACCGGTAATCCCGAATGGCTATACGTTAATTCGGCTTCATATAGTTTGGCGGATCATCAAAACAACGCCGGACAAGATCAGGGAAGCGTTCTTGCTAACCCGATGTTGCCGAATATTAACTATACGGGAGGAATGAATGCAGCGGCGGCAGCCTTGTTACCTGCTGCGGGATCGCCGGCATATAATAACGGTATCGCCGCACTTACTAATATGGGAGTGCGAGATTTTGCGGGAACTGCGGTTCCGAAGGATAATATTTATGATATAGGAGCCTTGGAGCGTGCAACTATTGAGCCACAACCCACTCCAACTTTGACGCCAACACCGAATCCAACTCCTTTGCCGTCTCCTACCGCAAGTCCGACTCCTACGGTAACACCGACACCAAATGCAACACCGACACCGAATGTAACACCAACACCTAGTCCGACTCCCACACCAGTGAACAGTTACACGCTAGTTGCTAGTCCGAACAAAATAAAGACGGGTCGTCCCGTAACAATTAGCTGGACGGCGCCGCCGGGATCATCTGGAGTAGACTGGATATCGCTTTTCAGAGTCGGCGATCCCAATACCGCTTACGGGTGGCGGCAATATACAAACGGAGCTACATCCGGCAGTTTTACCGTAACTATGCCAATGGAGATTGGACTGTACGAGTTTCGATATTTACTAAACGATGGTTACCAGAGCGTAATGACCAGCAATATTATTCAAGTGAAGCGTTAATGAACTAATCTAGAGCGAGTAAGAAAAGGGAGGCAAATTGCTTCCCTTTTCTTATTTAGAATTCTTAGCTTTTTAGAACTTTTTGGGCACCTCTCCTTTGGTTTTTGTCTGGTAAACAAAATTTTAGTAAAAGACTTTATTTTTTCAAATATCTATAACTGGCACCTTGGATTATATAGTGAAAATGAGCGCACAGCTTTCGGTTAAATTTCGCGATTGAAGTGTTCTTTCTATCAGCTTTGTAAAAGAAATATTGCGCCTGATCTTCACCAGTGCGATCAGGATAATAAGCGAGAAAAATATGTCCGGGCGGTTGGAAGCGATTCGGTTTATTTAAGAATTCTGCTTGCTCATATTGATTTGCTGCCCGCCATCATTAGCAACAACTCGAAACGCACGGGCGCGCTGCAGTCGTTGTTCCCGACAATGTTTTGTTTGAAGGCGGAGCAGTCGAAACAATCCGCAAAAAGCTATTAAAAACTTGCGATGTTCATACGCTTCTGCGTCTGCCGACCGGCATTTTCTACGCGCAGGGCGTAAAGGCAAACGTCATCTTTTTTGACAAAAAGCCCGGACGCGAAGAAGCGTGGACAAAGAAACTCTGGATTTACGATTTACGCACCAATAAACATTTCACACTCAAAACGAATCAACTTAATGAAACTGATTTGCAGGATTTTATCGAATGCTACAATTCGACAAATCGAAACGAGAGAACCGAAACCGAGCCTTTCAAATGTTTTAATTATGACGAGTTAATTCAGCGCGATAAAACAAGCCTTGATATTTTCTGGCTCAAAGATGACAGCCTTGAAGATTCAGCCAACCTTCCCGCGCCGGACATTTTAGCGCAAGACATTCTGGAAAATTTACAAGCCGCAATGGAGCAATTTGGCGGAATTTATGAGGAATTAAATTTGACGACAGAATTCACACAAATCTAAGACTATGTTGCCTCAAGCGTAAGTCTAAGTTTTGCTAAGGCTCGTCTGAGTAACTTGAGCGCTTTATTTTCATTGGTGGAAATTTCGGCTTGTTTCCCTTGATTCAGCGTATTTTCGAAATGCGCCGAAAGAATTGATCATCCTTTTGTTTTTGAACACGTTTTCAGCCTCAAGCAATAGGTCGGGCGGTAATTCGTCGAAACTGCTGCCCTTCGCTGTGTAACTCGCCGCTTTCGCTATTTTCCAAAAGATGTCATTCTTTGATTCGGACGAATCATATGCCTTGATCTGGTTCGACTCCAACCACAGCTTTCGGCAATTGCTTGTAAAAGCGGAGCACCTGTTCTAGGTTATGAGCAAGTGAAGCCTGATGAACTTCACCTTCGTCTGAACGACAGTAACTGACGGTTTGCTAATGTGGATAAAAATCCACTCCGATGTATAATGTCATGGCGGTTTCCCCTGTTAAAGAACGAAAGATCTGTTACCCAATCTGATTATAAGTCAGACCAGAGAAACCGTCTTTATAACATCAAAAAGAATCATTCCAGACATAAATAAGATTACTTTTGATTGCTTCAGAAAAACCTTTTTGAGATTTTTTATTTGTTCCCGGCGTTCGATACTATCCGTTGCGCGAGTTCGCCGTCACGACGAACATAAAACTTAAAAGGCGCTTTGGGATCGTCTGCTGCTAACGGGTAATAATGTTCTGTCCGCCAATCGGCAAGCCACTTCGGAAGAGGCGGATCGTAGCCGCCATAGCCGGTAACCAGAAACAGTTCCGGTCGCTCACTTGCAAGGTTTTCGGCAACTCGCGCCGAGAGTTGATCGGCGAGCGGTCCGGCAAGCATATGGCGCGTGTCGAAAACGGCGGTCGGCGGACGCCGCCCGCTCCAAAAGTAAGTGATCGCTCCGCTGCCCCAGACGAAAAAAGTTTCGTCGGGCAAAAGCAGGGCGTTAATCTGCTGAGCCGTGGATTCCGCGGTTATATGCTGCGGGTCGCTCAATGCAGACAAGTCGCTTGAAAATGCCGCCCGATAAGCGGGAAGCTGTTGTAAACCTAAGAACAGCAACAGAACCGCTCCGAGCGCGTGAGGAAGCCATTCAAAGCCGGGCTTGAGAAAACGATGAAGCAATCCGATAAAAATGCTCGTTCCGAGTATTAACGGCGGCAGCCAAAGCTGATGATAATGCCGGTAAAACTGTCCGGGCATTCCGATTGCGATCCACGTGGCAATTATAAAGGCAATCAGTAATGCTCCCGTCCGCCTGCTCACCCAAAGAGTCAACACCGGTCCGATGATAGCCAGGACAGCCAGCGGCTTGAGAATATCAATCAGTATTTCCGCCTTTCCTCTCAGCGGCGCGATGATATTCAAAAACAGATTTCCAGAGTAATATCTGTTGTAAGTAATCATTGTCTCCCAGAAAATCTCAAAACGGCTTGTCAGGGCAAAATAACCGAACATCGCGCTCCATCCCAATAGACCGACGAATCCTATGACAAACACATCAACAAAAACCTGTCGGCGGCTCTTTGCCTCTTTCGGAGGAAAGAAAATGTGAACGCACGCAAACAGTATGGCATTGACAACTACTATCGGTTTGTAGAATGAACCGAGGGTCAGCAGGCATCCGATTATAATAGACTCTTTAATGCTCAGCGGACGCTCGTTAGAACGAACCAGCAGCGCAAAGACCCAAACGAGGCAAGCATTGATGAAAATTTCGGCGTTCGGGTCGCGCGTTTCGAGCGGATAGCTGCCGCACAGTATCGTCCAGAAGGCGGCAGCCCAAAGTCCCGCTGCTGTTCCGCCGACGCTCCATTTCCCCGCCCAAAAAATTCCAAGCAAAACCGCGAGGGCTGCCGTCACGTTAAGGAACGTAAGCATTTGCGGTTCGTAGCCGGTGATGATCTCCGCCGCCATATAAGTTACGAAAATGGCGGGCGGTTTATGATCCCAAACGTCCGAGTAAAGCAATCTGCCATTCAACAGTTCATGTCCGATTACCGAATAGACCATGGCATCGTTGCCAAACGGAATTTTAGGTACTAACAAACGCTCAAATATGATTGAAGCGGAAAGAATAAGCAAGACTATCAAAGGAAGATAACGGAGGTAGCGGTTAAGATTTTTATAAGTGCTAATATTCACTGAATTCATCAAGCAAGTTTTCATTGGGGATGAGGTCTGATTTTCTATACTGCTGAATTGCTTACTAGTTTAGAGTTTTTATACACTTCTTATGCGTTATGAGTCAATAGAATTTTGACTTTGCCTAATTATTGAAAATAAACCGAGTTATACGCTCGCCTGTTTCGGATTAGCAGATTATTACAAACTGTTTTTAGTCTACGGCGCAGCTTTGCCACGATATACCATGCTCTCTGACAAAAGAGGCAGTACTTAAGGCGCTCGGCATTTGGCAACACGGTAAGCCGAATTCATCGCTAGGTCTATTTTGATTAGCTATGAATATAGCTGAGTGAATGCTGAACGAGAGTACAAACGTGTTTTCGAGCCAAACCTTAAGTTGTACCACTCTACACTGATAATACTCCGAAAGCCTCTCAACTTAGCGCTAAATCAACCAGTCAATCGCCGAAGCACGCCGCGCCAACGAAATTACTTCTTCTTGCTCATCATCAATCATAGTAATTCAGTAACGCCTTCGTCTTCGCGCACTAGTAAGACGAGGCGATAACGATATACAAAAAGACTATTGACCTCAATTCGAGCGGCGACAAGCGGTGGTTGAAGTAGACGTGGTTTCGGTTTTACTGGACTCATTGAGTATTTCTTGCGTTCAGCAAACGATGTCTATAAGATGTAAAACGTACTCGCAACATTATGTCAATAGTTTTAATTACCGGTTCAGCCGGGTTAATCGGATCGGAAGCGGCGCAATTTTTTTGTCAAAAAGGCGCGACCGTCGTCGGCGTTGACAACGATATGCGGAGCTTTTTTTTTGGTCATGATGCTTCGACAAATTCGCAGCGCGATTTTTTGGTCGGGAATTACGACAATTACGTTCATTATGAAACGGATATTCGCAATCAGACCGAGATCGAAAATATTTTCCGGCGGTATAACAGCGATATTACCCTGATCATTCACACCGCCGCCCAGCCTTCGCACGATTGGGCGGCGAGCGATCCGCACACAGATTTTACCGTTAATGCCAACGGCACCTTGAATTTGCTCGAATGCGCCAGACAGTTTTCGCCGAATGCCGTTTTTATTTTTACTTCGACCAATAAAGTTTACGGCGACCGCCCAAACCAGCTTCCGCTCATCGAGCAGGAAACGCGCTGGGAAATTGATTCGTCGCATCCGTATTTCAACGGGATTGACGAAGCGATGAGCATTGATATGACCAAGCATTCGCTTTTCGGAGCCTCGAAAGTCGCCGCCGACGTACTCGTTCAGGAATACGGGCGTTACTTTAATATGAAAACGGCGTCTTTTCGCGGCGGCTGTCTGACCGGTCCGAATCATTCGGGCGCGCAGCTTCACGGTTTTTTGTCTTATCTAATGAAATGCGCGATGACCGGCAAGCCTTACACGGTTTTCGGCTATCAGGGAAAGCAGGTGCGCGACAACATTCACAGCCACGATTTAATCAATGCGTTCGATGAGTTTTACCGCGCGCCGGGAATCGCTGAAGTTTACAATATCGGCGGCGGACGCTTCTGCAACTGCTCGATGCTCGAAGCAATCAAACTGTGCGAAGAGATCGCCGGCAAAAAGCTCGATTGGAGCTATACGGAAACGAACCGCATCGGCGACCATATCTGGTGGGTGAGCGACACCGCAAAGTTTGAAAAGCAATTTCCCGAATGGCGTCTGCAATACGATCTGCGTGCCATTCTTCAGGAAATTTACGAAAACAATAAGGAGCGTTGGATTTAGAAAAAGGCTTTAAATCTCTAAAATCTTATAAGTATTTTTTCTTTATTATAAAAATATTTTCTCTTTGCCATATTGAAATACAGTTTTAGATTCTGTTTTGTCTTCGGCTGCTCACCCAAGCCGGGAAAATTTGCGAAAAGTAAATATGTCACTCGAACAAAACCTCAGAGATATGGAAGTCGCCCGCGAAAATTACTGGCGGCGTTATCCGAAAACCTCGCCAATCAAACTTCGCTGGCGGGCGTTGAGCGTGCGGCATTGTTTTCACGTGCTGCCGGGCGAATCAATTCTTGAACTCGGCGCCGGAAGCGGCTTGTGGACCGAACATCTGACAAACGTTCTGCGCGGCGAAAATCCGATCACCGCCGCAGTCTTTAACGAAGAATTCGCCGCTTCGGTTGCCGAAAAAGATTTGCCGAATACAAAGTTCGTCCACGTCATGAACTTTGACGAACTTCCAGCGGAAAGTTTCGATTATATTGTCGGCACCGCAATTCTCTGCCACGACCGATACGCCGAGAATCTGGCGGCGCTTTACCGTCTTCTCAAACCCGGCGGACAATTGCTTTTCTTTGAAGCCAACTATTGGAATCCGCAAGTTTTTCTCAAAAATACGATTCGACCGCTCGGTCGCTGGAGCGGAGAAGCGGAATGTCAGATCGGGATGCGCAAATTCCAATTAATGAAACAAGCCTCGCACCAGGGCTACACGCATACGGAAATTATTCCATATGACATACTGCATCCGCTGACGCCGGGCTTTTTGATTTCCGCCGTCCAGTCAACGGCGTTTATTCTCGAACACGCGCCTGTCGTTCGTGAATTTTGCGGCACGCTTTATATCTGGCTGGTTAAACCGGCGGGTGGCAATGCGCGCCGCCGAAGCGTCAATCTGGCGACGCATCCCGAATTGTTCGGTTCGACTTCGTTTGTCGTTCCCTGTCATAACGAAGAAATGAACATACCGCGGTTAATCGCCGGGTTAATCGAAACCTACGACGAATACATCCACGAAATTGTTATCGTTAACGACAACAGCAGCGACCGGACGGCGGAAGTCACGCGCGAGATCGCCGCCCGCGAGCCGCGCGTCAAACTCGTTGACCGAAAGCCGCCGAACGGCGTCGGGCGCGCTTTGAGCGACGGTTACGCGGCGGCGACCGGGCGCTATATTCTGACGATGGACTGCGATTTTTTGTTAATCCTTCCGGAATTCAGAGATTTATTCGATTGTATCGCCGCCGGACGCGACGGCGCCATCGGCAGCCGGTTTTCCTACGAATCGGTGCTGATCAATTACCCGTTCTTCAAAATTCTTTGCAACCGCGCTTTTCATCTGCTGGTCAAGTTGACCTTGCTCCGCAGGGTGCGCGACGTATCGAACAACTTAAAACTTTACCGCTCCGAAATTTTAAAGAATTTGGAAATCGAAGAGCCGCACTTTGCAGCCAATATGGAAACAGGCTTGAAGCCCTTGCTTGCCGGTTATGACATCGAAGAAGTACCGATTTCCTGGATTAACCGGACGGCGGATATGGGTGAATCGTCATTTAAGATTTTCAAAGTCGCGCCGAACTATTTCTGGGCTTTGATGCGGACTATCTGGAAAGTCTGGCGCGGACGGCGCAAGTTCAAGAAACCGATTGGCACAAAGCCTCAAACAATTCAATCTGCCGAAGCCGCCGAAGGACTCGAAGAAGCGTTTTCTGATCTTAATCAATTGAATATGCCTCTTGAAAAATCTAGAACAAACAATCAATCAGTAAAGATCAGATAGGTTTTCTTAAACCGAGTTGGTAAATCATTATATTCTTAATCAAGGGCGCGCTTTAATGATGATTTTCGTAAATAATTTATAACCGGAGATTGAGTATGTCTAGCACCAATATCCCGATTGAGGAAAAGCCTGCGGAACGCGCCCCTGCCGCCGTCACTTCGGATTTTGATGCGCGAACGCTTTTTTGGGAGAAACGGGTATGCGTATCCGCGGTCATCGGCGTGCTGGCGGTGGCGGTGACATTGTTCCGCTACGCTCACCCGCTGGCTGATGACTTTGCTCGCGGGTATAAAGGGCGTGTGCAGGGCATCGTTCCTTCGATAATTAATGAGTATTTCACCTGGACGGGACGTTGGGCTGCCTGCGGTCTGAGCTATTTTTTGACTACCTCGTTCGACATCGTGCGGTTCTATCCGTTGTTGTTAACGATCATCCCCGCGGCGTTGACGGCGGCGGTTTATTTGTTGCTGCAGGCGTCTGGAATCGGCGCTACGCGCTGGCAGCGCGCGGCATTAACGGCGGCGGCATTAGCAATCTACTGGGCTGGATTGCCGGATCCGGGAGATAACTTTTACTGGCTGACCGGCAGTGTTGATAATGTCGCCGGTCTCGTCGTATCACTGCTGCTGCTGGCAGGACTGATTGGGTTTCGGGCGCGAACGCCGCTTTTATCGGTCATTGCGGGAATCGGATTAAGCCTGTTGGCGGTGCTTGCCACCGGCTTTCACGAAGTCTTCGGACTAATACTGTGCGTCGTTTTCGCCGGAGGCACGCTTCAAGCGTGGCTTGCAGGAGATTCGCGGCGCTGGCTGTGGACTGTCTGCCTCGCCGCGGCGTTAATCGGATTCCTGATTGTTTACGTCGCGCCGGGGAACGGCGTACGGCGCGCCGAATTTCCGCTGGCGGCTAATCTTGGCGTGACGCTGCAACTAACGATTAAGCAGAGCGTGTCTAATATCATTCTCTGGATTCTTGACGTCCGATTACTCGCCGCCACAATACTTTTGCTGATATTAGCGCCGCGCTCATTAACCGAGCATCGGCGGTCGTCCTGCGTCGTAACGCGAGACATAGTAATCATTGCGTTGACGTGGGCAGCGGCAATCTTCGCGGCATTCGCGGCGGTCAGTTGGGCGATTGGAATGAAAATGGCTCCGCGCACGCTCGACGGCATTTACTTTATCTTCCTCGCGGGTTGGTTTTGGGTGCTGGTTATGGTGATGCGGCGGTTCGCCGAGCGGGATGAGCCATTGCTAATCGCGGCGCCGCTGCTGCGCCGCATAGCCGTCGCAATGTTTGTCGTGGCGATGCTTTTGACCGGCAATACGTGGAAGGCGCTGCAAGATTTAAGAGGAGCAGCGCCGGCATACAGCGCGGCGATGGGCGCCCGGTATCGCTCGCTCGCCGCCGCCGCCGCGCGGGGCGAGCAAGACGCGACGGTCGAACCGCTGCCACAACAGCCGGAGTCTTTTATTAAATACTTCGAGCTGCGCGAAGACCCGGATTATTGGGAGAATTGGAGCGTCGCGCATTACTTCGGGTTAAACACCGTGCGAATGTCCGGCAAGTCCGACAAAAACCGCTAACGGCGCTTGGACATTATTTCAAACTCGAATTTTACACTCGCTGACTAAATATGAATTTTCTAAAACAGCTTTGGCGATTAGCCGAATCGTTTGCCGTCAGACTCGAAAAAAACAGGCTGCTGCTGATTGCCGGATTTTCAGTGCTGTATTGGGTTTTCACATACGTTTTAGCCAAGCGGAAACTTTTGTGGAACGATGAACTTTTCACTTACTATATCGCGCGGCTTCCGACAATGACCGATGTTTGGGGAGCGCTGATGACCGGCGGCGAGCAGCTTCCGCCGTTTTTTTACGTGCTGACACGCGCTTCGACCGCCCTTTTCGGCTTAAACGATTTCGCCTTGCGGTTGCCGGAAATGATTGGGTTTTGGGTGATGTGCATTTGCCTGTTCTTCTTCGCCGCCCGCTGCACATCGAATTTTTACGCGCTTCTGGCGGCGGTTTTTCCGCTCGTCACATACACTTATTATTACGCCTTTGAAGCTCGTCCGTATGGACTGGTGTTAGGTTTCAGCGCGCTGGCGCTGCTCTGCTGGCAATCGGCGACAATGAATCGCTTGCGTCCGCTTTCCGTCATCTTCCTTTCGATAAGTCTTGCCGGCGCGCTGTCGAGCCACTACTACGGCATCTTTGCAATCTTGCCGCTTGCTTTGGGCGAAACTGTGCGAACAGCGGTCAGGCGGCGGCTGGATGCGCCGGTTTGGGCGGCGTTTTGCTTAGCCGTTGCGCCGCTAGTTTTGCATTTGCCTTTAATCGGTCAGGCGCGAGCTTCCGCCGGTGAATTTTGGGCGAAACCGCAGTGGCTGGACGTTCCGAATTTTTACACTAATATGTTCTTCCCGACGATACTGGCGCTGATTTTGCTGCTGTTTGTATCGGGGATTTATCAAATTATCCGGCGCGACGAAATACCGGACGAAAGCCAGCCGGCGCCCAAGATTGAGCCGCCGATTTTTGAAGTCGCGGCTGCCCTCGGATATATCATCATACCGATTATTTGTATTATTCTAGGAAAGTTTGTAACCGGAGGCTTCACTGACCGCTACGCCGTTATCGCCATTATCGGATTTAGCGTCTTAGTTTCTTTCATCGCTGCCAAATTAAATAATAACGAGATTTTAATATCAGTGGTATTGGTCATTTGTTTTGTCGGGTGCTTTAGATTACTTGCGTTAAAGGAAACTTGGAAAGAAGGGAGAAATTCAAGGGCGTTGACAAAAATACAGTTACTGCAGCGCAAAGGCGTCGAGAATTTACCGATTGTTGCCGCCGACCCGCATACATTTATCGAGCTTAATTATTACGCGCCGGAAATTAGCCCTCGCGTCGTCTATCTTGCCGACCCGGAAATCTCGCTGCGCCGAACAAACCAAAACAGCATCGAGCGGGGAGTGGTTGATTTGCTCAAGCCCTGGTTCGGTTTTAACGTGACGGATTACAAATCTTATATTGCCGCGCGACCGCAATTTTTGCTTCTCGGCGATCCGCCGTACTTTAGCTGGATAGTTCCGCAACTTGAAGAAGACGGAATGCAATTGGAGTTAAAAGGATCCGAAGGAAGCACGATGCTTTTTATCGTCTCTCCACCTGAACAAGAAACCGTTCACAATCGTTGATAACCCGGATTATCAGTTTGTTTACGCACAATCAATCGAATTTTAATAAAAGTAATAATGATTAGAGATTCATTAACAAACGATTTTATCAAACCCGAAAGCGATGATTCGGCGCGAGCCGGTTTTTTCCCCGGATGGCTGAAAAGCGAGAAAGCCATGTTAATCGCGTTGTTAGTTCTCACGCTTTTGATCTGGGCGCCGCGCTTGAAGGGTCCGCTCGACCTTCGCTGGGACGGCGGTGTTTATTACATTTTAGGAACGTCGCTGGCTGAGGGCAAAGGTTACAAATTACTGAACGAACCAGGCGAAATTGACGCCGTGCAGTATCCGCCGCTGCTGCCTTTAATCATCGCCGGTCATCAATTGATTCTCGGAACAAACGACCCGACGACGGTCGGCGGGTGGCTGCGCATTTCCGCTTTTCTGATTTTCATCTTTTTCATTTTCGCCGTTTTTAGGCTTTTCAAAATTTATCTTTTACTGCACTACGCATTCGTCGCCACAATTCTGTGTCTCTTTAGCACCCACGTTTATTTTCTTTCTGACTTATGCTTTCCCGAAATTCTTTTCAGTTTGGCGACGATTCTCTTTTTTTTATGCAACAGAAAAGAAGATAGTCGCGCGAACTCGATTGCGACTTATTTTTTCGCCGTCGCCGCGTATGCCCTGCGCACGGTCGGGTTGGCGGTATTTGCCGCTTGGGTTCTGGAAAGTTTGATCAAAAGACGATTTAAGCAAGCGGCGTTGCGGCTGATACTCGTTCTAATTCCCGTTGCCTGCTGGCAATTCTATATTGCTTCGGTCGAGTCGAGCGACGAGTATAATCATCCGGCGTATTCTTACCAGCGCGAACCTTATATGTTTTATAACGTCAGTTACGCGCGCAACATTTCGTTGGACGATCCTTTCACTCCTGAAAAAGGCAAAGCGCAAGTCGTATGGCGCGTCGTCGGCAATGCAAGTCGGCTTCCGTTTTATCTTGGCGAATCCGCTACCACTCTGAATTATTATTGGGAAGAGGAATTACTGCGTCCGTTTAATTTAACAAAAACTACGCGATTAGTTATATCGCAGTTCAGCGTCGTAATTCTTTATATAGTCGGACTCGCCGTTCTCGTCGGTTTGCTTCTGCAGTTTCGGCAACGCCAGCTAATCATACCTCTTTACGTATTTATCTATCTGTGCGCACTTTGCCTGACGCCGTTTCCCCAGCAATACACGCGATACCTGATGCCAATCAATGCTTTTTTGGTTTTGTCTTTGATTGTATTTTTGTTAAGCGTAAAAAATGCGGCGGTTCGTAATCTTTCTCAAAAATGGTCTAATTTTAGTAATTACTTTGTCATCGGAGCAATTGCGGTCGTTTTACTGTTGCAGTTGGTCACCTTCAAGCACGTCCATTTCAATTTGTTTGAACCGATTGAATACTTTGACAGAAACGGCAAACACATTAAACAGCGGATGTATTTTGAAATTGACTCGTTTCAGGCATTTAATTTATGTATAAATTACGTTAGCCTGAACGCGCAGCCGAATGATGTAGTCGCTGCCGGTACGCCGCACTGGGTATATTTGCGAACCGGGCTGAAAGCGGTGATGCCGCCGTTTGAAAACGATCCGGCGCGGGCGCATCAACTACTCGACAGCGTTCCGGTAACATATCTGATTACCGGAAAGGACGTTATCGGCAGCGAGCGATACACTTACCCGCTCGTCGAGCAATTTTCTGGAGAATGGAAACGGGTTTACACCGCTCCCGAAAGCGAATGGGCTGTGTATCAGCGCGTTAATCGTTAGCCGACCGTGAAAAATAAATTAAAAGTAACCTCAGTTATATGATTGGCGTTCAACGGATTAGAAAAGCATTTAGAGACGGATTGGAGTTTGTCGAAAAAGAACAATTCTACAAACTGGTAATCGCTTTAACGGTTTTGCTTTTTTATCTGCTTTATTCAGCCATTAAAGGAAGATTTCAACAACAATCGGTTTACTTTCTCATAACGCTAATTTTAATCGCCGGCGTTTGCTGGCTTGTAGATTTTAGAGCCGTAAAAAGCAGAGTTAGTTTTGATAACGACCGGCTTAATTTGCTTTTTGTCGGCACCGTCGCTCTCTGTTTATATTTGGTTCACTGCTCGGCGTTCGGAACGCCTCTGGCGCAAAATCAAGACGATTACTCGTATCTTTTAATGGCGAAAACATTCGCCGAAGGACGGCTGACAAACCCGGCGCACCCGATGCTGGAATTCTTCGATAATTTAAACATTATAAATTATCCCTCTTTCGCTTCTAAATACCCGCCGGCGCAAGGCATCGCTTTGGCGCTCGGCATTCTTCTATTTAAATCTCCGTTTGCCGGAGTTGTTTTGAGCGGCGTCGCGGCGTGCGTGTCAACTTTTTGGATGCTGCGCGCTTTTTTCTCGCCGGAATGGTCTTTTATCGGAGCTTTTTTAACGCTCACGCATCCGGCGGTTTTCTATTGGAGCATCGGTTATCATTTCGGCTTTGTCGCCTGTCTCGGCGCGACGCTCTGCTTGGGAGTATTGTTTAGAATAAGCCGCGCGCCGAAAATTACATGCGCCGTAATTTTTGGATTCGGCATTGCGATTCTGGCAAATTCAAGACCCTTTGAAGGTTTGATCGCGTGCGTCCCGATGTCCGTATTCATCATCGGCTGGTTTTACAGACAAATAAAAAGTCGGATGTTTTTCAGGCGAACGACGCTTAAATTTATCGTTCCCGTAATTGTAATTTTAATCTTCAATTTTTCCTGGATGGCTTATTATAATTATAAAGTTACAGGCGACGCGCTCACGCTTCCATATACGATATACAATGAGCAGTATGATCCGATTCCATTATTTTTGCCGTTATTTTCGCCTCCCAAAGCAGATGAAACTTACCGCAATCAGTTGGTTCAGGAATATGAAAACACCCGGATAACACGCAACGGGCTAATGCGTGAGTTTCATTTGTATGAACTCAATAGTTTTTATGTTCCTTTGCTTTATAAGTTTACGACTTATCACAATTCAAACGTATTTGTGTTCGTCTTAAAAAAGGCTTACGACAATTTTGTGAGTTTTTCGAGAACAACCTGGTTTTTGTATTCAATAATTTTACTGGCTGGCGTGTGTTTGTTTTTGACCAACAAAAAATTCTTATTTTTTACCGGAGCCTTAGGCTTTTGTTTTTTTTCGGTTTCCTTTGCGACGTATAACCAAAATCATTATTTTGCCCCTTTTATCGGCTATTTAATGCTGTTGATTACATTTATTTTATATCAAACGAGTAAATTCAATTTTGTAACGAACAAACTTATAATTTCGTTTGCTCTCGCCGTCATAGCTGCGCAAGTATTCGTTTTATTTACCGAAGATACTTTTACCAGAACAACTTCGGTTCGCCGGCATAGACAAGTCCAGACGGTATTTGAAAGAACTTTATACGAACAGCCGGGCAAACACCTCGTCTTGATTGATTTTTCCAGCGCAAACTATCGCCAAGGATATGGAAACAGGTATTTGAGCATCACCGACAGAACTTATTTTAATGAACCTGACATTGATAATTCCAAAGTCGTTTGGGCAAATAGTCTCGGCGAAGAACGTAATAAAAATTTGTTCGATTATTTTAGCGGGCGAGAAATTTGGATCCTTGGTTTCGGCGCCAATAAATTAGAAGACGACACTCCTGAACTGGGTACCGAAGGAGTCTATCCTAAAATAATTTCTTGTCGGGGAACCGGTTCCGATCACCAACCCGAACAGGATTTGGAACATAAATTGCGGCAACTGTGCCCGAAGTAAATTTTCATATTATCTTGTCAATTAATTCTTGTGCGTTAGTGAGTTATTCAGTTCCTTTTGACTGCCGTCAGCATAAACCAATACTTTTCTCCGCTTCGTGATATTGTCTTGGAACGATTTACAGGAACGTGCGGAAAGATTTTCATCTTTTTACCATTCTTTTTTTACGAGAAAAAGCCGCAAGTGTTAACACTTGCGGCTTTAAATTCGGAGAGAATATGAATTCTCTGCCTGTTTAGAATTGAGTGTTGACAACAAGGATGCCTTTTATTTTATTTCACTCTCTTCGATACGCTTTTTTATTTCCTGTGTTTTCGTCGCCAACGGGTTGATCGAAGTTTCGTATTTTTCCGATATTTTTTCATATGTTTTTTTGAAAAGGATTAAAGCTGTAACCGTCAGACCAACAAAAACAGGCATGATAAAGGCTGCCGATATGCCGCTCAGAAGCATCAAAATCAAGCAGACTAAAGTTATAGCTCCCCATATTCCCAGGGCGGTTCCGCTCTTTTTATTAATCTCTCTTTGCTTTTTAACTTCAAGTCTTTTCAGGGAAGAATCGGTTACCTGCAATTCCTCTTTTAATCTTTTAACGGTAGTTTCGGCGAGTCCATCCGCGCCGGCTCGAACTTTTGAAACTGCATCCGCCGATGGTTTTAAAGATACCGTTCCGCCGCTTCGTTCAACCGTTTGCGCCGCGCCGCAATAGCCGCAGGCAAAATCAGACATCTCAGTTGTAATATTAAGATCTGCTCCGCAGTTGACGCATTTCAAAGAAATAGATTTAAGCATAATTATAAATTTGATCTTACAGGACTCAAAAGTTTATCAAAAGAGTCGTTTTGCAGGGAATTTCGATTTACACTTTTTTCTCAAAAACGTGTTTCATCGTGAATGAATTGATTTCATTGGACTTATATTACAAATTTCTGTCTACGGTTTTATAAAAAGGTTTATTCTTTCAACAAAGCAGACGGCGAGCAAAAAGCAGATTGTATGCGCAGGCGATGCGAGCCAAAGAACTCAAGCGTGTCTGAGTCATCGGTAGAGAGTTTCAATACCAAATCCTTTGATTCTGCTGATTGTTGAATTTTAGGGAAAATACTCGCTGAACTTTGGCGTCGGTAAATAAC